>Ga0208496_1000879_pt1 | contig 10978 bp, 3 predicted proteins | sample CryBogmetaGMA2M_FD_184552 | JGI IMG/M metagenome (GOLD analysis project Ga0208496, IMG submission 184552) | Freshwater microbial communities from Crystal Bog, Wisconsin, USA - MA2M (SPAdes) | ecosystem: Environmental > Aquatic > Freshwater > Lake | place: Crystal Bog, Wisconsin, USA | collected... | reverse complement strand
GTGCCAATGGTGCCCTGAACCTCTGCCCAGTCAATTCATTTTCACCCAGTGGATCCAGCGACCTCTCCTCGTGTACCTGCAGCGCTGGCTTTAGCGGACCCAATGGCGGCCCCTGCGTCCAGTGCAGCGCCGATTCATTCTGTATTGGTGGAAATTCAATCACATCCTGTACCTCCCACGCTGTCTCCCCAGCACAGAGCATCAACTCCACAGCCTGCTACTGCGACAGGGGGTATCAGGGAGTGGCAAATGCTGCCTGTGTTGCATGCCCTGCCAATTCGTGGTGCTGGACTGGAGTGCGCAATTCGTGCCCTCAGAATTCGTCTTCGCCTCCTCAGTCGAACTGGTGGTATGACTGCACGTGCAATCCAGGCTACACAGGCCCTGGTGGTGGGCCTTGCATCCCTTGCGCTGCAGGCACCTACAAGGATGGAACAGGCAACTGCTCTATCTGCCCTGAAGGCTCGTACTGTTTGTTGGCTTCGGCTGCTCCCACCGCGTGTGCTACTGGCAACGTATGCCCAGCGGGATCATCGTACGCATTCTCATGCCCTGCTGCCAGCTACTGTCCTGATTCTCTGACGCAGCTCACGTGCAGCGCTGGCGCCTACTGCCCATTGGGATCTACCTCTGAAATCCCATGTGCAGCAGGACATTTCTGCAGCACGCCCACGTCGCAGGCAATCTGCAGTGCTGGGCATTACTGCACAGTGGGGTCTACGCAGCCTATCGTCTGCCCAGCAGGCAGCATGTGCGCTGAGGGCGCTGCAGCTCCAGTTGATTGTGCTGAAGGTGGATTCTGTCCCTCTGGGGTTTCTGCAGCAGTGTCATGCCCTGGGGGGAGCTTTTCAAACAAGACAGCTCAGCTGACGGTGGACACATGCAGCACCTGCAGTGCGTGTGGGATTGGAACCAATCAGACATTGACTTGCACATCTACACACGATGTTCAATGCACTGGATGCACCAACAAGCCACCAAACGCAAGCTATTACAATGCCTGCGAGTATCAATGTGACGATGGCAATTACAAGACTCCGTGTGCTCCTCAATATGGAATAGCCCAGAATGCCCTCAAGTCATGTGGGTTGAACAAGAGTGCTTATTGTGGGTATACCATATTGTCTGGATCAGAATTGAATTCGTTGTACACTGCGGATGGGTTGTGGAAATATGAACAATGCCATGGCGTGATTGCAGCTTTAGATGCAGGTTTAACATTCCAGATTGATTTGGAACGAATCTATCACTCTATCAATATTTCATATATTCCTGGTCAGATGGAATCATGCTCACCACTTTTAGTGGAAAGAACTAGCCAAATGCAAATCTATATGGGTACAACCACTAGCAATGGAGTATTATGCTACAACGCTGGTAGCACAGCGGGTGCATTAGTTAAGAAATATGCAGTGAGCAACTGTTTAAACATCCCAACCCGATATATCACGATCGTTGGACCAGCTATTCAAGGAACTTATTTTGCAATGAGCAGATTGGACGCATCAGCATTCCCAACCATGCAGGTAGATGCATGTGATTACACTTGCTCTACGTGCTCTGCCTGTGTGGCAGGCAGTACATACCAGACTACCACTTGCAACAAAACGGCCAATACCGTTTGCACACGCTGCACTACATGCCCTATGGGTATGCATGCCGTCTCTGCCTGCACTCCAACATCTGATACCACATGCGCCTCATGCAATGCTGGAGCATACTGTCCGCCAAATTCCACAACCGAGCTTCCATGCGCCGCTGGTCACTACTGTGCCTCAGCCTCTATCCAGACCTCGTGCACCTCGGGGCATTTCTGCCCAGAGGGGTCGGTCGCGCAGGCGCTCTGCGCTGTTGGCTTCGTGTGCGTCACTCCATATGCCCAGGTGGCATGTGATGCTGGATTTTACTGTCCTGTTGGGTCCAGCTCGCAAACCCCATGCCCAGCTGGATTTTATTGCCAGACTCCATCCAATCAAACCGTGTGCGGTGCGGGCTCCTACTGCCCGCCGCAGTCGACGGCTGCTGCATCATGCACAGCCGGCCATATCTGCCCGACCCCCCTGACGCAGGCGGTCTGTGGCCTGGGGACATTTTGCCCCCCTGGTTCGACCGCCGCGGCTGCCTGTGCGGCAGGGCATGTGTGCTCGACTCCTGCATCGCAGCTTCCGTGTTCAAGCGGCTCGTTTTGTCCTCCTAATTCCACCGTCGAGCTACCATGCTCCCTCGGGTCATACTGCGCCACACCTGCGTCCACCGTGGAATGCATGCCCACCACGTACTGCCCTTCGGGTTCTACCCGGCATACTCCATGCACCGCTGGATATTTCTGCAGCACCCCATCCGTCATGTTATCCTGTGATCTTGCGGGGGTGTATTGTGCGGCCGGTTCCACGGCACAGTTGCCCTGCTCCATTGGATTTGTTTGCAGCTCCCCCGTCTCAGAAATCCCTTGCTCCAATGGCTCGTTTTGTGCCTCAATGACATCTTCAGAGTCCGACTGTCCAGCTGGGTTTTACTGCGGCTCTCCTGCAACCAAATCAGTATGTCCAGCCACCCGATTTTGCCCAGCCAGGTCCACTGTGCCCAGCGTATGCACTGCTGGAAGTATGTGCGTCGCGGGCGTGTCCACGCCAACTGTCTGTTCTTCGGGTGGGTTCTGTCCGTCTGGCGTTTCAGCCGCAATGCCATGCCCTGCTTCCACGTTTTCAGCCAGGATCAACCAGTCTAGCGTGGCCACCTGCAGCTCATGCGGCGTGTGTGCACCGGGAACATTCCAGACGAGCGTCTGTACACTCACGCAAGACACGCAATGTGCCCCATGCACAAACAAACCAGCCAACGCAAGCTACTTCAATGCCTGTCAATACCGTTGCAGTTCTGGTTTTTTTGGGATTGGGTGCATCGAATGCCCGGCCAATTCATGGTGTACCAGCGAGATTCAGGTGCGCTGCCCAGCCAACAGCGTGTCGCAGCCCCACTCAAGCAGCGCCGAAGCATGCAAATGCATCAGCGGTTTTTCCAATACTGGTTCAATATTTGGTCTCATCCAATGCGTGGCGTGCGCATCTGGAACCGCCTGTGCCATCGGACAGTCTGCTGGGATGGTGGTGCACGCGGCTCCGATTCCAAACAGCACCCAGGTGATATTGGTACAAAAGACCATACCGCCTGCCATCAACACGCCGTCACTTTTTGTATCAGTGCCTAGCCTGTGGTCACAGGTTGTTGCGTTGGTGGGCAACGCGTCTGTATTCACACGGCAGATTTGCAGAGGCCCTTTCTGCGTGGCATGTGACGGGTCCCCAACCTGCGTCCCAAGGATGACCGTCAGCGTGAGCGTGGTGGGAGGGGTGTACACCACCAGCGTGTCCAGGCTTCAATATGATGTATTGTATCAATTCACCGCCCTGTCGGATGCGTGCGTGCCGTCCTTTATTGGCCTGGACACCGAGTTCTACTCTGGAACACAGCTCGCTGTAACCTCCAATAGTGGAGTCTCCTCCATTTTGCTTTCATGCCCTACAAACCCTTCGCTGCAGCGCGTGCTGGTTATTTCGTCGACGGCAATAGCAAGGCGAAGCCTTCGCACCCTGCTGTCGTCTGACGACTCTTTGGCTGTAAGCATTGTTGTGACCTCGCCACAGGTACAACCCACCGAGATTGCCATCAGCCAGGCCAATTTCACAGTGCAAGGCTACACGACCGTCAATCCGCCGGCCGTAAGCTGTCAACCAGGGAGCTACTTTCCTGTAGGTGTATTCACCCCGCAGCCCTGTCTTGCTGGTTCCTACTGCCCTGGTGACGGCAGCATCTACTCATGCCAACCAGGTTCGTTAGTATAAAAGCAGACAAACGTAGATTGACATGAAACGTGTGCTCGTTTTATTGATTGGTGAGTTACTGAAGCATTTAGATGATTTTTTCCATCTGATATTGATTGTTTATTGGCAGGGTTTTCATGCGCTGCTCTCTCATCCGCCCAGCTTCCCTGTCAGCCTAATACATTTCAGCCGAGTGCTGGCGCCACAAACTGTGAGTCCTGTCCTGCACACTCCACGTCGGCTGCAAACACCATTCTGGTGCAAGGCTGTATGTGCGCGGCAGGCTACTTCAATCAGTCCAGCCTTACAGATCCCACTGGCATGGAATGCGCGCAGTGTCCCAGCGGGACCACGTCAGCAGAAGGCTCCACCGCTTCCAGCGCTTGCCTCTGCACTCAGTCTCCGCTCATGCGGTTGGACGGGACCAATACGTGTGTATGCCCCCTGGTAGCCTCGATGATCGAGGGACAGTGCGTGTGCAACAATGGACGCTATCCCACGCAGGGGGTTGGTGGGCTGGTGTGTGCACCGTGCGCACCAGACTCGTTCTGTACAGGCGGGGCCATCCAAACATGTCCTGCGAGCGCACACTCCCTGGCGGCGTCAACCTCTGCATTGGACTGCACATGCGTTGGCGGATACTACCGTGATGTCAATCTTAACTGCATCCTGTGCCCTGCTGGCTATGAATGCGTCGGAAATCTGATGCAGGCATGCGGGTCTGGCCGGTTCTCTGCGGCTGGTCAGTCGTCATGCACTGTCTGCGCCCTCGGCACCTTTGCAGAATCGTCTGGCTCTTCGCAGTGCACTGTGTGTCCTGCTGGCACTAGAATCAATCAGACGTTCACATCCACCGAAGGAAATTCGATTGTAGCCAGGGCGACAACTCCACCGGGCATCAGCAAGCTGTATGTCATGCGCACACCATTGGTAGCATCTCAGGGTGCCGTATTGACGAAATGGTCGTTTTATTCCACGTCAACGTGCGCGGTCACTCCTATTATCATGACAGCCAATATCCAGACTGGTTCTACGGGGGCTACCACCTTCACCGTAAGCCAGGTTGGCACAAAGAGGACTGTGAACGGGGCTGGTGTGTTTACCTTTGACTTCTTGCAAGGTTCCACCTACCCCATTGTGGTGCCACAGCCAGTTGGTATGGGCTACTCGTACTTTCAATTCTTGGCGTGGGGGTTCACAAGTGGAGCGTGTATCCCCTATGACACGGCGACGGATTCATCTTTTGTGCTGGAGGCCAGCTGGTCTGCGGCCACGCTGCAGTCGAGTGTTTTCTCCTTCGCTACCGGTCCTGCACAGACTTGGTCTGTCGCGGTCACGTATCAGCGAGTTGCGATTGTGATGTCAACTGCTTCGGTGGGAACAAGTTCCATCTTCAACTGCTCGTGTGGCTCGTCCACCAGGCAGCTGAGCGATGGAAACTGTCAAGGTCTGTGTGTGGACGGCCAGTACATGCTCCATGAGACCGATACACAGTGCACGACGTGTTCACAGGGAAGTTACTGCACCAGATCCGCGCAGACTCCGTGTCCAACCCAATACTCTTCGCCGTCTGGCTCCAGCGTGTGCTACCCATGCGCCGGACCCGACACTAATTCCAACATGCAGCTGGCAATGTGCGGTCTGATGACATGCCCTGCAACTACTCCCGTTGCCATTGGGACCACTGGGTGGTATGGCCTTGGGCGGCTGACTGTAGGGCTTGGAGGCGACGGCGTGGTGCCTTCCACCCCGTGGTATTCAGGGTATAAATCTCTGGGACTGGTGTTGAACGCTGCGGCTGACAGACCCGTCAGCCTGCTACAGCAAACGCTGACCTTATCGACGTCGCAGAGCTATGCTCTTCGCTTCAAGGTTGTCTGCACTGGCGCCCAGTGCGGCGCCAGCTTCACCGTCACGGCGAACGGGGCTGCGCTCTGGACCAGCGGGTACGTATCCCGTTCGTGGGTGGAGGCCGCAACTCCATACTTCACGCCAACCTCTGCTGACGTGACGCTGCAGTTCAAGGGCCAGATGGTCAGCAGCTCATGCACCATTTGGCTGGCGAGCGTGGAGGTTGTCAACATGGGCCAGTGGACCTATGGATCCATCTCAGCGTTGCGGCTCAACAATGGAGTCTTTTTACAGACACGCACCTCTGCTACATACAGCGTGAGCCAGCAGGTTGTCTCCATGAACATTGCAGCTGGCGGGTATATCCAACAGTCTGCAGCTGTGATGCCTGCCCAGCCATACAAGCTGCAATACTGGGCGCGTGGCAGCCTCGTCGCCCAGTTCTACAATGGCTCAGGCTGGTCTGGCATGACCGCCGTGGAGGCCGTCGACACTGACGCGCTATGGACGCAGTACATTTGGCATATCACGCCCGATGCATCGCCGCTCCAGCTTCGTCTTTCTGGGCCTGGCACGCTCAGCCCGCCGTCTCTCAGCCTGTACGTGCCTATCAGCCAGGCCCCCTGCTCCTCATGCCTGCCGAACTTCTGGTGCAGCGGCGCGGCCATCAATGCATGCCCGCTCAACACGATCTCGCCTGCTGGTTCCAGCCTGCAAACTGATTGCTTCTGCCAGGCTGGGTTCTTCGGTCGTGTGCAGCTGGGCATTGAGTATGGCTACAGCCCGTGCTCTATCTGTCCCATGAACTTCTACTGCGATGGTGGAAATCAGATCTATCCTTGCCCCAATGGCACAAAATCGCAGCCAGGATCAAATCTGGCGGGCTGCACGCCGTGTTCTGCAGGAGAGTTCTGCGAGAATGGAATGGTTGGGGTCTGCCCTGCCAATTCATACTCTCCATTGGGATCCAATGACATCGCTGACTGTGGATGCATGCCTGGCTTCTATGGCGTGCTGGGCCAGTGCGCCGTCTGCGACGCGGCATATTACTGTCCAGGCGGCACCAGCCGTGTGGCCTGCTCAACCCATGGCGTCTCACCGCCAGGGGCCACCGACGCGTCCCAGTGTTATTGCGACAGGGGTTACTATGGAGTCAACAATTCCGCCTGCACAATCTGCCCCGAAGGTTCGTGGTGCTGGACCGGCGTGCAGACCAGCTGCCCACAGAACACCTGGTCTCCCACGCTCTCCAGCTACCAGACCGATTGCGTTTGCAGCGCAGGCTACACAGGCCCCAACGGCGGCCCTTGCACAGCCTGTGCACAGGGAAGCTACAAGAGCGACCGTGGCACTGCCGCGTGCACATCCTGTGCGGCAGGGACCAGCTCCGCCGCTGTCGGGGCCGCCTCCAATACGACGTGTGCATTCTGCAACCGCGGCCAGTTCAATGCATACCCTGGGCAGGCAACCTGCATCGGGTGTGAGGCTGGTTCCTACACGGGATCGTTTGGTTCCTTGACATGCAGTGCATGCACTCCTGGTACCTGGTCCCCTGCAAGCGCGGCTGCATGCATCTCCTGTGCGGCTGGTTCCTTCTCCACCGTACACTCCGCCAGCTCTATCAACACGTGCCAACAGTGCCCTACTGGCGCCTGGTCAAGCGCAGCCTCCACCATCTGCTCCTATTGCGGCGCCTGCGCCTACTGGACCTGGCCCATGCATATCTCCTGCTCAATGCAGGGTGCTCCAACGACCTTTGGTGCGATTGGCGCCAATCTGCAGACGCAGATGACGCTCGTCAGCGCCACCGCTGCAATCGCCACGGATGGGTCGTCCCTCTACTCGCTTGCCATCGCCACCGGCGTGGTCACCCCGATCGCCTTCGTGCCGCAGGAATCTGCCTCCTACGCCCACATTCAGGCCAGCAGAGATAGGTCGGTGCTCTACCTCGTGCAATCCAGCGTCTATCGCATCAGTCTGCAAGACTTCACTCTCCTCAACGAGTATGTCGTCACCACGCCCAACTCCGTGGCGGAGACGACCGATGGAACTGGCCTCTGGATCTCTAGCGCCAATGGCATCTCCCTTTTCAACCCAGCGCTCGAGAACCAGATCTTCATTGTCCCATACCCAGCTGATATCACGACAGAGAAGGCCAGCGTGTGCGTCCATACCAGCTTCCCTGGCCATGTGTTTGTCGTGGGCAAATCCTCCTCGCTGGGCGGCTTCGGCTTCCGCAAGCTCAATGCCGCCACCAAGGCGTGGACCACCATCACCACCTTACTGCCGTCCATCAATCAGTGCACCTTTACCCCCGATGGCAATTTCGTTGTCCTCACCACCGCCACCGGTACCTGGCTGTATGGCATGACCGACTCGTCTCTCATCAAGATCATCACAGCGCAGATCAATGGCGTCGTCGTCGACCCTCGCCAGACCAATATCATCATGTCAAGGCAATCCACCGGCCTTCTGCGACAGCAGATCCTCGTGCAAGACGCGCATAGCTGCGGCCCTGGGCTTTATTCAAGCAACCCATCCCTTCAGTCGGCCTCCCAGTGCCAGACATGCCCGGCAGGGAGCCTCTGCCCTGGTGGCGCCAACATCACCACCTGCGCCGCTGGAACCTTCAGCCTCCAGACCGGCCTCCGCGCCCAGGGCCAGTGCTCGGCGTGCCCTGCAGGCTACTACTGCATGGGAAGCATCGACCAGTCCCTCTGCCCGCTCGGCTCTTACTCCCTCGCCACCGGCCTCTCTCGCTCCTCGGAGTGCAGCCGCTGCCCCGCTGGCTTCTACTGCACCAACACCACCATCATCCAGGGCTGCCCTGCCAACACCAATTCGCCATCGGGCTCCTCCGACCTCGGCAGCTGCAGCTGCAATGCCGGTTACAAGTGCCAGGTCACCAAGGTCGTCCATGCTGAGGTCACCCTCCCCATCTCCGTCGCCGAATTCGCCGCCCTCCAGCAGGCCTATCGCCTGGCCGTCGCCGCCGCCGCCGGCGTCGACCCCAGCCAGGTCGTCATCGTCTCCGTCACCAGCGTCTCACCCTCCGGCAACCGCCGCCTCCTCGAGGATCGCACCTTCACGGAGGTCCACACTTCCATCTACAACTCCAAGCACATCGCGAGCCCTCACAAGGCCCTCGTCACCCTCAACGCGCACCTCGCGCGCACGGGGCTGCAGCATGCGGGCGTTCGCGTCTCGCTGCACAACGAGGTCCAAAAGGCCACGCGCGTAAAGTAGGTTTAATCCTTTCCTTCTCCCTCCGATTCGGTGATGGCTTCAGTAAACATTTCATCGAAAACACCTTGTGCCAACTCCTTCTCAAACTTGTTCTTTTCTTTGAAGAGGTTCCCGCCAAACTTCATTACGGTATCGGCCAGTTTCGTGATATGTGCATCGGCGATCTTCAATCGATTTTCAGCCACAAAGACCTTGCGCTTGAGGCCAGCAATCCGACCATCGGATACCGTCGGAGTAGCTTTCGTTTTCGTCTTGAGTTCTTCCACCGTATCAGACAGCGTCGTGTTCATCTGCTTATGAAACGCAGCAGTTTCCTCGGACAAGCGGAGATTCTCAGTGAGCTTTTGATTTGATTCCAAGAGCATTTTGTTGTTTCCTTTACAGAATTCGACTGTCTCGTTGAGACTCTCCACTTCCTCTTTGAGCTGCCCGTTGGTTTTTTCCAATTCTTCGATTCTCGCTTTGAGAGGCGCCGTAGCCGCCTCGACCTGCTGCGAAAAAAACGCGGCAAATGCGTCCGCCATCCGTGACAAGTTAACCCGAAACAATAGACGCTTTTATATAGGCTGACGTGTCGACCCAACTTTGAACAATGCCTTGTCGCCATTGCCACCCCACATCATTCGCATCGAGCTACGCATCCGTGGTGCTGCTTGGCCAGCAGGACCTGCGGGCCTCAGTGGATGAACTGGAGTCGAATGGAATTATGCCATGCCTGACCGCCATCTGTCCTGAATGCAGCAAACTGAGCGTGATTGCCACCGGCGAGCAGCTTGCCCCCTTTGTCCACACCATTGCTCTCTGGAAGCGCATTGGCCCGTATCTGCTGTGACGTCAGCGCGCCAATGGTGCTGCACACGGCGATGACGGCGCTGCCGTACAGCACAGCGCACTGTGGATCCCAGAAGCTCGGCCGGTAGCACAGACGATACTCCAGCGCAATGTACAGCGCGTCAATCGCCAGCGTGAACCGCTCGATCGGCGTCATGCGTTCCGATTCGAGCTTGTGAAAGAAGCGGGTCAGCAACAGCACCAGGAAGATGGTCGCATAGGGTGTCTCAAAACTCAGGTACAGCCTGGCCGTCACCAGCATCAGCGTCGCCGTGATGATATTAAACGTGTGCACGTATCGATCCATGGCCAACTCAAACGCATGCCTCGCGAGATAGATGAAAATGTACACGCACGTCGTGGCGGCCATGGTCCGGTCGTGCTGCGCCACCCACACCCTCCAGGGGTCATTTATGCTCATCAGCAGCACCACCAGGCAGAAGCACACGCACTCCGTCAGCATGGGCTGCGGCGTGGCCAGCTTGTCTCCCATGATCCGCGCTATGTTCTGACCCAGGCTGATCACCAGCACCAGCGTCGCCAGCGCCGTCACCACATACACCCAGTCGGGCAAGCTTAGCTTGGCGTCCACATACACCAGGCCATCGCTCCAGATCACGTCTGCCTGCGCGTAGACCAGGTCGCATGAGCTCAGGTCATATACGCCCTTGTCGGGCACCAGCATCCGCTGAAACGACTTGCTTCCGCAGTCGAACGCAAATGGATTCGGTCCCAATTCCAGAGAAAATCGCGGCGCCGTGGTCTCTGGAAATACGATGCTCGTGTTGTCCGTGACCACGCACATGGCATCGGGTGACCGGTGGCATCGTCTTCCAGCCGTCTTGGGATACACCTCATGCTCGTAAAAGTGCAGCCCCCGCGCGCTCGCCCGCATGGCCAGCGACGTATCCATCAGCGCCCCCACCGGCCCGCTGGACCAGTCCACGGGCCGCCCGTCCCACAGCCGTAGGAATGGCGCCGCGTCATGCGAGATTGGAAGATAGTAGGCTTGCGTCGCCATAAAGGTCATAAAAAAAATCAACCTCCTCCTCATGCCGTGGCATACACCCACACGATTATATAGCGCCCTCTATCAGCAGCCTATGTGGCCACGTGCGATTCTCGTGGTGGTCACCGTCTTCTGGATCGCCTCTCTCGCTATTCGCAGGGCTGTCGTTTTTGTGGATGCCTGGCGGGACGCCGGGCGCCTTCACCAGGACGAGAGCTGG
>Ga0208496_1000877_pt1 | contig 10985 bp, 9 predicted proteins | sample CryBogmetaGMA2M_FD_184552 | JGI IMG/M metagenome (GOLD analysis project Ga0208496, IMG submission 184552) | Freshwater microbial communities from Crystal Bog, Wisconsin, USA - MA2M (SPAdes) | ecosystem: Environmental > Aquatic > Freshwater > Lake | place: Crystal Bog, Wisconsin, USA | collected... | reverse complement strand
GCTTTTCCAGTGTGGACTGAGGCAAAATTGAGTATCAGTTATGACACAACACCTGTAGCCACTTTGCAGGTTTCGGAATTAGACAGTCCGACCATCGAGAACCTGAACATCGCTTCCACTCACCCTCTGCCCGTCCTTTTGCCTGAAGGAACAGTCCTTGATGGCGGAATGCAAACTCGCGTTTTAAGTAGGGATGTCCTTATTCCAACAAACCGAGCCGTGCAGGTGTCCACGCTATGTGTTGAGTCTGGACGATGGTCTGGCGGAAAACGCCATGAAGTTAATGGCCGTGCACCACTCAGCGTTATCTCCGCCTTGCGCGGTTTGAGACAGGATGCACGTGGCGTTCGCCGTGATGGATCCGAACAACGCCAACAAGTGGTTTGGGATTCTGTAGCACGCTATGAAACCAACTACGGACGTAGAGCTACCTCTTCTCTTTCAAAGGTAATGAGGGATGAGGAAGTCTTGGAGAGAAACTCAGAACAAGAGCGCATCAATCGTAGATTCAAGATGCTTACAGAACAGTTAGCGCGCTTCGCTAGCAATCCGCTACCAGGTCAAAGTGGAGTGATTATCGGCGTAGGCGGACATCCAGTCATGTTGGAAATCATGACCTCTAACCGCAACTTCAAAAAACACTTTGAGACTCTTCTCAACGCAATTGCACTAGACGCTGCTATGGCCGAAGAAATTCCTACGACAAACAGCCGTGCTCGTAAGTTTGCTGAAATCGTCATGGATACACCTCTAGAGATTCAGAGTGCAGATATCACTGGGCAATTAATGAGCGGATTCAATGAACTAGTTGATATCAAGGCGCTGCAGCCAACTCTTCGAGGCGGTGCTGCAATACACACGACGGTAATAAACCGATCCCACGAACTAATTTTGGCCTAAGGAGGACAAATGAATACATATCAAGAAATAGAAGAACCCACGCAACTTTTCAATGAAATTCTTCCAAACTTGTTTATGGGTGGAACTTCTGATGATGCAACAATTAATTTCCCGCAAAAGCTAAATCACTTTAAAGGTGAACGGGATTTTGATTGCATCGTCACGCTCTACGCGTGGGCAAGTCCAGCCAACTGGGGTGTTGAAGAAAGACGCTTAGGTTTTCCTGATGCACAGATTGTGAATGAATACTTAGATCCAATTCACGAAATGGCTAGTTGGGCGCATTCGCGATGGAAGCTGGGGAAGAAGGTTCTCATTCGCTGCCAAGCTGGATTAAATAGAAGTGGGCTTTTGACGGCATTAGTACTTATTCACGAAGGCTATTCATCTGCTGATGCAATTGCACTAATCCGTGAAAAAAGAAGTGGTTGGGCGCTATGCAACTCGGACTATGTCTCGTACCTTAATTCCCTAGATGGGAGAAATTAAGTGAGCACTATTGAGTTGTCGCTGGCAGGGGGCATTGCCTCCTGCCCAGCAGTGCAAGATGCACTAACAAACAAAAATCATCCCTGTCATAAAGTTGTCCATGAGCAAACTAAATTGATTGATATAGAAATTAAACGCCAACGTCCTGAGCCCTGGATGGGTGGTTTAGCTAAAGCAAATTTACTTTTTGTTTCTTCAAATCCAAGTATCAATGAAGACCCCTACCCATTAGGTGAAGTCTTTCCAACCTATGAATGGAGTGATCAAGACTCGGCAGAGTTTTTTGTGAAGCGCTGTGATCCAGAAGAGAAGGATGTAAAGGTTACATTCAAGAAACCAGGACAACCTGACTTTCTTACTCTTTGTTATGACGGTGAATACAGAAGTGGAGTCAGTAACCCCAAGCGCCCACAGCCAACTTGGAAAAACACTCATGACCGTGCTGTTGAGCTAATGGGCAGTAATGCCCATCCACACCACAACTACGCCATAACGGAGATCGTGCATTGCAAAAGTAAAGATGCAAAAGGAGTAGCAGAAGCAAGTAGCTTCTGCATAGAAAAATGGATGGAGCCTATTTTTACTACATCACCCGCCAAGGTTGTCGTACTTCTAGGTTCAAAAGTTCGTGATTACTATGCCAAACCAGTTCTTGGAGCAGGCAATGAGTTTGGTTCCTCTCAAGGGTATGGCGAACTAACTCAAAAAGAGCGAGCAGTCCGAGATATCTTTGTTGAGACAGTCGGTGGAGTAAATCGTGTCTTTGTATTTAACTGGCACCCTGTGCACGCTGGAATGCGTGTTTTCAGAAAGGTATATGGAGATCAGCTAGTCGATTGGCTGACTGCGATCCTTGAAGGTAAAGAAAGCGTTCCCGAGAAAAACGAACTGCACTCGAAACTGATGAGCTTCTTTGCTTAGTATCTTTACTTCAACAATAAATCACTAGCAACGCCAGGATTTCCCCAATTTGCCTGTCCTGGTCCAAGTTGAAATTGCTCTGATTTCACGCCAATGGGCACAGTACATTCACGGTTCACTGCAGGCACAACTGCTAGCCATTGCTGCCTTACTTGAGCATTCAAGTTTAAAAGGTGATTCAAGAAGCCGAGAAGAGGCGATCGAAGCCGCGCGAGCATTACTGGACTCTGATTTTTCAGTAAAGGAAGAGTTAGTTGTTAGAGATTTACAAGAAGAGTCAGAGTTTCGTTGTCGTCAGTGGGCAGATTTAGTCGAATTTAGAGTCACTTGTTTGATGACACACGACTTGCCTGACATCCCCGTCAGCAGATTTGGTGATGCCGTCGAAGAAGCCATTACAAATGCCGTACGCCACGGAAATGCAACCACCATAGTTATGGATCTGCGCCTCAACGATGCCGGAGATTTACAGTGCACATTTACAGATAATGGCTCTGGCATAGCCAGCGATTCCGTCAATGGAATTGGAAGCGCGATATTTGCCAGTATTACCGGTGGAAACTGGTCACGTACTAACCGTACAGATGGAGCTGGGACTGTCTTGCAGTTAGTTGTCCCAGCGTCAGCTTAAGCGGTGATGCAGTTTCTTTAGCGTCGGATAAAGAGTTTTGTACTCCTTATAAAGATCTTGATAAATCTTGGCATCCGGACCAGTTGGTAAAAAAGTCTCGCCAATAATTACAGCTTTCCCTGCTTCTTCTAAGGTTAATTCGCCCATTGCAACTCGGGTCCACATTGCAGTTCCCTTTAACTGTGCATCGCGTGGATCAACAGGACGTTCGATGGGCAGATTAAGCGCATATGCATGCATTTGGCACCATAAATCTGATTGCGCTCCCCCGCCAATGATTCGCACTGATGTTGGTCTACGTTTCAAGAATTTCTCATAGTAATCAAATAGCCAGCGAGCGTTGAAAGCTACGCCCTCCATTACGGCTCGAATCATTGTTGCCTGCGTGGTTCGAAGTGACATGTTAAGAAATGAAGCGCGAAGCTTTTTATCATCAACGGGTGATCTTTCACCGTTGAGCCAAGGTGTAAACAACAGCCCTTCGCATCCTGCAGGTGCAGTTGATGCTTTATCGATCAACTCTTCATAACTTTGACCTGGCAAAACCTGCTCTTGTATCCAACGAAGTGCGGATCCACCGGTCTCGTGATTGTTTGCAACCATTGGCATTTCTGAATCAAAGCCCGGAACACTTGCAATCGAATGCAGCACATCGGTCTTTTTAAATGGAACTCGGGCACCAATCCATGCTGTTGTTGAAATACTTATGTGTGTTGCATATGGCTCAACCGCACCGCTACCAAGAACAGCTGCATGTAGATCCGGGATTCCACAGATAACTGGTGTTGTTGCTGGGATTCCTAATACTTGGGCTACCTCAGGAAGCAGATTGCCAAGAATGGAACCAGTTGGCAGCAGTGCCGGCAGTTTTTTTGGATCCCGTTTTGATTTGCGAACCAATCGCTTGTCATATTGCACCGGCTTATTGATTCGATTATCCGTAAGCCAGCTTAGAATCATCGATGCCGGAGTTGCTCCAGCTTTTCCAGTAAAGCGCATTCCGATGTAATCGATGGGCTCTAATAAATATTCGGCGCGTGCGTAAACATCTGGGTGTTCACGCTGCAAAAGCATTGAATGGCCCGTTGGATCAGCACCGCTAGGTGTTGGTGCTCCCCCAGATTTGCGGATCCACTCGAAAATTCGATGCGGCGCAAAACCCTGGTAACTAATTGGCCCACCGATAATTTCGCGCATATATTTTTCGCCACGATTATCTGACCACAAAATAACATCGCCAACTGGAATACCAGCTTTATCTACCGGCACCGTAGAGCCCCATTGACCTGTAATGCCAACTGCCTGGATTTTAAGTGGATCAATAGCGCTGCTTGTTATCGCTTCCTTGGCAGCATCTAGAAGTTGGTCCCACCACTCGGCCGCATCTTGAGTTGAAAGACCGTGTAAGCCTTGATTGACGCTGACTGCGCGCACAGCAACACCGCGGATGTCATTATTTAAATCGACGACGGCAACCTTTGGGCCACCATTGCCTAAATCAATTGCAAGAATCCAACGATCACTGCTCATAGATAACTATTCCGTAGGTGCTAACTCGTGCATAGCATCTAAGTATCCGCTCATGACAAATGAAAGTGTTGCATTGCCCTTAGGTGTTCCACTAAATCCATACATGGCACCGCTTCGTGCAGCTTCGCCTTTCTTCTCTTTGGCGTAGGCAACGCTTTCCTTAAGATCATTCAAATACTGCTCAACAACATTGTCCTTGGTGTTAGGACGGGTTAAACAGAAATGCAGACCGGCGGGAAGTTGCAAAGCATTCATGCGCCAACCCCGCTCTTTAAGTGCATCGTTAATAAGATAGACATCTAATTCACTTGAAGTAAATGCAAGTAAAAAGAGTGGGTCGCCAACTACTTGAATCTCTGGAATATCTTTACGAATCCCTTCGACGATAGTTTGTGTCGCAGTGTAAATATCTTTAGCTGCGCCCTTGTATCCCTCTTGACCCATCAACACTAGGGATGCCCAGGTAGATGCGATTAAGCCACCGCTTCGAGAGCCGGCAAAGCCAGGTGATAGATAAAGCCCGCCGGGCCAATCAGGAAATGTGAAGTACTGGTTGGCGCGCAGTGATTTAGTCTTATAAGAAAGTGTTGATGTTCCTTTAAGCGCATATCCATATTTATGAGTATCTGCGCTGATGCTAGTTACTCCTGGAACTCTAAAATCCCACGGTGTTACTTCTACGCCATTAGCTTCAATCCAGGGAAGTAAAAATCCACCTAAGCAGCCATCTACATGCAGCCCGATTCCATGTTTGATTGCTAGCTGGCCGATTTCGGTAATGGGATCTATAAGTCCGTGTGCATAGTTTCCGGCAGAACCAACTAAAGCGATTGTGTTTTCATCAATGAGTGCATCCATAGCTGCTAGATCGACAACAAATGCATCGGTCAGAGGCGCATGGCGAACTTCGATGCCAAGCCAATGTGCGCCTTTATCTAAAGCAACGTGGGCAGTAGTTGGAATAACAACATTGGGCTTTGTCACACCGCGTTCGCGTGATGCTTGTTCGCGATATGTGTAAAGGGCGGTAATCAAAGATTCACTGCCGCCGCTTGTTATTACTCCGCACGCATCGCTTTCAGGGCCAGTGCCATGCAACATATTTAGAGTCATTGCAATAATTTCAGATTCAAATTTTGTAGCAGATGGATACATGTCGCGCTGTAAAACATTGGCATGAGCGAACTCTTCAAATACCTGAGTAAGCACGTGGTAATGATCGTGGTCTCCGCTATATAACGAACCAGAGACCTTTCCCTGATCTCCAACGGCATCTTCACACTTTGCAAAAGATCGCACCATCTCTAAAACTTCTTCAGCCTTTAAACCCTGGGCGGGAATCTGAGAATATGTCGTGGTTGTATCCCTGTAGGGGTACAACTCATTTAGCATCGAGTCCATCTCTGAACTTGAGCTTTGCGCGCTCTCAGACATACAAATCACCCTTTTCTAGGAATCTAATAATCTACTTTTGCATAGCCAGCCTTGAATTACAACATTGATGGCAATAGCCTTCGATGAAAATCGCGAGAGGCACACCATGGCATCACCCCATAACTCCAAATCAAGATGGCTTTCAGCAGTCCATGTGATTTCGCTAGTTCTTTTGCTAGCAGTCTTTGGAATTTATGAGATGTCGTTCTCGGGTGAGTTTCTGATCGCAGTTCGATCCAGCATATATATCTATGTATTTATCCTTCTTCTTATTCTTGCCACGGCTGCTTCTGTCTTTAACTCAAAGCATGCGCGCTATCGCAACCAAGTTCCAATTGCATGGCGAATGGTATGGGCAACTATTTCAATAATTATCGCCTGTCCTATTCTTAGCGTTGGCCGAACTTTGGCCTTAGGTGCAATGGGTTCGGTGCCAATGTTTGCAGTCGCACTGCTAGCTCTACCATTTCTTTTGTATCCAATATTTTTCCTTGCAAGTGGAGTTATGTCTTGGGTTAAATTTGCCCAGAGAAAACCAGTTCGCTTATTACGTGGCTCATTCCTGATTGGTATGCCATTCGTACTGGTTTTCACTGCCGTTGGGGTTCAGGCAGCTACGTGGCATCCGCAATGGGCAAAAGATGTAACGCACCAAGAGATTTTTACTTCGGGTGAACATGGATATCGAATTCCAGCGATGGTGGTGTTGCCCAATGACACAGTTTTAGCGTTTTCTGAAAGTCGACAAGAAGCTATGAGCGATCTACTCAACATCGATATCGTCTTACGCCGAAGTACTGATGGTGCAAAGAGCTGGCAGCCAATTCAAGTTGTTGAAGATATGGGCAGCCGCACCGTGCATAATCCAACAGTTTTGTATGACAAGAAAACTAAAACAGTGTGGCTAGCATTCTGCGCCGATTACACCGAACTCTTTATGACTTCTAGCAAAGATCAAGGTGTGACATGGGCAAAGGCTCGAGACTTAACTCAAGAACTATCACTGCCAGTCACACAACATTGCGCGACGGGTCCTGGCAGTGGATTGCAATTAACTTCAGGGCGTTTGATTGTTCCCTCCAACTTGGATGCCCCACGCTCTTTATACAGCGATGATGATGGCGCAACCTGGAAACTAGGTAAGGGTATGGATGCGGGTGAAGAGCCACAGTTCGTGGAGCTAAGCGATGGGACCGTGTGCGCTAATTTGCGTAACGCCTTAAAGAAACCACGATTAGTTACTTGCAGCAGCGATGGAGGGATTACTTGGCCTGCAACGAAAAATGATCCTAATTTAATGGATGCAGGAATCCAGGCTGCAATCACTAACTACCAAAATCAGCTGCTCTTTAGTAATCCAGCCGCTGGTTATCGCGCCGAAATGACACTTCGAAAAAGTGATGACAACGGTGCGACATGGTCGTATTCAAAGCTTTTATACCAAGGTGCAGCTGGTTGTTCTCAGATTGGCGTGCTTAGCGATAACACCATCTTGGTGCTCTTCGAGACTGGCCGTTTTGATCTACGCGAATCTATTTCACTTGCTCGACTAACCGTTGGGAGTTCAACATGAAGTACTCATATCCTGGCAAAGTATTTGTTATCACCGGAGGTGGTGGTGGAATCGGTTCTTATCTCGCTGCAGATTTTGCTTCTAAAGGTGCCAAAGTAGTTCTGGTTTCTCGTACTGAATCAAAGTTAAAGAGCGTTTTAGCTGGCCTTGAAGGTGATGGCCATATGTATGTCGCAGCCGATTTAACTGACCGTAAAGAGATCACACGCGTCCTAGAAGTAATCGGAGTTGAATATGGACACATCGATGTACTCATCCCCAATGCAGCAATCACCACCACTGATCGATTTGATGTGCGCAGCATCGAAAGCATTGAACGCGAATTAGACATCAACCTTGTTGCACCGCTTATCTTTATTCGAAGTGCTATCGATTTATTGAAGAAAAGTGATGATCCACGCATTATTACTACGGGTTCATTGGGTGGAATCTTTCCACTGGGTGAAACCCCAATGTATACGGCCTCAAAGTTTGGGCTTCGCGGTGCCATGCTTTCAATGAGTTTAGATCTAGCGGGCAAGGGAATTAAGGCGGGCTCGGTGCTGCCTTCGGCTACAGATACACCGATGTTGCACCGTGAGGCCATTGAAGGCGGCAACACGTTGCAGTTTATGGATCCGCCACAAACAAGCGGTGATGTTCTTAAATCTTTTCACAAGATGTTAGATAAGCCTCGATTTGAAATCTATCCCCGCTTTAGCGAATCACTGTTGGTGAAAGCCGCGATGTTGGTTCCTAACTTGCTGCCAAAGTTAATGCCGCTATTTAAAGGCAGTGGCGATAAAGGGCACAAGAAGTTTTTGAAGGATCTTGAAGCACGGGGTATTGCACGCAAAGTTGGCCAAACGTGGGAATACATCGAGCAATAGAACTACTTGCTGCGAAGCTTTGAAACTGCTAAATCGGCATACACCTGCGGTTTTCTAGTCTTTAAGTCGTAGCCAAAGATAGTTCCACCGATTGCAATAACAAGAAGTGCAAAGGGAACCAAGTTAACTATCTTGTTATCACTACCAGTTAGCGTGTTGTAATGCATTGCCGCTAAGAAGAAGGCCGTAACTAAACCAATAAAGCCGATGAGTGGTGCAATAACACCCTGCCAGAGTTGGCGATCAGGGCGCTTCCAAAAGAAAGCAACCACTGACAATGAAGCCATCGCCTGTAATGCCACGATTCCTAATGTGCCCACGGCAATCAGACTTGCGGCATATACCGTGTATGGATCAGCACCACTTATGGCGAAAACAACTGCCGAGAATGTAGCTACAGCAGTAATTGCAAGACTTGCTTTGTGGGGACTTAAGAAAGATTTGTGGTGGTGCCCGAAATGGGTAGGCATGATGGATTCACGGCCTAAGGCAAATAAATAGCGGCTGGCAGCGTTATGGATCGCTGAATATCCAGCTAGAACACTGGTGCACAGCAGCACAGCGGTAATATCAAAAAGAATTGTTCCACCATATTGCTGCACCAAGTTAATAACAAAGACTCCCCCGTCTTTTTCTGACAGGGCACGTACTTTGTCGGCACCGACTGAACCGATAATGATCCAGGAAGATAGAACGTAGAAGATTCCAACTGAACTGACAGCAATATACGTGGCGCGAGGAATGCTGCGCTCTGGGTCTTTAGTTTCTTCGCCATAAAGGGCTGCAGATTCAAAACCAATAAAACTTGTAAAGGCAAACAACATCGCGATTCCGATTGGGCCTGAGGTTATTGCAGATTTACTAAAGGATTCAATTGGAAATGCCTGCATGTGTTGCTTGTTTAAGACCAAAGCTTCAAAGATAAAGAGAATTGCAAATTCGGCAACCATAAAGACACCAACTACTTTGGCGCCCATTTCAACTGAGCGATAACCAAGGATTGCAACAACGATTATTCCGATTGCGCTAAATACATACCAAGGCACATCAACGCCGGCACCTTCAAGAATTAACTGCTGCATGAAATAACCAAAAGCACCTGCAAGGCCGCAGGCCTGTGCGGTGTATGCAGCAAGGGCTACATATGCCGAACCAACGCCAACAGGTTTTGTTAGGGACCTGGCGATATATGTATAAAACGCTCCGGTGTTAATTACTTTGCGGCTCATGGATGCATAGCCAACTGAAAAACAGATCAAGACCAATGTGGCAATTAAAAATGCTGCGGGAAGTCCTGCGCCGTTTCCATAGACAAGTGCCAGTGGAACATTGCCCACCATCGCTGCCATTGGGGCTGCTGCTGCAATTACGAGAAAGACAACTTTGCGCGTTGTTAGAGATGGGCCAGTAACGGCCGGGCTTTGATCAGTAATGGCAGACTCCAATTCAGTTGCCGAAACTGTACAAAGATTAAGCGTAAAAGTCACTGGTGATTTAAAAAGCTTTTCAGTGCTCTAAACTGCTCACCGTAAGGGGCGGTAGCTCAGTTGGTTAGAGCCCAGAACTCATAATTCTGTCGTCGTCGGTTCGAGCCCGACCCGCCCCACTCAAATCGATGTACTAATGATTGTGATTCCAGAGTTCTTTGATTCAGCGGTCTCTTGAAGATGACTCTAGTATTGGATTGTGCACATTGATGAACTTAAAGGCCAGTGGAATCAAGTTCTCGATTTCCTCTTAGAAAAAGATCGAATCGCTTGGCTCGCTTTCTTTGATGCTCGACTAGTCTCGTTGCATGAGAATCTGCTGATAATTAACTTCTCAGATAGCCAAAAATTTGGTGGCCAGCACGATTTTACCTTCGCCCGCAACCCAAAACACCTTTCTTTGCTCATTGAGGCAATAAAATCAGTTACAGGTGTCGAGGTTGAGGTTAGTGAGGAATGAAGAAACTTCTCTTAAGTATTGCTCTTGCGTTGAGTCTGATTGCAAACAACGCTTTTGCTTTCACGCCTAAATCCATAGTTGCCCTCGGACCTGGCGATCACATCCACGGCATGGATATTTCCTACTGGCAACATCCTTCGGGTAGCACTATTGATTTCAAAAAGATGTATGCACAAGGAATCCGCTTTGTCATGATTAAAGGCGCAGACGCTCACGATGTTGCCGATGCTCAAGCGCTGAAATATCTAAAGATAGATCGACCTGCTGCGCAGGCTGCGCGGTTGTATACGGGGTTTTATTATTACGCATACCTTCCAGACAGCGTCGATCAGGACTTCATCGTTAAAGATGCACAAGCACAAGCACAAAAAGTCATTTGGCGATTGAGTTCTATAGGCGGCTACAACTTCCGTGATCTTCCCGTATCTCTCGATCTTGAAAACAATTGTGTGCGAAATGCCGCAAATGGAAATTGTTCCAAATACATGAATCGCGCCAACGTCACCTTGTGGGCAAAAACTTGGTTGGCTGCGGTCACAGCCAAAACAAAAAAGAAGCCTTTTCTCTATTCGTATGCAAATTTCCTAGAGCAAACGCTGGCTCGCGATTCTGAGCTACGCCAATACCCATTGTGGATAGCTCACTACACACTCAATCCCGCAAGCTCGCAGCCAAACCAAAAAACTGTTGG
>Ga0208496_1000875_pt1 | contig 10989 bp, 11 predicted proteins | sample CryBogmetaGMA2M_FD_184552 | JGI IMG/M metagenome (GOLD analysis project Ga0208496, IMG submission 184552) | Freshwater microbial communities from Crystal Bog, Wisconsin, USA - MA2M (SPAdes) | ecosystem: Environmental > Aquatic > Freshwater > Lake | place: Crystal Bog, Wisconsin, USA | collected... | reverse complement strand
CAACGTGTGTCCGGCCAATGCAGCCGGTACGCCGGGGGAACTCGGCACACCCAAGGTCAACGCGCCTGAACCGGCTTTTACCAACAACGAGTCGGAATGTCCGTGGTAGCAGCCCTCGAATTTGACGATCTTATCCCGCCCAGTGTAGCCCCGTGCCAAACGGATGGCGCTCATAGTAGCCTCGGTGCCGGAACTGACCATGCGCACCAAATCCATGGAGGGCACTAGTTGACAGACCTTTGCAGCCATGGTTGTTTCAAGGACCGTAGGCGCTCCGTAACTTAAGCCCCGGTCCACCGCTTCATGCACCGCTTTGAGCACGTCCGGGTGGGCGTGGCCCAGCACCATCGGACCCCAGGAACCGACATAGTCGATATAGCGTTTGCCGTCAGTGTCGGTTAAATATGGCCCCTCCGCATGGTCCACGAATACCGGAACCCCGCCGACACCCTTGAAAGCTCTGACAGGGGAGTTAACGCCGCCAGGAATATGTAATTTGGCTTGTTCAAATAGGTCTTGTCTCATGTTCTTGTTCTCGTTTTAGTTTGTGTAATAAAATACTCCACAATTGGGTCAGTACCTTGACAAATTTCGTGCGAGATCACCTATTTTGGCACAGAACTGCCGATCTAAAGGCCAAGCTGGAGCTTGGCGTTCCCAATGGGAGCGTCAAGCTCCAGCTTGGCAATGGGATTGGCGAAGTTATTGTCGGGTAACATCAATTATTAATATCAAACTGTGCGAACCACTGTCCGGTGTCGTTGGGCGAACTGGGGTCATAATATAATGAACGCAGCTTAAGATGGCCTAAAGGCCCGTACTCCGGCCCAGGCGACACGGTACGGAATGCTTGGCCTCCCATCAGTTGATGGGTGATGGTTTGGAACAATCGGCTCAATTTGCCGTCGCGCAACATGGCATCTAGCATGTCAGGTCCGGCAATCAGATAGAGGCTACGCCATCCATACCCCGCCAAAGCATCCACTAAAGCCCCGCCTTCCACCCAGCGGTCTTTCCCGGCGAAGATGACCTCATAACCCTGTTGCCGCCAACGTTCCACTTTAGCCGGGTCGGCGTTTTGCCCGGTGGCGATCAGGCAGGTTTGACCGTGTTCGCGGATCGAATCCGGCATAGTGAGATCCAAGCTCGCGCTGGCGATGACTATTGCGGGTTGCGGCTTTAGCCCCTGCTGGATGCGCCATGCCAGTAGATCGGCGCTTTCCTCACGCTGACCGATTTGCAGAATGTTGCCGAGTTTACCGGCACTTAGTGAGCGCAGGTAGCCGCCATGGGTAATCAGGCAGTCGGCTTGGGCTTCCAACTCCAAAAAAAGCCGAAAATCCTGGGGGGTTGTCAGGCTTTTGGGCGTGTAAGGAATGCCGCTGCGGTTTTCCAAGGCAATCCGACCATCCAAACTGGAAAGAAAATTGGCATAGACAAAGGGCCGGTCTGGCGTACCCAGTTCATGCAGCTTAAGCCGCAAATAAAGCCCCCACAAGTTTTCGCCTTCGTAGGGCGGGGGATAAAGACGGTAAACAGTCTGATACATGGACTTAAACGACTTGGTGGTACAGCAGCGCAAGGCTTGCCTTGCCCTTAAACTCCCTCGCAAGGCAAGCCTTGCACTCCCGCATCAACTTTTAATTGCACCCGCGTAAAACGGCCTTATTGCAAGTCAAGAACGCAGTGCTTCCGTCAATTCTTGGATATCCTGCATGACCCAATCAGGCTGGTAATCGGAGGTTTTCAAATCATCTTCGCTGGATACGCCGGTCAACACCATCAGACTACGAATGCCGGCGCGAACCGCACCCAGGATGTCGGTTTCTAAGCGGTCGCCAATGGCCATCGTCTCCGTAGGCTCTACGCCCAGCAGCGCGAGGGCTTGCTGGTACATCAGGGGTTCCGGTTTGCCAATAATGGTTGGGGCAACGCCAGTGGCTGCTTGCAACGCGGCTAGTATGGCCCCGTTGCCATGGGTGAAACCGAGTTCGGTAGGTAGGGAGGTGTCGGGATTGGTGCCGATGAATTTCGCCCCGGCATTGATATTCAGCGCTGCCGTCGCCAGCTTGTGCCAAGTCAGTTCACGGTCCATGCCGCAAACGACATAATCGGCCCCCAACTTCGGTCCATTGCCAGTAGGGCTGTCTACTTCATAGAGTCCTGTCAGTGTGAATCCTTGTTTGATAAGCGGCTCCGTCGCGCCTTTCTCGCCGATGACAAAAACCCGGGTCGAGGCCGGGTCGGTTCGTTGGGCCAAATACAAGGCGGTTGCCATGGCGGAAGTCAGTATTTCACCACTGTCCACAGTCACCCCCATTCGGGCAAGCTTGTTGACATATTGTTCCGCTGTCTGGCTGGCGTTGTTTGTCGCCAAGATGAAACGAATCTGACGTTCGCGCAGGGTTTGAAAAAGCTCAATCAAGCCAGGCAAGGGCTGGTCGCCATGCCATAAAACGCCATCCATGTCGATGATAAAATTGTTAATATTAGCGAAGGGTCCCATGGATTATTTCTCTAGCCATGTTGATTGTTGCATTTCGCGGTTGTGGAAAAATGTAGGTGCGGGTTTGACACCCGCCCCTACGCCACAAATACGATTTTTTCACGGAAGGGCGTGCTTCAAACCCGTGGAGGGTGGGTTTGGAGTCCGCACTTCTACAGAGGTATTAATCGTAGCTGTAGTGCTTGCGAAGCGGCTTTACCACTTCCCAATCGGTAGCCAATCCATCAGGAAAAACAACTAGGTCGCCCGGAACTATTCGCACGGGCTCCTCGCCTTCTGGTGTGACGATAATTTCGCCCTCAAGGATGTAGGCAGTTTCCGTTCCATCAAAATCAATTGCAAACTTGGAAACTTCTTTTTCCCAAGTCGGCCATGTGGCGACACCAAGTTCTTTCAACTTTTCTTCGCTGGGGTTATGTACTATTACAATGCTGCTCATGTTAAAAAATCCTAAAAATGTAGAAAGACATTATTCCGCATCCGGTGTTTCTGGAGTGCGAGCCACGGGACGAGACTATACTATATTTTATTGGCCGGTTGCGAACGAAACAGATGGAAATTCTCAAACTACATTTGAATGTCCTTGCTTTTTTTCGGATCGGCTTTTTCCATTTCTTTAAGGCGATTGCGCAGGTCCTCCATTTCCTTTTCCAATTTGGGCAATATTTCTTTTTTCATGGCGTAACCGGCTTCATTTTGGGTTTTGGCAATTTCATCCGTCAGTTTGCGCCATTCCTCCTGCAATTGGTTGGATTCAGGCGAATTAGGGAGTTTTTGAAACTCCTGCCGGAAATGTTCCACCTGAGTGCGCAGTTCCCCGAGCGCACCGCCAATTTCGCGCAGCAATTCCCCAAATTGAAAAACCCCCCCTAAGGGGTTGGGATATGTGCCGCGGACTTCAGCACCTTCAGCGATGGGTTTTCCTCCGCTTTCCGCTAAGATAACCTCAATGCGCTTTTGTTGGGGATTGTCTGGATCGTCGGCGAGGATAAAGCTGGACTCGGTGGTGATGGAACTGGCCGATTCATGTGGTATGGAAACCTCGACCAGGCGCCCACCTGATTTAGTTTGTTTTACCCCAGTGACCTTGCCTATGGTTTGATCATCCAGTACGACAGTGGCGCCTTCCGACAAACCATCAGTCTTGTCATAGCTGATCTTAAAATGCAAATCTTGCCCGCAAGCACTCAAGATAAGCAGCAGAAACCAAGTCAAAGCAAATAGCCTAAGCATGTTGACCCTCATTTGTTGAATTAATGATTGTTCGAGTATTGTAAAATATGTTGTGCATTTTTCTTACATTTGACGGGGTCAGATGCATTGCACATTTCAATGGACACATCAAATCAACCAAAATTAGGGGGAATCAAGTTGAAACTTGCAAAGTGGGTCTTGCCGTTTGTCCTGCTGGCGTCGGTTTCGATGCAAACTAAGGCAGACACAGTAGGGAATTGCACATCGGCTAACGAAGTGATGAATTTGTTGACCGATGTCATTTTTGTCCGTCCGGTGGGCGTTGTTGGGTTGTTGGCCGGGGGCGTCCTCTTTGTCGGGTTGTCTCCGTTGACAGCTCTGGCAAATATTCCCGAGCCACACAATGCTTTTGATAAGGTAGGCGCGGTCTTGGTCGGCATCCCATATTCCTACACTTTCGTGCGGCCGTTGGGTTATTTCTCCGCCTCTTGCTGAAAATATGAATTGCGGGAATTTCCAATACCTTCGCCAATCCTCTTGCCAAGCTGGTGCTTGGCGTTCCCACTGGGAGCGCCAAGCACCAGCTTGGCCCTTAGATCGGCGGTTCTGTGCCAAAATTGGTGGTCTCGCACGATATTGGCGAAGGTATTGATTACCGGTCCGGTGTTTTGATGCCGTATTTCCTGATGCGGTAGCGTAGGGTCTCGCGGGATGTCCCCAATGCACGGGCGGCCGCCAAAGTATTGTGGCCAGTACGTTCCAGCGTGGTTTCAATGATATGGCGGTCCATGTCGTCCAAGTTCATGCTTCCATCCAGTGGGATGAAAATCCCATCCTGATCATCATGGTAGGATGGCATTGCGGCAGTGGATTTTTGGCCTGGCAGTTGTAACCATTGCACGGGAAAATTTGCCCCATCCGAGAAAAGCACACAACGCTCGACCAGATTGCGCAATTCCCTTACGTTGCCCGGCCAATCATGGTTGCGCATTTGGGTCCAAACCTCCTCGCTAATGTGGCGAACCTGCCTGCCTGATTTGGCGTTGAATTCCGCCACTAATAGGGGAAGCAGTTGCTCAATGTCCTCTTTGATATCCCTCAGGGGTGGCAGTGTCAGGCGAAATACGCTGAGCCTGTGGAACAGGTCTCTGCGGAACTCTCCATCGCGTGACATTTTCTCCAGATCGCGGTTACTGGCGGCGACAATTTGCACATCAACGGCGATTTCGCGCTCCCCGCCTAGTCTGCGAATTTTACGGTCTTCGATGGCTTTAAGCAGCTTGGCTTGCAGGTCTAGATGCATTTCACCGATTTCATCAAGAAACAACGTGCCGCTGTCGGCCTGCTCGATCAGTCCGCGATGGCGTCCGGTGGCACCCGTGAATGCGCCTGCTTCATGCCCGAACAATTCCGACTCCAAGAGTTCGCGCGGAAGGGCGGCGCAATTGAGTTCGATCAGGGGGTTCTGGGAGCGGGGACCGGAATAATGCAGGATTCGCGTGACCAAACCTTTGCCAGTGCCAGTCTCCCCGCCAATCACCAAAGCACTGAACGGAACTTGAGTCAAACGTTCCAGCAAATCTCTTACGTTTTGCGCGGCCTCGCTGTGTCCGACAAAAGCCTGCGGAGAATAACGCTTGTGTCGCTGTTGGGCATGTTCGAACAAGCGGCGCTGGGCATTGGCGCTGCGTCCCGCGCTGGAAACGACCATATCCAGCCGCTCCAAGTCGCAGGGTTTTTCCAGGAAATCATAAGCACCGAGGCGTAAAGCCCGCACCGAGTCGGGGACACTGCCATAGCCAGTGAGGAATATCCATTCTGCATAGGTTTGTTTGGGGCGGATTTCCTCCATCAAATCGAGTGCATTGCCGTCGGGCAGGTTCATGTCGGTTAGTACCGCCAAGGGGTCAAAACTTTCCCTAAGCAGTATTTTTCGAGCCTGTTCAATGTTAGCAGCCCATTCCACCTCCCATCCGTTCTTGCGGTAGTGACGGGAGATTTCCGCACCCAATAGGGGTTCGTCTTCGATGACTAATAAACATCCTTGGCTCATTGGGTTTCCTTGCAGGGAAGTATAAGACGGACGCAAGCACCGTGTGGGTTGAGGTTGGACAATTCTATCCGTCCGCCAAGATCGCGGACAAAGCGTTGCACCATCGCCAAGCCTAAGCCAGTGCCGCGAATCCTGCTCGTGCTGAAGGCGCGGATGCCATGGCTGAGCATTTCCCTACTAAAGCCGGGCCCATCATCCGAGACTTCGATGCAGATATTGTCTCCTTTAGGTCGGGCAGTCACCCGCACTCCGCCGGCTTGTTTCTCAAGTGCCTGTGCGGCGTTGAGTATCAGATTGAGCAAGGCTTGCCGCAAGCCGCCATTGGGCAAAAAGCATTCCAGGCCGTCGGGGATGTCATAAGCCAATTCAATGTGAGGAGGAATTTGGTAGCGGGTGAGGGCGAGTAGTTCTTTGACTAGCATGGCAAGGTTGAAATAGACCGAAGTGGAAGGTGTTTGTTTGACTTGGTCGAGTAGTTCGTTGAGCAAGCGCGCCATGCGCTTTAGTTCAGCGCCGATTAGGGCTAGCCGTTCGCCTTGGTCAGCGTCTCCAATTTCATTGCGCAAATTGGCGCAACTCATTTGGATGCCGGCCAATGGGTTGCGCAGTTCGTGGGCAAGGCTGGCAGCCAGTTCGCCAACGACTGCCAATTTTTCCGCCCTGGCCAGGCTACGCTGCTGCTCAAGCAACACGCTTGTGGCAGAACGAACCTCGGCTTCCAGGGATTGCGCATACATACGTTTGGCCTCCTCCAACTCCCTCAGATGGATGACCATGTCGTTGTAACTATTGAACACAGGCAATAGCAGGGGGTCTAGATGGTCAGTGGCTATCGGGGCAAAGTCTTCCTTGACTAGGTTGAGCAACAACTCCCTAAGGTCATGCAAGGGGTTGAGGATGCGTCGGCGCAGGAACAGCCAAGTGAGTAGTAGGATTACCGGCAAAATGAAGGTTGCCAGCCCTAATTCGACTAACGCTTCCCCGCTGACTTTCACCATGAGCTTTTCCCGTTGCTCGGTTTCGGTGTCAAGAATTTCATGCATCTCCCGCAAGGCTTCGAATAATTCGGCCCTGCCGTTGTCCGGGGATTCTTCATCCACTTTGGCAAGCGATGCGTTGACTTGGCGAAGCATTTCCGGGGTATTCGGGGAAAGGTGCGCGTCTCTGGAGGAAAGCTTTTGAATTTTCGCGGATAACCTCCCTACTTGCTCTGACCGCAACACCTGCCCAGACAACACATCCACCAGTGCCTGCTGTAAACTCAAACCGGCATCCTGAATCCGGTGGGAGTAGCCGACATAAATTTGCACCTGATCTAAACGTAAATGGTTTCGCCAAATCATACCGACCAAAATCGCTAGCACGGAAGACAGCAGGGCAAGCAAAGCCAGTGCGCGTAGGCGGGCAGGGCGATCTAATAGGTTTTTGGCATTGGTTTTTGGGGAAACCCTCGGCATATTATTTTCCTGCCCCGGCGTGGTATTGGCAATGTTGGTAAATGAGAATTTCATAAGTGATGAACGGAGCATCCGTCAACCTAAAATCGTGCACTTCGTTAAAAGCATAATTGACGCGAAAAGATTTAAATTCATGCCATGATTGTATACGATAAGCCTATCATACGTTGGATGACCGGGAACAATTGCGATAAAATGATCTTTTTGGTGGTGGTTACGGTCAATGAATGATGGTAAATTAAAAATGAAACTTACTTACTTGCTGATAGCTCTCGGTTTTATGGCAGGATGCACTGTTCCGACAACACCGACTCAAACCAATCCATCACAAGATGATGTTTTGTCCAATCGAAATAAACAAACCATTCAACTTTCTTCCCCGCCAGAAACAGGGCAGCCAGCCTTACATGCCATTCATGACCAACAACTTGATGAGGTCATGCTGCAAATTAATGCACTGGTTTTCGGCCAGATGCGCAATGAACTTGACTTGTCACATGAAAAAAAACTTCACGCGAACAAAATAGCCCAAACTGCCCACGAACTTTTAAAAAACGTGGATACCTTACGTGAGGTAATGCCACGCTTAAACCTCCTCCCGAACGAAAAAATCACATTTTTAGCTTTGGCAAACAAATTGAAGTCTGAATCCGCGCAGATTGAAGAAGATGCCAAACACGGTGACTTAAAAAACATACCTAGCCGGTTGCAACAAATCATGGAAACTTGTACCTCATGCCATTCGCTGTTTCGGGATAATCGAAACCTGCTTGATCGATGCAGAGACCCCAAAAGCACTTGCTAATCACGCCTATTCTATTACTGTTACAATCTGGTTATAGCCTTGTCTTATCCCTCAATGCCAGTTTTCTAATGGGCTGTTCTTTTTCAGCGTAATCCTTTCCACTCATAGACCTGAATATTATGAGAATCTTTTTCCTAGCTTTTATAAGCATTATTAATGTTTTAATGTTGAGTATGGCTTTTGCTGCTGATATGCATGTCGATCCACATTGGAAATATACCGATCAATCTAAATGGAATATGCTGGTAGATCGTTTTTATAGCCCACCATATCCTTATGCCGAATGCGGGATAGGGCAAAAGCAATCTCCGATCAATATTGATGCACACGATTTGGACTTCACGAATGACCTTGACGAATTGAAAATAGAATATGGAAAAATGCCACTCAGCCTAACTAATAATGGCCATACGATCAGGCTTAATACGTCAAGAGGATATTTGTTCATAGGAAAAAATAAATATCAGCTCGTGCAATTACATTTTCACGCACCCAGCGAACACACAATTGATGGGAAACACTATCCCATAGAAGCACACTTTGTTAATGGAACTGACGATGGTAGACTTGCCGTCTTAGGGGTGTTTTTCGATGAAGGCATATTCAATCCAGAATTTGACAAAATACTGAGGGAAGCACCAACATCAAATAACGTAACGGTCACTAAAGATGATTTTATTAACCTTGATAAACTGTTACCTAATTCTACGCAGAGCTTTTATACATACTTTGGTTCATTAACCACTCCGCCATGCAGTGAAGGGATACAATGGCTTTTGTTAAAAGAAGCGATACCAATATCAAACGATCAGATCGAAGAATTTAAAACAAAGTTCTATCGCAATAACGCACGCCAAGAACAAAAAATGAATGACCGGAAAGTCGATACCCATTGAGAAGACCGCTTCCGGGAACGGTTTTTTTTACCTCATTGACCAAAGTTTGAGCCAAACAATTTATACGTTTCAAGACGCAGCCGTGCGCTTGCGGGCGGCTAGCGGATGACCGGAAGTTGCCGTATGCTGGTCCAGCCCTCGGATTTCACAATGCCCGCCGCGGCGTTCGTAGTCCTCACGGAAATCGTGGATAAATTCCATCACCGTATGGTCAACGGTTTCTGCCTCGGAGAGGTCAAAAATCAAGGCTTTTCCTTCAGGCAAGGCCGACAACTCGCTTTTCAGTGAAAGGAAATTGGCAAAGAAGGCCGCTCCGTCGACGCGAATATGGTAACGCCCTGGCTCGGTTTCCTTGACCTCGAAGTATAGCTTTAGTACATCATGCCAGTTGACACTGCGCAACAGATGGACGATAAACTCGGCGGCCATGCCTATCGCCACGCCTATCAACAAATCGGTTGCCAGCACACCGATGATGGTAATCACAAACACCACAAACTGCTCATAACCGATATCGAGGGTTTTCTGGAATTCCTTCGGCGAAGCCAGCTTGAAGCCGGTGAAAACCAATAGCGAGGCCAGGGACGTCAATGGGATTTCGTGGATCAATCCGGGAAACAATGCCACGAAAACGAGTAGAAAAGTCCCGTGGAAGAAGTTGGACCAGCCGGTTCGTGCACCGTCGTTGATGTTGGCTGAACTACGGACGATTTCCGCGATCATCGGCAAACCGCCGACCAATCCGCTGATTGTGTTGCCTATGCCGACCGCCGTTAGATCGCGGTTAAGGTCGGAATAGCGCTTGTACGGGTCAAGTTTGTCCACCGCCGCAGTGCTTAACAGGCTTTCCAAGCTGCCGACTAGGCAAATTGTGACCACCTGTTCCCAGAATTCCAGTGTACCAATCAAAGAAAAATCCGGGAACGAAAAGCCAGCAAAGAAGTTTTCTGGAATAGCCACCAGGAATTTTGGGCCGATGGTGAATGCATGGCTCAAGCCGGCGGTTGCTTCGTGGTGCGGCAATATGGGGTCGTTGCTCAAGAACAAATAAATATGCTCGTGATCCAAATCGAAATATTGGCCGAGTGCCAACCCTACCAGTACCGCCACTAAAGGTCCTGGCAACATTTTTAGATAACGGTTTTTTAGAACTGACCAGACAATCAGAATGAGCAGACCGCTGCCGCCAATAAGGGCTACTTCCGGGTTCAATTCCATAAAACTATGGGGAATCTGGCCTATAGTCTGGAGTAGCGTTTTCGCATCCGGCTTTACGCCGAGCAGCGTGTGGATTTGCTTGGACATGATGATGATGCCGATGGCTGCCAACATGCCATGCACCACGGAGGACGGAAAGAACGCACTGAGCTTGCCTGCTTTTAAATAGCCCATCAGCGTTTGTATCACGCTCGCGCAGACGATGGCGGCTAGGGTGTATTTGTACCCTGCCATCGCATCGCCCTTGCCCAATTCCTGCACCGAGTCGAAAATCACCACGATCAAGCCAGCGGCAGGGCCATTGATGGTAACGAATGAGCCGTTGATGCGTGACACCAAAATGCCCCCGATGATGGCAGTAATAATACCAGCCTGGGGGGGGAAGTTGGATGCCATTGAAATGCCAAGGCACAAGGGAAGAGCAATCAGAAAGACCAAAAAGCCCGACATGGCATCGTATTGCCAGTTTTGGACTAGACCGGCAAGGCCGGTTTGCGGAGCTTCAGGTACAGGGGACGAAGTTGTCATTAAGTTATTCCACTCAGTCATAAGCAATTCTGGAAATTTATGCAGCATCCGTGCCGTATCCGCTAAAGTTGAGTGGAGAGGCTGTTAGGCGGGGAATTTAATGATTCTTTTGAGGTTTCTGGAATGGGTTCACACCGTTGTCCACCAATAGAGGTGGTTCAAATGAACCAATAAGAGGTTGGTTTGCACCAGCGCAGCTAACCGCGCTTTGTCTTTTGCTCGTTCCCAAGCTACGGCTCTCATCGTTATACACAAGTCCGGGCAAGCCGGAAAAGCCGTCGGTAGTGTTCCAATACTGGATATGGCGACGAAAAACCTAGCCCATAGTGCCA
>Ga0208496_1000873_pt1 | contig 10996 bp, 8 predicted proteins | sample CryBogmetaGMA2M_FD_184552 | JGI IMG/M metagenome (GOLD analysis project Ga0208496, IMG submission 184552) | Freshwater microbial communities from Crystal Bog, Wisconsin, USA - MA2M (SPAdes) | ecosystem: Environmental > Aquatic > Freshwater > Lake | place: Crystal Bog, Wisconsin, USA | collected... | reverse complement strand
ATCTGCTGGGCATCACCCGGTTGGCCGGGCTGGAGCGGTTGGATTTGCATGGCGTGCTGCGCGGGCGGCTGAGTTGGGAGCAAACCCGGCGACTGGATACGCTGCTCCCAACCCATCTGGGGTTACCCGGCGGGCGGGCGGAGGTGGACTACACCCAACCGGTGCCGCTGGCAGCGGCCCGGGCGCAGGCGTTTTTCGGGCTGGCAACATCGCCGTTGCTGGCGGATGGGCGGGCGGAGTTGCGCCTGGCGCTGCTGTCTCCGGCTGGGAGACCGGTGGCGATCACGGCGGATCTGGCCGCTTTCTGGCGCGGTGCCTGGGCGGATGTGCGGAAGGATATGCGTGGCCGCTATCCCCGCCATCATTGGCCGGATGATCCGGCGACGGCCTCGGCGCGACGGCCGGAGCGGTGAAGGATTACGAAAAGAAGATTTCTCGCGGCGCTAAAGGTAGGGGTAGATCTTCTTTTTGTGCACGAAAAGAACAATCTGCCTTTGTCGCCTGACAACTTGAGTTGCCGACCGCGCATCGCCACATAGGCAGACTAACGTCGCCTGGAGTTTCCGCATGCCGTTGCCGACCCGCCGCCTGTTGCTTGCTTCCGCGCTGCTGATCCCCGCTTTGCCGGCCTTTGCCCGCAGCGGGCCGGATAGTTTTGCGCCGTTGGTTAAGCAGGTGCTGCCATCGGTCGTGAACATCGCCACCACGGAAACCGTGCCGCAGCGCGATCCGCTAGCATTGTTGCCGCCGCAATTGCAGCGCCAGTTCCGCGAACGACAGCAGAAGCGCCAGGTGATGGGGGCGGGCTCCGGCTTCATTATCGATCCGGGCGGGATCATCGTTACCAACAACCATGTGGTCGGCAATGCCGATACCATCGTGGTCAGCCTGTCCGATGGCACGCAACTGCCGGCGCGGCTGATCGGCGCGGATGAGCTGACCGATATCGCGGTGATCAAGGTGATGCCAGCGGCCCGGCTGCCCGCGGTGAGTTGGGGGGATAGCCGGGCGTTGGAAGTAGGTGACTGGGTGGTGGCGGCGGGGAACCCGTTCGGGTTGGGCGGATCGGTAACCGCCGGCATCGTTTCAGCGCGCGGGCGCGATCTGGGCGGCGCCGGCGGGGTGGACGATTTCATCCAGATCGACGCGCCGATTAATCCGGGCAATTCGGGCGGGCCGCTGTTCAATGTGGACGGCAAGGTGGTGGGGATGAACACGGCCATCTACTCACCCAGTGGCGGGTCGGTCGGGATCGGGTTTTCCATCCCGTCTGAGGTCGTCAGCCGGGTGGTCGCGGAATTACGCTCCAACGGGCGGATTGAGCGCGGCTATCTCGGGGTTGGGCTGACCGATGTGCCGAATGAGAACGGGGTTTCTACCGCCGCCGGCATCACCGATGTGGTGATCCGCGGGCCGGGGGCACGCAGCGGCTTGCGGCCGGGGGATGTGATTATCCGGGTCAACGGCCAGACGGTGGAAAGCGCGCGTGACGCGATTAAGGCGATTACCGCCGTGCCGCCGGGTGCGGTGGCGCATCTGGTGGTGCGCCGCCAGTCGCGGGAGACGAGTTTGGATGTGACGCTCGGCCGGCGACCGGTCATAAAGGAAGGTGAATAATATGCGCATCCTGGTGGTTGAGGACGACAAGGACGTCGCCAATTTCATCGTAAAGGGGCTGAAGGAAGCCGGGCATGTGGTCGAGCATGCCGATAACGGCCGCGATGGTCTGTTCATGGCGGCCAGTGAGGCGTTCGACGCGATTGTGCTGGACCGGATGCTGCCGGGTGGGGTGGACGGGCTGCGACTGCTGGAAACCCTGCGGTCGCAGAACAATACCACGCCGGTGATGTTCCTGTCCGCGATGGCACAGGTCGACGACCGGGTGCGCGGGCTGAAGGCGGGTGGCGACGATTACATGACCAAGCCGTTCGCCTTCGCCGAGTTGCTGGCGCGGGTGGAGGCACTGACGCGACGTGGCAAAAATGAAGGCCCGACGACCAAGCTGGTGGTTGGCGATCTGGAAGTGGAGTTGCTCTCGCGCGGCGTGCGGCGGGCGGGGCAGAAAATCGACCTGCAACCGCGCGAATTCCGCCTGCTGGAGTTTCTGATGCGCCATGCCGGCCAGGTGGTGACCCGCACCATGTTGCTGGAAGGCGTGTGGGACTATCATTTTGACCCGCAAACCAATGTGATTGACGTCCATGTGTCTCGCTTGCGGCAGAAGGTGGACAAGCCGTTTGCCGCCCCGCTGATCCACACCGTGCGCAATGCCGGCTACATGCTGCGCGTGGAAGCGCCGTGAGTGTGGTCTGAGCCACGCCTGAGTCTGCCGGTGGGGTTGACGCTGAAGCCCAGTGGTGCGGACCGGATTTTCCATTCCGCCGGGGTGCGCTTTGGGCTGATCTATGCCTCGCTGTTTGGCATCAGCGCGTTGGCGTTGGCGGCGTTTTTGTGGTGGTCCACCGCCGGATTGCTGGACCGGCAGACGGATGCGGCGATCAACGCAGACTCGCAGGGTCTGGGTGAGCGGTATGCCATGTCCGGGCTGCCGGGGCTGGTGGCGACGATCGAGCAGCGGATCGACGCCAATGTGGATGCGGACTCGATCTATCTGCTGGTGAACCCGGATTTTCGCCGAATCGCCGGCAACCTGACCGACTGGCCGCGCCGGGTGACGATGGAGGAGGACTGGTTCGAACTGCCGGTGGAGCGCGGGCGGGCGCGGACACTGGTGCGGCTGCACCATTTTGATCTGCCCGGTGGCTTCCATCTGCTGGTGGGGCGCGACATTCAGGTGCGGGCGCAATTGCGGCAGGTGATCGCTGACGCGATGTTGTGGGCGGCGGTGATCGCTACGCTATTGGGCGTTTTCGGCGCCTGGGCGGTGCGCAATCTGTTTCGCAGCACGTTGGCCGATGTATCCGCCACTGCAACCGCGATCAGTGCTGGCGATTTGTCCCGACGGGTTCGGGTGACCGGAACGGGTGACGAGTTCGATCTGCTGGCCGAAACGATTAACGACATGCTCGAGCGCATCACCCGATTGATGGACGGGGTGCGGCAGGTTTCCAACGCCATTGCGCATGATCTGCGCACGCCGATCGCCCGCGCCCGTATCCGGCTGGAGGATGCGGCCGCCCATGCCGAAGGGGAGGCCGATCTGCGGGCGGCGATCGAACGGGCGCAATCGGACCTTGATGGCATTGTGGCGATTTTTCAGGCTTTGCTGCGCATTGCCGAGATTGAGGCGGGGGCACGGCGCTCGGCCTTTACCCGGGTGGATGTGGCTCCGCTGCTGCGTGACCTCGGAGACTTATACGATGCGGTGGCCGAGGATGCCGGGCAGCGGCTGAGCCTGGATATTCCGGGGGCGCTGGAGGTGTTCGGCGATCGCGACATGATCCAGCAGGCGGTCGCGAACCTGTTGGACAATGCGCTGAAATTCTCCCCACCGGACGGGCTGATCGGGCTGCGCGCACGCCATATCGCGCACGGGGTGGAAATTGCGGTGACCGACCAGGGGCCCGGCATCCCGGCCGCTGACCGGGAGCGGGTGGTGGAGCGATTTTACCGTGGCGAAAGCGCCCGCTCGACGCCGGGATCGGGCCTGGGGCTGGCGCTGGTGCAGGCGGTGGCGCAGCTGCACGGCGGCACGTTGGCGTTGGCGGATAACGCGCCAGGCGTGCAGGCAATCTTGCGTTTGCCGGCGCGCGAGGTAAGCATCGCGGCGGAACGACCAAAGGCCCTGACATGACCCAAGCCAACCTGACCCGTGACGATCTGCTGGCAATGGACCGCGACGACGTGCTCGCGCCCTTCCGCTCGCTATTCGAGTTGCCTGCGGGCGTGGTGTATCTCGACGGGAACTCGTTGGGCGCACTGCCGTGTGCGACGGCTGGCCGGGTGGCGGAGCTGGTGAAGCAGGAATGGGGCCAGGGGCTGATCCGCAGTTGGAATGACGCCAGCTGGATGGATATTCCCGGACGCATCGCCGATAAGATCGGCCAGGTGATCGGGGCCGCGCCGGGTGGGATGGCGGTCGGCGATTCGACCAGCGTCAACCTATTCAAGCTCCTGAGTGCGGCGCTGGATTTGCGGCCGGAGCGGCGGGTGATCTTGTCTGAGCGGGGCAATTTCCCGACCGATCTGTATATCGCCCAAGGTTTGGCCGCCCTTTTGGCGCGCGGGCACGAGTTGCGGTTGGTGGAGCCGCACGAGGTGGCCGAGGCGCTGGATGACAGCGTGGCCGTGCTGATGTTGACCCATGTGAATTACCACACCGGCGCCATGTACGACATGGCCGGCCTGACCAAAGCCGCCCATGCGGCCGGTGCGGTGGTGTTGTGGGACCTAGCGCATTCCGCCGGCGCGGTGCCGGTGGATCTGGCTGGGGCAGGGGCGGATTTCGCTGTGGGCTGCGGCTACAAATACCTCAATGGCGGGCCGGGGGCGCCGGCGTTTTTGTATGTGAACCCGGCGCTGCTGGCCCGGGTGCATTTTCCGGTAACGGGGTGGTGGGGGCATGCAGCCCCGTTCGCTTTCGAGGTTGGCTATCGCCCCGCCAGTGGGATTGCGCGCGCCACGGTTGGCACAGCCCCGATGATCAGCATTGCGGCGCTGGAGGTGGGGGTGGATATCGCCTTGCAGGCGCCGATGGCGCAGGTGCGCGCCAAGTCCCTGGCGATGACCGGGGTGTTCGCGCAACTGATCCTCGAACGTTGCCCAGGCTTCGGGCTGGAGATTATCTCTCCCGCCGATCCGGCCTTGCGGGGCAGCCAGGTTTCGGTCGCGCACCCCGACGCGTATCCAATTATGCAGGCGTTGATCGCCCGTGGGGTGATCGGTGATTTCCGCGCGCCCGACGTGCTGCGCTTCGGGATGACGCCGCTTTATGTCGGGTTTGCGGAATTGTGGGACGCCGTGGAGGTGTTGCGCGACGTGATGCAAAGCGGGCAATGGCGGGAAGCTCGCTTTAACGAACGACGCAAAGTGACGTGATCGTGCGGATGTTCCAGCCCCGTTAGCAGGTTTGGCGCCTGATGCGGGCATGCGTATTGCCCGCACACGCTTTCGAGTTCGCGCCTTATTCCCCGCTCTGGCGATTGGCGGCCTGTCGCTAACAGCGGCTTTGGCAATTTTGGCCGCCTGTTGCAATTGTAATGTTATCATCGCCTGTGCCAGGGCGCCGGCGGCGCAGGAGTAGCAGCGGCGCGAGCAGCACGGTCCAGCCAGACGGTTCGAGCACGGCGGCAGGCGTGTCCGCCTGCGCCAGGGATGGGCCGTCTGGGGCAGAGAAATTGGATAGAGTTATCGTGGCGGTCGCAGCACCAGTATCGTATCCGCCAAACGTGACATCGAACAACGATAGGGTGCCGCCTTCATAGTCGATGAGCGCAGACCCGGTATTGGTGGCGTAGGGATAAAGCCAGGTGCCGGGGCTGCTGATCGTCGAGTCGGCGCCGTTGATGTTGATCTGCGCGTCTTCGGTGAAGTCATACGTCGTCACGCTCCAATCGAACTGCACCAGGCCAAAAGGCAAGGTGCCCAGCGCGCCGGAATTGCTGAGGGAGAATGCGCCACAGCCGCGATAGCACGCGCTCAGCGCCAGATTGGCGGTGAGGATCTGGTTGTCAGCGGAGAGCGCCATCGTGGCTGAACCGCTCGGGTCCGCCGCGGTCAGTTGAAAGCCGTTTGCGGCCAAGGTCGGATCCCATATGCCGCTGAAGGCGTTGACGGTCGCCCATGCCACCTGGGCAGGCTGGAGGGCGAGAGATAGGACCAGGGCACAGACCAATCGGCGTGATCGCAGGATCAAGTGATGGAACAGCATATCCGACTTCCTTTGGGGCTGACGTTAGTGCCGTCAATCACGCTGAGCGCCTCAACGCCATGTGTCGCGTCGAAACTCACGACAATTATTCCTTTGTTAACGATTAAGTCGCGCGATTGACGCAGGCTGGACCAAAATCCGCGCGAGTGGCAGCCTAGGCGCTAGCAAGGAGCCCCGCATGCCCACACGTGACAGCACCATCGCCGACGCCCTCACCTTCTTCGACGCCGGTCATTTCCGCGACCGCCTGAGCGGCCTCGTCGCGATCCCGAGTAGTTCGCAAGATCCAGGGCACGAAGTTGATGTTTGGCACTATCTGCAAGGCGCTATTCAACCTTGGTTGGAGCGGATGGGCTTCACGGTGACCGTGCACGCAAATCCCAAGCCGGAATTTGGCCCGATCCTGACCGGCGAACGCATCGAGGACCCAACCTTTCGCACCGTACTGACCTACGGCCATGGCGACACCGTGCGCGGGCTGGATGACCAGTGGGACGACGGGCTGAAACCCTGGGAACTGACCGAGATCGGCGACCGTTGGTATGGCCGCGGCACTGCTGACAATAAGGGGCAGCACGCCGTTAACCTCACCGCGCTGGAGCATGTGATTGCAGCACGCGATGGCAAACTCGGCTTTAACGTCAAAATCGTGCTGGAAACCTCCGAGGAGCGCGGCTCGCTCGGGCTGCGCGAGTTTATCGCCCAGCATGCCGAAGCGCTCAAAGCCGATGTGTTGATCGCCAGTGACGGCCCGCGTGTGGACCCGACCGTGCCGACGGTTACCGCCGGCACGCGCGGCACCTGGCATTGCGATCTGTCGATCTCGCTACGGCCGGGTGGTGTGCATTCCGGCAACTGGGGCGGCATGATCGTGGACCCGGCGATTGTGCTCGCCCATGCCATCGGCGCCATCAGCGACCGGCATGGCAAAATCCTGGTGCGCGACTGGCTGCCACGCAACGGATTACCGGCGCAGGTGCGTGGCGCGCTCGCGGGGCTCGAATTACCAAGTGAAGGCTCAGCGACCATCGACCCGAATTGGGGTGAGCCCGGCTTTACGGCGGCGGAGAAAGTGTTCGGCTGGACCAGTTTCATCGTGCTGGCCATGGTCGCCGGCAAGCCGGAAAACCCAGTGAACGCGGTGCCCCCAAGCGCGCGGGCGCACTGCCAGATCCGCTATACCGTGGATAGCGATGTGCACGGCTTCGAAGACGCGCTGCGCCGACATCTTGATGCGACTGGCTTCCCCGAAGTTAAAATCGAAAACGCCGGCATTCGCATGCCGGCCAGCCGAACCGACCCCGATCATCCCTGGGTGCGTTGGACCGTTGCCAGCATGGAACGCAGCCTGGGCAAGCACGTCCAAGTGATCCCCAACTCCGGCGGCGGATTGCCTGGCGATGTATTCGTCGACTATCTCCACGTTCCGTTAGTGTGGGTGCCGCATAGCTATAATGGATGCAAACAGCACGGCCCGAACGAACACTTCCTGACCGGCCCCGCCCGCGAAGGTCTGGCCGCCTTCACCGGCATTTGGTGGGACCTCGGCGCTGGCGGCACGCCCTAAGCCAGTCGCGGTGCTTTAGTGCAGAGCCACATAGGCGCCGTAACAAGCCGCAGCGCTCCCCAATAGTCCGCCAGCCCAAGCAAGCTGGCGGACCTGGGTGACGACGGAGACCGACGCCAGCACGATGGCAAGTTGCAACGCGCCAACAACGCGCTCGAAGAGGTGATACGTATGAAAGGCTTCCTCGCGCAGATGCTCTGACGCCTGCGCTTTCTCGGTCATTTGTTTGCGCCCGTTGCCGCCTTCCGGGTCATCGTTCATGCGCGCGGAGGTCGCCAAGGCGGCGGCGATTTTCTTCGCCAAAGCAGGATCGGCGGGGTTGCCGACGGCAGCCAGTGTATCCGCCTCAATCGCATACATGTTCATGCGAATGGTTTTGGCCTGGAATTGCGCCCAGTCATCGCTCGCCTGGATGTGGTGGGTCAGGTAGCTGTTCTGAGCCGCCTTCTCACCCATTTCACATAGCGCCAACGCTGCGGCGAGGGCTGCGATGAGCAGCGCAACACGACGGCCGAGCGGATCGGCATGGGCGCCGTGATGGGCGTGTTCGATGGATTCGGTCGCCATTTCGACATCGCTGGGCATCGGCACGCCTTTCGATACGGATCATGGAAGGTGGTCGACGGCCCTCATAGGGCAGTTTGTGCCGCAGGTGCCGGAAAAGTGGTGGGCGCGACAGGGATTGAACCTGTGACCCTTCGCGTGTGAAGCGAATGCTCTACCGCTGAGCTACGCGCCCGGCCTTGCGGGAAGCCGGACATAGTTCGGGCGCCCCCCGGCTGTCAAGCGACAGTCTGGGGGCGCCCGTATGCATAGCAGATCAGACCGTTGCGATCCGATTACATCTCAGCATAGTTGCCCTTGTGCCAGATGTAAAAGACGTAGTCGGATTCAGTGACGTCGCCTTTCTTATCATAGCTGATCTTGCCGAGAACGGTATCCCAGCTCCCCGCCTTGAGTACGGCGGCAACCTTCTTGCCATCGGTGCTGCCAGCCTTGATCGCGGCGGCGGCCCATTCCTGGATCGCTGCATAGGTGTAGAGCACATAGCCTTCCGGATCGATGCCCTTCGCCTTGAACTCGGCGACCACCTTGGCAGCGGAAGCGCGACGGCGCGGGTCGGACGGGAAGGTCATGATGGTACCTTCGCCCTGGTCACCGGTGATCTGCCAGTATTCGCTGGTCACCAGCGCGTCGCCACCGACCACAACCGGGGCCATGCCCTGCTGCTTGGCCTGGCGCATGATCAGGCCGGTTTCGGTGTGATAGCCACCGATGTAGATGACGTCGATATTGGCCTGCTTCATACGGCTGACGAGGGACGAGTAGTCCTTCTCACCCGGCACATAAGCGGCATACAGGGCTTCCTGCTTGCCAGCCTTGTTCATCGCCTTTTTGGTTTCGTCCGCCAAACCTTTGCCGTAGGCGGTGTTGTCATGCAGGATGGCGATCTTGCGAGTGCCGTATTCCTTGGCGAGATAAGCGCCGGCAACAGCGCCTTGCTGGTCATCACGGCCGCAGGTGCGGAACGTGTTCCAGCTGCCTTCGTCGGTGAACTTCGGGTTGGTCGAGGCCGGCGTAATCTGCAGGATGCCTTCCTCGGCATAAACCTTGCTGGCCGGGATCGAGCTCGACGAGCAGAAATGCCCGGCGACGAACACGACCTTCTTGGACGCGAAGCCCTGCGCGACGGAGTTGGCCTGCTTGGGGTCACAAGCGTCGTCGCCGATTTCCAACGCCAGTTTCTGGCCGAGCACACCGCCGGCGGCATTGATGTCGGCGATCGCCATTTCGGCGCCGTCCTTCAACTGCTTGCCGAAGCTGGCGTAATTGCCGGTCATCGGGCCAGCGGCGCCGATCTTGATCTGCGCCTGGGCCGGAGCGAACGCGAGCACGGCGGCGAGCGAAGCGACGCCCGCGATCATGGTCCGTTTGAGCATGGATGTTGTCCCTATCAGTGTTTCGACCGCGCGCAATCATCGCGGCTGGGTTGCAACTTACGCGCGTCGGGGCGGCCATGCAAACCCACCGGCACCCGGCTTTTCGCTACGCGGTCTTGCTCGAACGCGGTGCGGACCGTAATAGCCCCGGCAGACCGCGAAATAGACAGGCCGGGACCGCTGCAGCGTCCCGTGCGCAGGAGGCTTAAATGGCATCGACCGACACGGGCGCTGACACCAACGCGCTGGAGACACAGGCGGCGATCCTCGCCCGGCCGGTGACCGAGGCCCGCCGGATGGCAGACGCGATTCGCGCCTTGGCCATCGATGCCGTGCAGGCCGCGAATTCCGGCCACCCCGGCATGCCAATGGGTATGGCCGATGCGGCCACCGCGCTGTGGACCCGAGCGCTGAAGTTTGATGCCGCCGACCCGCGCTGGCCGGACCGCGATCGGTTTGTACTGTCCGCCGGGCATGGGTCGATGCTGCTCTATGCGCTGCTGCACCTGACCGGGCAGTCCGGCATGACCGCGGATGATTTGCGCCACTTCCGCCAGTTGCACTCGCCAGCCGCCGGCCATCCGGAATTTGGCGAACATCCGGGCATTGAGACCACCACCGGTCCGTTGGGCCAAGGTCTGGCGACCGCGGTGGGCATGGCGCTGGCCGAGCGCCTGATGGCGGCGCGGTTCGGCAAAAGCCTCGTCGATCACCGCACCTGGGTGATTGCCGGCGATGGCTGCCTGATGGAAGGGATCAGCCAGGAAGCCATCAGCCTAGCCGGGCATTTGAAGCTGGACAAGCTGACGGTGCTTTGGGACGACAATGCGATCTCGATCGATGGCAGCACCGACCTTTCGACCTCGGAAGATCAGTTGAAGCGCTTCGCCGCCGCCGGCTGGGCAACCAAGAGTGTGGACGGGCACGATGCGGCCGCCGTGGCCGCAGCGCTGTCGATGGCGCAGCGTTCGAAGAAGCCGACCCTGATTGCCTGTAAAACGATCATCGGGTTTTCCGCCCCCAACAAGGCCGGCACCTCTGGGGTCCACGGCGCGCCGCTCGGCGCGGCGGAGGCCGAGGCCGCCAAGGCAGCGTTGGGCTGGACGAGCGCACCGTTCGAAGTTCCTGATGATCTCCGTGCGGCGTGGCAGACCGCCGGGGCGCGGGGTGCCAGCCCGCGCCGATCCTGGCTGAAGCGGCTGGCGCGCCATCCGATGCGGGCCGAATTCGAGCGGGTGATGGCGGGACGCCTACCGGAGAACTTCCACGAAACCGTTGCCGCCCTCAAGGCGGATATCGCCGAGAATCGCCCCAAACTGGCATCGCGCCAGGCCAGCCAGAAGGCGCTAGATGCGCTGGTGCCGGACGTGCCTGAAATGATCGGCGGCTCGGCCGATCTGACCGGCTCCAACCTGACCTTCGTCAAAGGCATGGGGTATGTCACCCCCGGCAATTTCGCCGGGCGCTACATCCATTACGGCATCCGCGAGCACGGCATGGCGGCAGCGATGAACGGCATTGCGCTGCATGGCGGGTTGATACCGTATGGCGGCACATTCTTCGTGTTCGCGGACTATATGCGCCCGGCGCTACGTTTGGCGGCACTGATGCGCCAGCGCGTAATCCATGTGTTGACGCACGACTCGATCGGCCTCGGCG
>Ga0208496_1000872_pt1 | contig 11015 bp, 9 predicted proteins | sample CryBogmetaGMA2M_FD_184552 | JGI IMG/M metagenome (GOLD analysis project Ga0208496, IMG submission 184552) | Freshwater microbial communities from Crystal Bog, Wisconsin, USA - MA2M (SPAdes) | ecosystem: Environmental > Aquatic > Freshwater > Lake | place: Crystal Bog, Wisconsin, USA | collected... | reverse complement strand
AGCTTTAGCCCTAGAGTCGGCGGTCGCAAACGCATTGCCCGTATTCAGCGAGGGTCTTGAACGGATTGGCATGGAAACCTCCCGCCGCCCTTTGCGTTTGCTAGTTGCCGACTTGGATTGGGAGTTTTGTGAGGAAAACGCCTTGCGGCTACGTTTTACTTTGCCCGCCGGGGCTTATGCCACCGTTGTATTGCGGGAGATTGTCGCTTTTGAGGGATCGGTTGACTAATGCAAGACAACCAACTTCTCCGCTACAGCCGCCAAATCATGCTGCCGCAAATTGATATTGAAGGCCAGCAAAAACTCCTCGCCGCCCGTGTGTTGATTATCGGGTTAGGCGGTTTAGGCTCCCCCGCTGCGATGTATTTAGCCGCCGCCGGCGTGGGGCGGGTGGCTTTGAATGATTTTGACCGGGTGGATTTGACCAACTTGCAACGCCAGATTGCCCACGACACTGAAAACTTAGGGTTAAGCAAGGTGGAATCGGCAAGGCACACCTTGTTGCGGATAAACCCGGAGATTCACATTGAGCTTATCGGGCATCAACTGGAAGGGGAGGCTCTAGAAAGGGAAATAGCCGGGAGTGATGTAGTGCTGGACTGCACCGACAACTTCGCCACCCGATTTGCCGTCAACCGTGCCTGTGTGCGGACGCGGACACCTCTGGTTTCCGGCGCGGTGATCCGCTTCGAGGGGCAGATAACCGTATTCACCCCAGGCTATGACGACAGCCCTTGTTACAACTGCCTTTATCCCAACCAAGGCGAATTGGAGGAAACTTGTGTCCGTAATGGCGTGATCGCCCCGCTTCCTGGGATCATCGGTTCAATGCAGGCTTTGGAGGCAATCAAGCTGATTGCAGGCATCGGACGCACCTTGCGCGGACGGTTGTTGTTGCTAGATGCATTGAACATGGAATGGAACCGGATGAATTTGAAGAAAAATCCGCAGTGTCCCACTTGCTGCAATTATTGACGTAGGTCGGGTAAGGGGGCGGTCTGGCGGGTTACGGTGCGCTGTACTGGCCAAAGCAGGCGGCAAATTTGGCAGGCGCGCACCTAGCAGTCATGTCAATGAGTTGACTCCCCCGATGATGAAAGCCAAACCGTAGGGTACGCTGTGCGTACCATGCAGATTCTGGGATGTACGCACAGTACCTTGGTACGCACAGCGTACCCTACGGATACCGTAGTTTCATGGTAACCCGCCCTAAGCCAGTCGGAAGTTCTAGCCTTGTGAGAATTGCTCTGCTTTGTCCTGCCGCTTTCCGGCACTTTGTGGATGTGCCGCCGCAACTTTGATTTCTCCCATTCAATAGACTGCCTCAGTTGGGTTGATAGATTCAATCTATTGAAATAATTGAAAAAATACTTCACATTAAAGCCAAATTTAAAAAGCTTGAAAATCCCGCTTGACTTCGGTAAGGATGGTTTCTATATTGCCTCATGTGGGGGAAGGTGGAGAAAAATGGTAATATATGGGGATATGGTTCTGCGGTGTTTCGAGGCTTCAATCCAATCAACATTGACGATAAAGGCCGATTGGCCGTGCCAACACGCTATCGGGCGGAGTTACGGGAATGTTGTGACCAGCAATTGGTGCTGACTGTCAGCCAGGACAAGTGTCTTTTACTTTACCCTTTGCCAGAGTGGGAAGAGATCGAACGCAAGTTAAGCAAACTTTCCAGCCTAGACAAAAAAGCCAAACGCTTGCAACGCTTGTTGATCGGGCATGCCACCGAATGCGAGATGGATTCACAAGGGCGCGTTCTCATTGCCGAGCCTTTGCGGAATTTTGCCGGCCTTGAAAAGCGTGTCGTTTTAGTGGGCCAAGGCAACAAATTTGAAATTTGGGATGAGGATACATGGAACCGTAGCCGCGACGAATGGATGGCAGATGAAAATATGGACGATCTCTCCCCTGAACTGAGTTCACTCTGTTTCTAATGATGAATGAATTAAATGGTTCGCATTTGTCCGTCATGATGGCGGAGACACTTGACGCACTTGCCATCCGCCATGACGGATTTTATGTCGATTGCACTTTTGGGCGTGGTGGTCACAGTTCAGCGGTTTTGCAGCTTTTGGGAAACTCGGGGCGGCTGTTGGCGATGGATAGGGATGCCGCCGCCGTGGATTCGGCGGAGGCAAAGAACCTTCTTGAAGATTCGCGTTTTTTATTGGTCCATGGGAACTTCACCGGATTGGTGCGACAGATCGAACGCCTGGGAATGGTCGGCAAAGTGGACGGTGTCATGATGGACTTGGGCGTGTCTTCACCTCAATTGGATGAAGCAGGGCGTGGTTTCAGCTTTCTTCGCGACGGGCCTTTGGATATGCGGATGGATACTAGTCAAGGGCAAACGGCAGCCGAATGGCTAGCTGTTGCTGGGGAAAGCGAAATCGTCAGGGTGTTAAGGACTTATGGGGAAGAACGGTTTGCCAAACGAATAGCCCGTGCCATTTTGGAGGCAAGGCCCATTGAAACCACGCGGCAATTGGCCACCCTGATTGAGAAGGCTGTGCCTTCGAGGGAAAAGCATAAAAATCCGGCGACGCGAAGCTTTCAGGCAATCCGCATCGCCGTCAACCGAGAGTTGGATGAATTGGAGGAAGGCTTGAAAAAAACCGTTGAAATATTGGCTCCTGGCGGTCGTTTGGTGGTGATTTCATTTCATTCCTTAGAGGATCGAATCGTCAAACACTTCATCCGCGAACAAGAACGGGGGAAGCCCGTCCCCTCGCGCTTGCCGCTGTTGAATGCGCATCGTCCGGTGCTAAAAGCCGTCGGCAAGGCAAAGATGCCTTCCGAACAGGAAGTGCGGGCCAACCCCCGTTCGCGCAGTGCTGTTTTGCGGGCCGCAGAACGAGTGGCGGCATGAGAAGTGTGATGGTATTACTGTTGATTCTGGTGGCTTCCGCGCTCAGTGTCGAGTATACGATACACCGCTGGAGGATGTTGAATGATGACAAAAACCGTATCGGCCAAGAATTGGAAGCTTACGAGATGGAACTGGCCCAACTTCAATTGGAGCAAAACACTTGGGCCGAGCATAGTCGCGTAGAAAAATTGGCGCGCGGGCATTTGGGCATGGGAATGCCGCAAAGAAATTCCATAATTTATATCAAACCTTAGAAAAACAGGTCAGGCGATGATAAATGTTGTACGCCCCAAAATGAGAGATGAAACGGATTACTCCCGGCGTTGGGGCGCACTATTGGGCGCGCTGATGCTTGGTATGCTGGTTTTAGCGGGAAGGGCCGTCAATTTACAAGTTGTAGACAGACAGTTTCTCCAGCATGAGGGTCATATAAGGCATGACGGCCTAGTTTCCGTCCCTGCCCATCGTGGGCGCCTTCTTGATCGCAACGGTGAGTCGCTGGCCATCAGCACCCCGGTAAAATCGGTTTGGGTCAATCCCAAAGAATTTGTGGCGACGGAAAAGGACATCAAATTGATAGGCGAATTTCTGGGCATGTCGGCACAAGACATTCACGAACGGATTGATGCATCTCACCGTGGCTTTGTTTACCTGAAAAGAAGAATCAGCCCTGAATTGGCCGACCAGGCAATGGCGTTGGGTCTGCCGGGAATTTACGCAGACCGCGAATTCCGACGCTACTATCCCGTAGGCGAAGTCACTGCGCATCTGATTGGCATCAACAATCTAGAAGACGATGGTCAGGAAGGCATGGAGTTGGCCCACAACGACTGGCTAAAGGGTGTTCCCGGCAAAAAATGGATTATGCGCGACGGGAAAGGCCGTGTCATTGAAGACTTGGCAAGTGTGCGCTCGCCAGTGCCGGGCAAGGATCTCATGTTGAGCATCGACCAGCGCCTGCAATATCTGGCATATCGTGAACTTAAAAAGGCGGTGATTGAAAATAAGGCCCGTTCGGGATCGTTGGTCTTGTTGGATACAAAGAATGGTGAAGTGTTGGCAATGGTGAACCAACCTTCTTTTAACCCTAACAGCCATACAAAAATCAGCGGCGATGTCTCCCGCAACCGTGCCATGACCGATGTATTCGAGCCAGGGTCGACAATCAAGCCCTTTGTTGTCGCATGCGCGATGGAATTAGGCTCGGTCAAGCAGAACACCGTGTTCGACACCTCTCCTTTGCACATCGGGCCTAACGTCGTGAAAGATGTGCATAACTACGGAATGCTGGATGTCGCTCACATTTTGCAAAAATCCAGCAATGTCGGTGTGTCGAAAATCGCAATCAACCTGCCGTCGGCCAAGTTCTGGGCATTTTACAATAACCTAGGCTTCGGCCAGCCTTTGGAGACCGGCTTTCCCGGTGAAACCAGCGGACATTTGTCCGCCAACCACCAACAATGGGGGCCGTTCCAAAAAGCAACCATGGCATTCGGCTACGGCTTGTCCACTTCTTTGTTGCAATTGGGGCGGGCTTACCTAGCCATTGCCAATGAGGGAGTCATTCCTATGGTTGGCCTGCTGAAGCATGACAAGCCTGTCGAGTCCCACAGGATCATGTCGGCCAAAACCGCCAACAGTGTGCGCTCCATGCTCGAAAATGTGGTTTCACGCGATGGCACAGCACTTAAAGCCAGCATCGCCGGGTTCCGTGTCGCAGGAAAAACGGGCACGGTCAAGAAAATCGGCGCACATGGTGGCTATACTGATAATAAATATCTGGCCCTGTTTGCCGGAATGGCCCCAGCAAGCGATCCTAGGTTGGTTATGATCGTGATGATAGACGAGCCTTCCGCTGGCGCGTATTACGGTGGCGCAGTCTCGGCCCCGGTTTTTTCCAGCGTCATGGAGGGCGCATTGAGATTGTTGAACATCCCGCCGGATCAAGAAGAGCAGAGCCCCATGGTTGCCACCAAGGACGGCGTTATATGATGCCTCACGCGGAAACCGGGGTTCCATTGCCTGTACTCCTGTCTGGCTGGGTGGATATTCCCCGTGTTTCCCCGGTGGTGATGGGGCTTTGCCTTGACAGCAGGAAGGCACGGCCCGGAGACTTGTTCTTCGCCTTGCCGGGTAGCCAATACCATGGAATGGAACACGCTGACTCGGCCGCCGCTAGGGGCGCTTGCGCGATCCTCTACGACCCGGTGGGCGGTGGTTCGGAATTGGCCGCTCGCGAATGGGGAATCCCTTGTATTTCGCTACCAGAATTGAGCCAAAAAATGGGCTATGTTGCGGACCGTTTTTACGCCGGACCTTCCTCTCAAATGAGCGTAATAGGAGTCACTGGCACGAATGGCAAGACTTCATGCAGCCACTTTTTGGCCACGGCCTTGGAGGCAGATGGAAACGCAGCCGTGATCGGCACCTTGGGCTGGGGGACACCCGGCAAGCTTAACCCGACCGCCCACACAACGCCGGATGCTATCGAGGTTCATTCCTTGCTGGCCAAACTGTTGGCAGGATCGTATAAAAATGTCGCCATGGAAGCTTCTTCGCACGGTTTGGAGCAAGGCCGCCTTAACGGAGTCCACTTTGAAGGCTGCTTATTCACTAACTTGAGCCGTGACCACTTAGACTACCATCTAACTATGGAGTCTTATCTAGAAGCCAAGCTACGCTTAGTAACATGGCCGGGTCTTAAATTCATTGCGTTCAATCTGGAAGACGAATGCGCTAGGGTTATAATGGAACGCGCCTCCGGTTCGGCCCGGAAAATTGGCTTTGCATTAACCGAAAAACACCTTGCCCAACCAGGCGTGGAGGTTGTACAGGCTTCTGCAATCGAACAAAGCCACGATGGGATTTCTTTTGATATTTGTTTTGATGGGCAGAAGGCGCGTCTCACCGCACCACTGTTCGGAGGATTCAATGTCGAAAATCTACTGGGTGTTGTGGCGGTGTTATTAGCCAAGGGACTCAAGCTACGGGAAGTGACGCAGCGACTTAAGAAAATCTCTGCGGTTCCTGGCCGCATGGAGCGTATTCCTGCTGCACAAGGTGCCATTGCAGTGGTTGATTATGCACATACTCCCGATGCCCTCGAAAAGGCCCTTGCCAGCCTTAGGCAACATTGCAGGGGTTCGTTGTGGGTAGTGTTTGGCTGCGGCGGGGACCGGGACCGTGGTAAGCGCCCACAGATGGGCATCATCGCCGAACAACTGGCAGACCATGTAATCCTTACCGATGACAATCCCCGCTTCGAGGATGGCGACACCATCATAAAAGAAATTATGGCCGGCTGTAGTCGTCACGACATTGTTATTATCCGTGACAGACGTTTGGCAATCGCGCATGCCTCGGAGCGTCTCGGGCCTGGCGATGTGTTGCTGGTGGCCGGAAAAGGCCATGAGGATACCCAAGAAATCAAAGGGGTGAGGCATCCTTTCAATGATCGTGAGGTTGTTGTCCAATTGCTAGGAATGGCTGCTAGGGAACGGGAGACATTATGCGCTTAAGTGAACTTAGCCTGATCACTGCGGGTACACTGTATGGCGATGATACCGAGTTTTACTCAGTCAGCATTGACACGCGATCATTAAAGCCGGGCGACCTTTTCATAGCCATTAATGGTCCACGCTTCGATGGACACGACTTCGTCAGTCAAGCCGAAAAGCTTGGGGCTTGTGGTGTCATAGTGGAACAAAGACAGAACTCCCCCTTGCCACAGATTCTTGTGTCCGACGCGCGTATTGCGCTTGGCAAGCTGGGAGCGGCTTGGCGTGGGAAATGTCCCGCTCAGGTGGTGGGGTTGACCGGCAGCAACGGCAAAACCACGGTTAAGGAAATGATTTCATCCATCCTGTCTGTAAACGCCAAGGTTTTGTTTACACGCGGCAATCTCAATAATGATCTGGGAGTACCCCTCACTCTATTGGGCCTAGCGCCTGACCATCTTTACGCGGTAGTCGAAATGGGGGCCAACCACCCAGGGGAAATAGCCTATGTTGCAGGGTTGTCCAGCCCAGATGTCGCTCTAATCACGAATGCTGGCGAAGCTCATTTGGAGGGTTTCGGCAGCCGGGAGGGAATCGCGCATGCAAAAGGAGAAATTATTGCTTCGTTGGGTTCAGATGGCATCGCCATTCTAAACGCAGACGACTGTTTTTTCGGGTTTTGGTGTGAGTTGGCCGGATCTCGCAAGGTGGTCAGTTTTGGTTTTGGCAATGATGCCGATGTTAAGGGATTGTCAGATTCAGTGCGCTTAACTTGGGATGGTGACAGTTTTAAAACGTTTTTTAGCTTTGAACACCAAGGAATTCGGCACAATGCAGCATTGAATTTAGCCGGTCGCCACAATGTTGCGAATGCTTTGGCTGCGGTGGCAACCTGCTTGGCTTTAGGCGTAAGTTTTGAGCAAATCAAATTGGGTTTGTCCCGTTTGACACCCGTAAAGGGACGAATTCAGCCAGATAGGGCAGACAACGGAGCATTAATGATCAATGACTCATACAACGCCAATCCATCATCCTTCAAGGCCGCCTTGGAGGTGTTGACTGAAATGCCCGGTCAACCTTGGGTTGCCTTGGGTGCCTTTGGAGAACTAGGCGATGCTAGTGCGCAGTTGCACACGAATCTCGGCATATTAGCCAAAGCATCTGGTGTGATGCGGTTGTTTGCCACTGGACCCCAAGCGGACAAAGCCGTGGAGTCTTTTGGACAGGGCGGAAGTTATTTTACTTGCCTAGAAGATATGATCGAAAAAATCAAAGAAGAATTGAGCCAAGATGTAGCATTGTTAGTGAAGGGGTCTCGAAGCCAACACATGGAACGTGTCATTGAAGCACTTCGGGCAAGGACTTAAACATGCTATTGAAGCTTGCCTTGCTGCTGGAAAACTATATTGATGTTTTCCGTGTGTTTCACTACCTCACTTTCCGAGCCATTCTCGGTGTGTTGACGGCGCTGGCGATTTCACTGATTGTGGGGCCGAGCATGATTCTCCGTCTCAGCCGTTATAAGATTGGTCAAAGCATACGCCAAGATGGACCTCAATCCCATTTTTCCAAGGCAGGAACGCCAACCATGGGTGGGGCATTAATTTTAGTCTCCATTGCCATCAGTACCTTGCTGTGGGCGGATTTGGGCAACCGCTACGTATGGGTAACCTTGCTGCTGACACTAGCTTTTGGTGGCATAGGTTTCATTGATGATTACAAAAAACTGGTATTGCGCAACAGTAAGGGACTTGCTGCAAAACACAAGTATTTATGGCAGTCGATTTTTGGCTTTTCGGCGGCTCTTTACCTTTATCAAGCGGCAAGCATTCCTGCGGAAACGACCTTTATTGTACCGTTTTTCAAAAATATATCTTTTGAACTAGGTTGGTTTTATGTGATTTTGACTTATCTAGTCATCGTTGGTACCAGTAATGCCGTAAACCTAACTGACGGGTTGGACGGTTTGGCGATTATGCCGACTGTGTTAGTTGGAGGGGCTTTGGGTATTTTCGCCTATGCTTCAGGCAATATTCATTTTGCTGAATATTTGGGCATTCCTTTCTTGCCTAAATCGGGAGAATTAGTCGTTTTTTGCGGTGCATTGGTTGGTGCGGGATTAGGGTTCTTATGGTTCAATACGTATCCCGCACAAGTTTTCATGGGGGATGTTGGCGCATTAGCCCTAGGAGCCGGACTGGGAATTCTGGCTGTGCTTGTTCGGCAGGAAATTGTGCTAATGATTATGGGAGGGGTTTTTGTAATGGAAACCCTTTCAGTCATAATCCAAGTGCTGTCCTTTAAAATGACAGGCCGTCGAGTCTTTCGCATGGCACCGATCCATCACCACTTTGAATTGAAAGGTTGGCCAGAGCCTAGGGTTATTGTCCGATTCTGGATTATCAGTGTTGTATTGGTATTATCTGGCCTAGCCACATTGAAGCTACGTTGAGTACCATACCATGATTTATCCAGTGTTAATGATGGGGCCCTGCTTATGAACCAGGCAAACAAAGAGGTGCATTCGCTGTCTAGGCTTGGTCTTGACGCATCTTCACGAGTCCTTGTTGTGGGACTAGGTGCGACCGGCCTATCAGTGGCGCGCTTTTTGTACAACAAAGGCATCCAATTGGCGGTAGCCGATACCCGTGAAAAACCGCCGGGTTTGTCTGAATTGCGTGAATTGCTGCCTGATGTGGCGGTTTTCCTCGGAACCTTCGATACAGTGGCTTTCGATAGGGCAACTCATTTGGTGGTCAGCCCAGGCGTTGCGTTGGAAACCCCAATGGTCCAACAGGCCGTCCGTTCAGGGATACCAGCATTCGGTGATTTAGATTTGTTTGCGAGTGTGGCGCGGGCACCGGTGATTGGCATCACTGGGTCTAACGGTAAAAGTACAGTCACTACCTTGTTGGGGTTAATGGCTGAGGCCGACAACCGCAAGGTAAAAGTCGGAGGCAACTTAGGGACCCCAATGTTGGATTTACTGGACGATGATGCAGAGTTGTATATATTGGAACTGTCTAGTTTCCAACTGGAGCGATCCAATCAGTTTGAGGCAATGGCTGCCACCGTATTGAATATAAGCCCAGATCATCTGGACCGATACACCAGCCTTCAGGATTACGCAACTGCGAAAAGCCGTATTTTTAGGGGGCAAGGACTCATGGTGCTGAATGCCGATGACCCAATGGTCAGTGCAATGACAATGGATGGTAGGCAAGCTGTGCGGTTTAGCCTTAAGAAATCAACTAATGCCGAGTACCGATTGACCGCCATTGACGGCGAAGAATGGATGGTCCATGAAAAACAGCCAATCATGCGAACTTCCGAATTACGTATCAAAGGGCGGCACAATATCGCGAATGCCTTGGCAGCCATTGCCCTAGGTGGTGCTGCCGGCTTGTCCGAGGCTTCCATGGTGCAGACAATGCGAGAGTTTTCGGGTTTAGACCATCGTATGCAATGGGTCACCGAGGTGGAAGGGGTTTCTTTCATCAACGATTCCAAAGCAACTAATGTAGGCGCTTGCGTGGCGGCCTTAGAAGGTTTAAGCGACCCGGTGATACTGATTGCCGGTGGTGATGGCAAGGGTGCGGATTTTTCCGAACTGGCCGGGGTAGTGGCAGGGAAAGTCCGTGCTGCGGTATTAATGGGCCGCGATGCTCCACTGCTGGAACAGGCTTTGAGTCCGGTGATTACAACGGTACGGGCGGCAAACATGAGGCAGGCCGTGATGGCTGCATACAAACTAGCCAAACAAGGGGATATTGTATTGTTGGCACCCGCTTGTGCCAGCCAAGACCAATATAAAGATTATCAAGAACGGGGACGCATATTTGCCGAAGCCGTAAGGAGTACGCTGTTATGAAAACGCTCGTTGCCGGGAAAAATCGTGGTTTGGTGCTGCAATGGGGGCATAACCGCTTCTATTTGGACACCGTTTTGCTCAGTGTGTCCTTGGGAATTTTGGTGTTGGGCTACATTATGGTCGCTTCGGCTTCGATCCATTTGGGTGAAAAAATGGCCAACGACAGTTTTTATTTCCCTAAACACCAGTTGATTCATGTATTCATGGGAATAGCTGCCGCAATATTTGTAGCTTCACGACCGCTCGTTTTTTGGGAAAAGTACGCCCATGTCTTGTTTGTTGCGGGCTTGTTGTTGCTGGTGCTGGTTCTGGTGCCTGGTTTAGGGAAAACGGTGAATGGCAGTGCCCGCTGGTTAAGCATCCTTGGGCTTAGGATTCAAGTATCCGAAGTATTTAAGCTTATCTCAGTGGTGTACATGGCGACTTTCATTACCCATCATCTAAAAATGGTCAGGACTTCTTGGCAAGGAATGCTCCGACCTATGATCATGCTTGCCGTTGCATGTGTATTTTTGCTTAGGGAACCTGACTTCGGATCGGCTGCCGTCATCATGGCCGTGGCGATGGGAATGCTGTTCTTGGCAGGCGCACGATTGATACAGTTTGGTATTTTGCTTGCCATGGCTGGTGGCGGGGCCGCCTTCCTAGTTTTAACCTCCCCCTATCGTATAAGGCGAGTGCTTAGCTTCGCCGATCCTTGGGCTGATCCATTAAACTCTGGCTTTCAGTTAACCCAAGCATTGATTGCCTTTGGGCGGGGTGAATG
>Ga0208496_1000866_pt1 | contig 11047 bp, 9 predicted proteins | sample CryBogmetaGMA2M_FD_184552 | JGI IMG/M metagenome (GOLD analysis project Ga0208496, IMG submission 184552) | Freshwater microbial communities from Crystal Bog, Wisconsin, USA - MA2M (SPAdes) | ecosystem: Environmental > Aquatic > Freshwater > Lake | place: Crystal Bog, Wisconsin, USA | collected... | reverse complement strand
CGGGCCCGCATCGAGGAGCGGCTCCGCACCGCCTTTCCGCAGGTGGCGAAGGTCTCGGTCACCGTCGTCCCGCACGACCGTCCGCCGCTCAAGCTCGGGCAGCTCGGGGTCGAGGCCAAGAGTGTGATCGCCGTGGGCTCCGGCAAGGGGGGCGTGGGCAAGAGCACGATCGCCACCAGCATCGCCATCGGCCTCGCGCGAGCCGGCAGTCGCACGGGCCTGCTCGACGCCGACGTCTACGGGCCGAGCGTGCCGCACCTCGTCGGTCTCGCGGGCCGCCCGCAGATCGACAACGGCAAGATCGTGCCGCAGATGCTCGACGTCGGCCGCACGCAGATGCCGGTGATGTCGATGGGGTTCCTGGTGCCGCCGGGCGAGGCGGTCGTCTGGCGGGGGCCCATGCTCCACGGCGCCATCACGCAGATGCTCCGCGACACGCTCTGGGGGCCGCTCGACTACCTCGTGATCGACATGCCGCCGGGCACGGGGGACGTGGCCCTCACCCTCTCGCAGGCGCTGCCGCTCTCGGGCGCCGTGGTCGTCTGCACGCCGCAGGACGTCGCCCTGCTCGACGCCACCAAGGCGATCGCGATGTTCCGCAAGGTCAACATCCCGCTGCTCGGCATGGTGGAGAACATGAGCTTCTTCATCTGCCCCGACACCGGCAAGCGCTACGACATCTTCGGCACCGGCGGCGCCCGGCGGACGGCCCAGGAACTCGAGATCCCGTTCCTCGGCGAGGTGCCGATCCAGATCCCGATCCGCGAGCACGGCGACGCCGGCCGCACGGCCGCCAACTTCGACGACCCGGCCTCGCGGCCCTACTTCGAGGCGATCTGCGAGCGGCTCGTCGGCAACCTCGCCGCCAGCGCCGCCGCCAAGCCGCCGCTGCCCTCGCTGCCCGTGCTCTGACTTCACGCCTGCGGTGCCATCCATGGCCACCGCAGGCTGATGACTCATCTCGGCATCGTGCCGCGATTCGCCGGACGTTCGTTCCATCAGGAAGCCCAATCGCGTGAGCGATGGGGATCTCTCTCGCCGCGCCGCGAGGGGCTGCCCGTGCCCCGTCGCCGGACGTTCACGTCGGCCCTCCAGGCCTCCGTTCTCTGCATGTCCGCGGCGCTTCGGCATCCTGCCTGCGCTTGCTTCCATAGCCCGGCTCTCGGGGCACGGGCAGCCCCGCGCTCGTTGACCTCGGGAACACGACTTCGACTCTTTGTGGCCCTAGTTGCCTGAGACGTCCGCGGACGCGTAGGCTGTTGGCCTCGGAAGGTCCCGATTCATCCCTGGAGACCGTGTCATGAACCGTCGCCTGATCCTCTGCCTCGCCACCGTGGCGCTCGTCATCTCGTCCGTCGCCGTCACCGCCGCCGTCAAGGAGGCGAAGGATGCCACCTGCCCCGTGTCGGGCCATGGCTGCGACCCGTCCGCCTCCGCCGACTTCGACGGTGGCACCGTCTACTTCTGCTGCGAGAAGTGCGTCGGCGCCTTCAAGGGGGAGTCCGCGAAGTTCGCCGCCAAGGCCCACCAGCAGATGGTGAGCACCGGCCAGCTCGTGCAGAAGGGCTGCCCGTTCAGCGGCGGTCCGGTGAAGCCCGGCACCCAGATCTCGATCGGCGACGCCGAGGTCGGATTCTGCTGCCCCAACTGCAAGGGCAAGGTCGAGAAGGCCTCTCCCGAAGATCAGGTGACGATGGTCTTCGGCAAGATCGACAAGGGCTTCAAGCCGGCGGCGAAGTAACACTCCGTCGCGAGGGCCGCGCCGCCGCCTTCGGTGGCGCGGCCTCTCGCGCGGCGGGTCGCGTGATCCGGTCGAGTTCCTCCCCGAGCCGCCGCACCACGTCCGGATGGTCGCCCGCCACGTCGGTCGTCTCGCCGGGATCGGCGTCGAGGTCGTAGAGGGCGTCGCGCGGTGCACCTCCGCCGGGCCGACCCGGTGCCGGCTGGCGTACAAGCTTCCACCGACCCGACCGGAAGCCGTATCGCCCCGGGGCGTTCTCCTGCTGGAGGAGCGACGCGCGGCCCTTGCCCTGGCCGAGCAGCACCGCCGACACGTCGATCGCGTCGGGAAACGCTCCCTCCGGCACCGCCGCGCCGACGAGCCCCGCCACGCTCCGGCCGAGGTCGAGCGTGCAGACGATCTCGGCCGACGTTCCGGCCGCGATCCGCCGCGGCCACCAGGCGATGAACGGCGTCCGCGTGCCCCCCTCGTACACGCTGTACTTGCCATCCCGGAACGGCCCCGCGGGGCGGTGGTCGCCGAGCTTTGCCACCGCCTCGTCCCGGTAGCCGTCGTCGAGCACCGGCCCGTTGTCGCTGCAGATCACCACGAGGGTGTCGGCGGCGATGCCCAGCCGCTCGAGCGCGCCGACCACCGCACCGACGGTCCAGTCGAACTCCACGATGCAGTCGCCGCGGGGCCCCAGGCCGGTCGCCCCGCGAAACCGTTCGTGCGGCACCCGCGGCACGTGGATGTCGTGCGGGGCGAGGAACAGGAAGAACGGCCGGTCGCGGTGGGCCTCGATCCACGCCACGCTCTCCCGCACCCAGGCGTCGGCGAGATCCTCGTCGCGGAACCGGGCGCTGGTGCCTCCGGTGACGAAGCCGATCCGGCCGATGCCGTTGTGGATCGAGTCGTGATGCCCCTTCGACCAGTCCATCGTCAGCGTGTCGCGATGGTCGACGCCGGTGGGATGTTCGGCCGACGGCTTCTCGCCCCCCACCCAGAGCGGATCGGCAGGATCGAGGTTCCTGACGCGATGATCCTCCACGATCACCGGAGGCACGCGGTCGTTGGTCGTCGGCAGGATGAAGCAGTGATCGAAGCCGATCTCGAGCGGGCCGGGAGCGAGGACGCCGTTCCAATCCGGACCTCTCCCCTCCACGCCGAGACCGAGATGCCACTTGCCCACGACCGCCGTCGCAAAGCCGGCCGTGCCGAGGACCGAAGCGATCGTGGGCGTGCCCGGCGGGATCACGGCGGCGGCGTTCGGGGGCGCGATGCCGGTGCCCTTCCGGCGAAACGCATACTCGCCGGTGAGGAAGGAATAGCGAGTGGGCGTGCAGGTCGAGGCGGAGCAGTAGCCACTGGTGAACCGGAGCCCTTCGCGGGCCAGGCGGTCGATGTGCGGCGTCTGCACCGCCGTGGCGCCGTTGCACGACACGTCGCCCCAGCCGAGGTCGTCGGCCATGATCACGACCACGTTCGGGGGCCGATCGGCGGCCGCAGCGCCGCCGACGACAAACCCGACGGCGAGCCAGCAGGCGAGGGTGATCCGTGTCATCGGGGCGACTCCAGGGCGGGCTCCGCGGCCGCGGCGCGGCCCGGGCAGCGGCGGCGCGACGTCACCCCCGGCCCCCGCCGACCACGGCGAGTGTAGCGTGGACCGGGCGGAAATCGCGGCGATCCGGCCGGTTCCGCCGCGGCGAACTGCTCTAGGGCGGTCGGGACGAGCGCGGGATACTCCGCCCCCCGGCGACCGCCGGGTGGAGCATTTCATGCGCGTCTTCGTTTCAGCCGGCGAACCCTCGGGCGACCATCACGCGGCGCTCTTGGTCCGCGCGATCCGTGAGCGGCGGCCCGACGTGGAGTTCGCCGGCCTCGGTGGACCGCACATGGCGGCCGAGGGCGTGGATCTCGTCGCCGACCTCACCCGGCTGGCCGTGATGTGGTTCCTGCGGGTGATCCTCAACATCCACCGCTTCGTCGATCTGGCCCGCCGCGCCGAGCGGAGCTTCCTCGACGCGAAGCCCGACGTCTGCGTGCTGGTGGACTTCCCCGGCTTCCACTGGTGGCTGGCCTGGCGGGCGAAGCGCCACGGCATTCCGGTCGTCTTCTACTGCCCGCCGCAGATCTGGGCGTGGGCGAGCTGGCGGGTGGCGAAGATGCGGCGGCTCGTCGATCACGTCCTCTCCGCGCTCCCCTTCGAGCACGACTGGTTCACGGACCGTGGCCTGCAGAGCACGCTGGTGGGCCATCCATTCTTCGACGAGCTCGACACGGCGCTCACGCCGCGTGTCGGGACCGCCGCGGATGCGGCCCCGTTGGTGCTGCTCCTCCCGGGCTCCCGCGGTCAGGAGATCGAGGGCGTGTTGGGCTCACTCCTGCACGCGGCCGCCCTCGTCCGGCGCAGCGTGCCCACCGCCCGCTTCGCGATCGGCGCACTCCACGAGCGGCACGCCCGCCACATCGAGCAGATGCTCCGCGCGACCGCCGGAGCCGACCGCCTGGGCATCGAGATCCATGCCGGCCGCACGCGGAGCCTGATCATCGAGGCGACAGCGGCGATCGCCTGCTCGGGCTCGGTGTCGCTGGAACTGCTCGCGGCGCGGGTGCCCACGGTGATCGTGTATCGCGTCAGCGGCTTCGCCTACGTCGTGCAGAGCTGGTTCCGCCGGGCGAGGTTCATCACGCTGGTGAACCTACTCGCCTGCCGGGAGCCGATCGGGCCTGTCCAGCCGCTGCTCGCGCCCCCGCGCGGCGTGCCCCCGGCCGACCCTGAGGCGGTCTACCCGGAATACCTCGCTGTCGGCGATCCTGCCGAGCGGTCGGCTGCGCACGTGGTTGAATGGCTCACGGACGCCGCGGCGCGGCGGCGGGCGGTGGAGCGGATCGACGTCGTCGCCGCCGCCATCGCCCGGCCGGGCTCCGCCCGCCGGGCTGCCGACGCGGTGCTCGCGATCGCCGGCGGAAGCACGGTGATGGCCGCGGCCGAACGCCGGGCGGCGTGATTTCCAGGGCGGACGTGTACGATAGGTCGCACGATGCTCGCCGAACCCCAGGCCACGTCCGCCGACCTGCTCTTCGACCTCGCCGGCATCCGGGTGCGCGTCTCGGCATGGTTCTGGCTGGCCGCGGGGCTGCTCGGCTGGAACGTCTGCCAGGGATTCTCGCTCGGTGACCAGCGGCTGCTCCTCCAGATGCTGCTGATGTGGATCGGCGTCGTGTTCGTCTCGATCCTGGTCCACGAGATGGGGCATGCCCTGGCCTACCGCAACTTCGGTCAGGCGGCGCACATCGTGCTCTATCACTTCGGCGGCCTCGCGATCCCCGAAATCTGGGGCCGGCGCCACCTGCGGCCCGTGCAGCGGCTGCTCGTCTCGGCCGCGGGTCCGCTCGCGCAGTTGTTCCTCGCCGCCGTGGTGATCGGGCTCTTGAAGGTGTGCGGCTACCAGGTGCCGTTCCCGCTCCCGGCGGTGGGCTCCGCGCTCGGGTTCAACGAGGGCCGCGGCTACACCTCGCCGCTCGCCTACGCGTTCTTCGACTTCCTGCTCTACGTCAACATCTTCTGGCCGCTGCTGAACCTCATCCCGGTGCCGCCGCTCGACGGCGGGCAGATCGTCCGCGAGGGCCTGCTCGCCGCGGGCGTGGCCGACGGGCCCCGGATCGCCGGGCTGCTCGGCGTGGGGGCCGGCGCCTTCGTGGCCTGGTGGGGCTATTCGCGGGGCGATCACTTCCTCGGCATCATGTTCGCGATGCTCGCCGCGTCGTGCTTCCAGAACATATCCGCCGGCAATACCCCGTGGCGGCGTTGGAACTGAACGCCGTGACGGCCGCCCGCGTGGTGGTGCTCGGCGCGAGCAACGTCTCCCGCGGTCTGGCGCGGCTGGCTGCGATCACGCACGGCCGCGTCGGCAGCCCGCTCGACCTGTTCGTCACCGCAGGCCACGGCCGGTCGTACGGCGCCACCAGCCGCGTGGCGGCACGCCGGCTTCCGTCGATTCTCTCGAGCGGCCTCTGGCGGGCGCTCGAACGACACTCGGCCCTACCCGGAGGGTCGAGCCAGCCGCTCGCCCTCGTCACCGACATCGGCAACGATCTCCTCTATGGCTTCTCCGCGGAGCAGGTGGCGGCCTGGGTGCGGGAGGCGGTCCGCCGGCTCGCCGACCAAGGTGGGCGGATCGCGATCACCCGGCTGCCGCTCGCCAGCCTGGCGACCGTGGGTCCGGTCCGCTTCCGCCTGCTGCGGACGTGCTTTGTGCCCGGCTGCCGACTCTCGCTCGAGGCGCTGGCCGCCGCGGCGGCCGATCTCGACGCCCGTATCGCCGCGGTGGCGGCCGACCACGCGGCCACGCTGATCGAGCAGTCCGGCAACTGGTATGGCCTCGACGCCATCCATCTCCGCCGGCGGCAGCTCGACGCCCTCTGGCAGGCCGCCGGCGACGCCTGGAAACTGCCCGCCGCATCGCCCCGAGCCACGTGGCGCGACTGGGCGGTGCTCGGCTCGCGGGCCGCCGAGGTCCGCTCCCTCGCCCGCCGGCCCCGCTTCACGCCCCAGCCGGTTGTGCGGCGCCGTGACCTGCGGCTGTGGCTGTATTGACCGCGGCTTACCGCGGCTCGTGCCGCGGCTCGGGCAGACCCGCGGCGACCACGGCGCCGCCGAGAATGGCGGCGGCCCCCGTCACGAACACGTGCCGAAACCCGAAGCGGTCGACCGCGAGGCCCACCAGCGGCGAGAGCACGAAGGGCGCCGCCAGCGCCGCCCCCACGATGCTCACGTAGCGCGGGTGATCCGCGGCGGACGGCGCCAGCTCCAGCGCGTAGTTGGTGAACAGCTTGAGCGAGATCGGATTGAGGCCCAGCGGCACGTACACGAGCCAGAACCAGCGCACGGCGGTCGCGTGCGGCAGAAGCGAGAGCGCTGTCACGACCAGCGGCGTGAGCGTTGAGAGGGCGACGAGCCAGACCAGCACGATCCGCGTGCCGCGGCGGTCCGACACCGGGCCGGCCACGAGGCTCGCGAGGCCGGTGGCGGCGTTCTGCGTGCAGACCCAGCCGAGAAGGCTGCCAGCGCCGCTGCCGAGCCGGTCGCGGGCGAAGGCCTGGTAGTGCGGGAACAGCATCAACACGGCGGAGAAGCAGGCCGCCACGGCCGCCAGCCGCACGAGCGCCGGGTCGGCCGCGATCGTCGTCCGCCAGGCCGCGAGGCCGTCCCGGACCGCCCCCCACGGTGACCGCGGGCCGGCCGCGGTCGCCGCCGGCCGCGGGTCGGCCGGCTCGTCGAGAAACAGCGGCGCTACCGCGGCGATCGCGAAGAACGCCGCCGTGGCGGCGAAGATCTTCGGAAAGCCGTCGGCCTGCTGGAGCCAGGGCCCCAGGAGGGCGAGCGCCGCGGCGATCGCCAGCACGCTGCCGACCGTCACGCTCACCACCATCGCCCGGCCGCGGTGTCCCGGCGCGATCAGCTTTCCCTGGAGGGCCGCGAACACGAGCTGGTTGACGCCGATGACCGCCGAGAACGTGGCGTAGACCACCAGGAACAGAACCGCCAGCAGATCCGGACGCGCGGCCTGGAGCGGCCCCCAGGCGGCGGCGAGCACGGCGAAGCAGCCGGCCATCGCCAGGCTGGTGGCCACGAGCGGCCACTTCTTGAGCGGCCGCCGCGCCAGCGCCCCGGCGACGAGCAGCGGCGGCACGCTCTGCCCGCCGCGGTTGAGCACCGGCAGCAGGCCGCGAAGAAAGCCTGAGTCGACGATGGCGTCGAGCACGGCCGGCATGATGATCGTCTCGGTCTTGAAGATCCAGCCGACGCGGACCGCGACCTGGTAGCACTCGATCCAGAAAGTGTTTCGCGCTTCGCGTTCCGCGGCGTCGGGAAGCGGATTGGAAGCGACACCCGCCGGCGGGATAGGCTCGAAGTCGGTCGTGTCGTCGCCCATCGTCACCGCAGCATGAGGGTTTTTCAGCATGCCGTCCATCCGCGTTCTCGTGGTCGCCGCGTCCCTGCTCCCCACCGCCGCGCCGGCGGGGGAGGTGCCGGTCTGGTTCGGCACCTACACGAGCGCCAAGACCGGCTCGGAGGGCATCTACGTCGCGCGGTTCGACACCGACTCCGGTGCGATCTCGCAGCCGGTGCTCGCCGGGCCGGCGAAGAATCCGTCGTTTCTCGCTTTTCATCCGCGGCTCCCCCTGCTCTACGCGGTCGCCGAGATCACGGCCGCCGATGGCCGGCCGAGCGGCGCGATCGAGGCCTTCGCGATCGACGAGGGGACCGGGAGGCTCGCCTCGCGGGGCGCCGGCGCGACCGGTGGGGCCGGCCCGTGCCACGTGGCGGTCGATCCCCAGGGCGGCGTCGTGCTCGCGGCCAACTACGGTGGTGGCAGCGTGGCCTGCCTCGGGCTCGCCCCCGACGGCCGACTGAAGCCCCTCGTCTCGGGCGGCGACGGGAGCGGCCTGCTGCAGCATGCCTGGAAGCGCGATGGGGAGACCGGCCTCAATCCCCAGCGACAGGACAAGCCGCACGCCCACTCGGTCGACGTCATCGACGACCACGTGGTGGTCTGCGATCTCGGCCTCGACACGGTGTTCCTCCACCGCTTCGATCGCGCACGGGCCACCCTGGCATCCGCGCAGGAGACGAAGCTCGCCGCCGGCGCCGGCCCGAGGCACTTCGCGCTGCATCCCGACCGGCGACGGTGCTGGTGCGTCAACGAGCTCGATCTGACGGTGACCTCCCTGCGGCTCGACGAGCGGCCGTGGCGGCTTACCGTCGAGGGCACGCGATCGACGCTGCCCCCCGACGTGGGCGACCGCAGCGGATGCTCGGCGGCCGAGATCGCTGTGCACCCCAACGGCCGGTACGTCTACGTGTCGAATCGCGGCCACGACTCGATCGCGATGTTCCGAATCGTGGATGACACCGGCGCCCTCGAGTTCCTCGGCGCGGAGCCGACCCGGGCCAAGACTCCGCGTCACTTCGCAATCGCGCCGGGCGGCAGGTTCTTGCTGGCGGGTGGACAGGCGTCGAACACGGTCACGGTGTTCACGATCGACGAGGCGACCGGCCGGCTCACCTTCACCGGCACGTCGGTCGCGGTGCCGAGTCCGGTGTGCATCGCGTTCCGACCATGAGCCGAAGGGGCGGGCAGCGACGGATACGCGGTTCTTCCCACCGAGACGGCTGCGGCTGGCAAAACGGTCGCTGGCCGGACTATCCTCTAGCTTCCCCGCTCGAGGGGCCACCACCGCGGAGCCGTGCGGAGTCGGTTCGCGGCTCGACCGATCTCCTCGTGTGGACGGCAGGGCTCGAACTCAGTGGTCGATAGACGAAACTCTCAGATGAGGTGCGCGATGCGGGATGAACTCGGGCGGACAGGCTCAGCGACCCTGCGGCGCCCCCTCGGCGTGGCGCTGGCCGCGCTGACCTTCCTCGCTCCAATGGCGTGGCCGGGATCGGCCCCCGGACAGCAGGCTGCTACTTCCAGCGCGAGTGCCTCGGCAACCGCCACGACGACGACGACGGCGGCGGCTCCGGCGGCCATCGTGGAGGCGATTCGCGCGGCGGCGAAGGCCCACCGGGAGGCGGTGTCGAAGGGCGACGCCGCCGCGATCCGCGCGGCCTGGACCGCGGACGGCGACATCGTGGACGGATGGGGCACCCGGTTCGAGGCCCGTGCCGAGGGGGTGCTCACGGGGAATGCTGGCAAGGGCCCGCGGCCGGAGTTTCAGGTAGGCGAAACGCGGCTGCGACTGATCGCCCCCGACGTAGCGCTGGAAGACGGCTCGGTGGACGTGACCCTGCCGGGCATGAACACGCCCATCGAGGGCTGGTTTTCGGCGATCTGGGTGCGTCAGGGCGACGCCTGGAAGCTGGCGGCGCTGCGGGAGTCGGAGCGGCCCGTCGCCGCCGACGAGAGCATGCTCGCCGATCTCGACTGGATGGTCGGCGACTGGAGCCTCGTCGCCGAGGGCGCGGAGCCGAAGGCCGCGGCCGCTGACATGACGGTCCGTTGGGATGCCGGACGCACCTTCCTGATCCGCGAAGCGCGGATTCCGGACCTGTCTACGGGCGAAGACCCGCCGCAGATGATCGACGTGCACCAGCGGATCGGCTGGGATCCGACCGTGCGGCGCATCCGGTCGTGGAGCTTTTCCAGCGACGGGAGCCGCGGCGAGGCGACCTGGTTCCGCGACGGCGACTCCTGGGTCGCCCTCCTGACCACCGTGCTGCCCGACGGGCGGCAGCGGACGGCGGTGCACATCTATTCGTATGACGGACGGGAGCGGTGCGTGTGGCGAACCCTGCCCGAAGGCTTGGACGAGGACGCCGGCCTGCCGCCCCGTATCACCTGGATTCGCAAGCCCAGCAGGAGCACTCCATGATCCGTTCCTTGACGATCTTCCGCGGCACGGGTTCCGGGTCGAAGCGGGGCCTCGCGCGGTCGCCCGTCGTCCACTCCGCCCTGTTCATCGCCGGCATGATGATCGCTGCCGGCCTGTTCCTGCCCATGCCTGACGGCGGCGTGCAGGCCGCAGAGTCGACCTTCGACGACGACGACGGCGATCTGGCCCGCAAAGCCGACATCATGCACAGCCCGCAGTGGCAGCGGGCGGTGGCCGAACTCGGGGCGTGGCTGGCGACGCAGACGGTCTACACGCCGAACGAAGTCCGGCGGATCAAGATGCAGTTCAACGATCGCGTGGACGGGATGACGTCGTACGAGCTGGAGTATCTGCTCGACTCGATGTCGGCGAAGCTCCGGCTCCTCGACACCCCCGAGGCCCGCGATGCCAAGGCGTGGCTGGGCGAATACCTGTCGGCGATGTCCGACGGGCGGCGGGCGCAGGCGCTCCGCCAGGTTCCCAACCTGCTCGACATGAATGCCGCCCAACTCTGGCAGGAGATCCAACGGATCGATGCCAAGCGAGCGACCTTGCGGCAGCGGCAGGAGGGCGTCGAGGCCCGCCAGGGGATCATGGCGGAGCGGGCGGCTGCAGCCCGCCAAGCGACGTCGTCGGCCTCCCGCGAGGCTGCCGCCCGCGCCCGAGCCGCTCCTGCCCATTCGCCTTATCGTGGCGGAGGCGGATCGCCCCCCTTCTCCGACGTGGCTCCTCGACGAGCGACGATCAATGTCGGACCGTTTGGCGCGTGCGTCTCGTTCTGACGACGAGTACGGAGCCGCACGTTTTCACACTGGCCATAGGTTTTGAACGTGGCCTGGGGGTTCCCACGTGGCCGCAGGTTTTCAACCTGCGGATTCCTTGGGCAGGTTGCAAACCTGCCCCCACTCCCTTGCAAACCTGCCCCCACGTCTCCCCGATCCCGTG
>Ga0208496_1000864_pt1 | contig 11071 bp, 13 predicted proteins | sample CryBogmetaGMA2M_FD_184552 | JGI IMG/M metagenome (GOLD analysis project Ga0208496, IMG submission 184552) | Freshwater microbial communities from Crystal Bog, Wisconsin, USA - MA2M (SPAdes) | ecosystem: Environmental > Aquatic > Freshwater > Lake | place: Crystal Bog, Wisconsin, USA | collected... | reverse complement strand
TCTCTAATGCAGACTCATCAGCCGGACGCAATCCAAGGAAACGCGAATCAAACGAAGGTACATACTGCTTGAGTATTTCAGCAGTATCGCGCCCTGGATCAACCGTTACAAAAAGCACTTGCACTTTATCCGATTGAGGGCCTAGCAGAGTCATGACTTGCTGCATTTCAGTCAGAGTTGTCGGGCAAACATCAGGACACTGGGTATAACCAAAGAACATCACCACTACCTTGCCCTTAAAGTCAGCCAAGGTTCTCACTTTGCCATCGGGGTCAAGCAAGCTGAAATCCTTGCCAAAAGCGGTGCTACCAGTAATGTCAATATTTTTAAACTCAGGCTTTGGGCTACATGCAGTCAACGCTACGCATAGCACTGCTAAATAGCAAATACGCAAAAAATTCATATGGTTCTCAAAGGAAATAGTGATCCACCAACAGCGCAGCAAATAGAAGCGATAGATAAGTGATAGAAAAGCGGAAAGTTTTCTTAGCTAAAGCATCGCTATAAGATATAAATAGTGCAACTACATAAGCTAAGAAGATCAAACCTAAAATAACAGCTGATACTAAATACACCAAACCGCTCATGCCATAGATGTATGGCAGTAAGGTTGCGGCAATCAAGATCAAGGTATAGAGCAGGATATTGAGAAGCGTAAAGCGCTCACCATGCGTCACCGGGAGCATAGGCAATCCAGACTGCACATAATCATCACGACGATATAAAGCCAAGGCCCAAAAATGCGGTGGGGTCCAAACAAAAATAATTAGCACTAAAAGCCAGGCTTCGGCAGATAAAGTATTGGTTACCGCTGCCCAGCCCAACGCGGGTGGCATAGCGCCCGAGAGGCCGCCAATGACGATGTTTTGCGGTGTAGCCGGCTTGAGCAACCAGGTGTAGATCACCGCATAACCAACAAAGGTGGCAAGTGTTAGCCACATCGTTAAAGGGTTACAGAAATTCCACAAAATAATCATTCCAAGCGAACCCAAAATGATGGAGAAAACAATGATGTGGAATGGCGTTACTTCACCCGTTGCTGATGGACGCCAAGATGTGCGCTTCATCTTGGCATCAACGGCTTGCTCAATCAAACAGTTCACCGCAAATGCCGCACTTGCTAACAACCAAATACCCACAATGCCACCAAAGAGCACTGGGTAAGGAACCATTCCGGGTGTAGCCAAGAACATACCAATGACCGCACAAAAAACGGCGAGTTGAGTCACTCTTGGTTTGGTTAAAACCCAGTACTGACGCCAACGTGGCATTGCCACTGATGCGCTTGTTTTAGAGTCACTCATATTTATGCCATCTTCTTTTGAATGAAATGCTTCCAAGAAGCCCAATAGCTCATTCTGACCAAACAGAATACCAAAGCAGCCGAACCTGCCGTATGTAATAAGGCCGCCAATAATGGCCACTGGAACACCACATTAGAAATACCCGTAAGGACCTGCAAAAGCAGCAGGCCCAGCAAAAGCTTGGCTATTTGACTCAGGCCTGATAGTACAGGGGTTGCAAGTTGAATAGATCTCACACCCAAAAAACCAAGCACTATAAATACCAACACCGCAAACAGCCGGTGCGCCCAATGAATCGTTTGCAAAGATGTTGGGGAGATGGATTCACCTTGGGCATTCAGGCCCAGCTGGCGCCAAAGAGTGAAGCCTTCACTCCAATTTGTCTCGGGCCATGCACTACCCAAGCATGTCGGAAAATCCGGGCATGCCAAGACCGCATAGTTGGTGCTGACCCAAGCACCTAAAAATACCTGAATACTCAAAACAATAAAAGCAAGTAACAACAATTGTGCTGAAAGCGGACGAATCCGAATTGCACGAACCGCAGAAAGTTTTTGTTCCCAAGCTTGTTGAGCATATGCAGTTAAACAAGCTAATAAAACTAAAGCAAGCATCAGATGGATGGTAACAATAATTGGCTGCAATTTAAGAGTCACCGTCCATGCACCAAAGGCGCCTTGAATACAGACCAATAACAGCAAACCCAAACTACCAAGCAAGGGTTTGTTTCCCAAGCTCTTCAGCTTGCTAAATGCGAGCCCTACTTGCACCAAGATTAAGGCACCCACGGTCATTGCCAAGTACCGATGAATCATTTCAATCCAAGCTTTAAGAACTGTTACAGGACCAGTAGGCAATGCACTCTCAGCCTGCTGTATGTCGCTCAGAGCATGAAATGGGTTGGATGTTCCATAGCACCCTGGCCAGTCAGGACAACCCAATCCTGAATCTGTGAGGCGCGTGAAAGCGCCAAATACAATCAGATCAAAGGTCATAAATACCAATATCCAATTGAGTTTCTGGAACAAACTATAGCCAGGCTTTTTCCAAAGATAGAACAGTGGCAGACCTGCAAACACGATAGCAATTGCCGCCAACTCCAGTATTAATATCAAGCCTGGCATTACAAATTCTCACCCTTGTGATTTAACTTGAGGAGTTTTTCTAAATCTTTCTTCATGCCAGCAAACTCTTTTGGAGAGTGTGTCACGGGGAAATACATCATCTTCGCTGGGCTTGGATCAATTAATTGAATCTGCTGACCCGCACCCTCTTTATTTAACCATCCTTCAAAATCGGTACGAAGCTTGGGATCGGATGGTAGTGAAACAATCGTGAGTCCAGCTGTTTTTTCATCGTACGCTTTAATAAGCGCTGGATCGACAGACTGTCCGTCAGTATTAACCCACAAGAGTTGTAGGCGGCCACTTTCTCTTCCCATGGCGACTCTTACCTGGCGCATTAGAAAGAGAGCCTCAATACATTTTTCATCTTTCATTTGACATTCACCAGCAGGACGAGCAATCAAGAGAGTCCATTTACCCTGTATAGGAGTACTGAGCCAGGCGGTGTTAAATTCTTGAGCCGGGTAAACAAGTGTTCCAAAATTAGTTTTTCCGCCAGCAGGCTTAATAACGTAATAAGCAAAATACGATGCAATCACTGGTGAAGCACAAGCAAGCAATAGTAAGAACATTTGAATGCGGCCGCGGCGAGTGCGTGCATTAATAGCAGATGAATCTATCTGTGATGCTGGAATTAATAGCTCTTTATCACTCAAACCTGATCCCCTTGATGCCCATTCAAAAGGCTCTGGCGTTTATATTGCCGTAGCCCGCTTATTAACCAAAATAAAAACCCAGAAAAAGCTAAAGCAAACCACTGGAATGCATAAGCATAATGGCGATCGACTCCGCTTGTCAGGGGCGCCCAATCGCGTAGCAACCCATCCTCTGTGCCAGCCTCCACCTCACGCAAAATGAAGGGTAGTTGAGTCCAACCCCGTTGCTTACCCTCAGCCACTAAATCAAAATTCTGCTCGATTCTAGGCTTATCGAGATCAATGAAACCTTTGCCACTTCCTAGATCGTAGACCTTACCAGGATGCGCAAAAACAATGCCCTCAATATTGACCACCTTATTTGGCGTCTGCACTGGAGGCAAGGTCTCGCGATTTTCATTATTGCGCGGCGCCCAACCTCGGTTGATCCAAAGCACCTCATCTTTACCATCGAGCCTCAAAGGCATCATGAGGTAGAAACCTGACTGCGCATTATTACTACCAGCAGGGGGAATTGGTCTTGGTCGGTTATCCAACCAAATAGCCGCCTCTGGGATGTATTGACCCCTAGCAATCATGCGACGTTCACTCGCCTCTTCTAGTGTCCAGGGGCCCGCATTCGCATTCAAGATAGGCATTTGTTGACGAGCCGATAAATTGACGGCTAAGGCAATCTTGGTATCTGCCCTACTAAGTTGCCAAACACCTGCGCTGCAACCGATCGCAATGACTAGCAAGGCTGATAAAGTAGCAACTATGCGCTTAGTGATGAGGGCAGTAAAAAGACTATTCAAGAGATTTAATAAAAAGGGTTTGAGATGAAGTGGATTATTCCGATTGTCCTACTAATGATTGTTGCCAGCTTAGGCTCTGCCTTGTATTACATGATGAAAGATAGGGGTAATAGCTCCCGCATGGTTCACTCACTCATGCTGCGAATTGGATTATCGATTGCGCTATTTATCGGAATCCTCTTGGCTCACTACTTTGGCCTCATTGAGTCCACAGGAATTAAAGTAGGCACCAACTAAACAAAGCGCTCAATAGATACTTAAAAACAAATCGGGGCTTTAGGCCCCGATTTTATTTGCTTACATCCAGTAAACAGCGATATAGAGACCTAGCCAGACGACGTCAACAAAGTGCCAATACCAAGCAGCGCCTTCAAATGCGAAGTGGTGCTGAGCAGTAAAGTCGCCACGAATCATTCGACGCAGTACAACCGCCAGCATAGTGCCGCCGAGGAAAACGTGGAAGCCGTGGAAGCCAGTCAACATGAAAAAGGTGGATCCATAGATGCCTGAAGTTAACTTCAAGTTCAGCGCATGGTATGCATGGTAGTACTCATAAACTTGAAAGCCCAAGAAGATTGCACCCAAACCAACAGTTGCCGCCAATCCAATGATGGCTTTCTTCATGTGGTTTTCCACTAAGGCATGGTGAGCAATGGTGATTGTTACACCTGAACTCAACAACAATAATGTGTTGATTGTCGGGACTGGCCATGGACCCATAGTAGTGAACTTCTCAACCAAACCAGCAGGACCATCATTTGGCCAAACAGCCTGGAAATTAGGCCAAAGTAATTTGCTCTCAACATCGCCCATCCAAGGCATTGCAATATTACGTGCATAGAACAAGGCTGCGAAGAACGCGCCAAAGAACATAATTTCCGAAAAGATAAACCAAGCCATTGACCAGCGATAAGAGACGTCAACGTTGACGCCGTTCTTGCCAGCATTTGACTCTGCAATCGTGTCACCAAACCAGTGATAGAGGACGTAGATCACAAATGCAACGCCCGTAAGACAGAGGGGGGCGCCCCAAGAGGCATGATTTACCCATCCAGAAATGCCAAAGGCAAAACCCACTAAGCCAAGAGCGGCCATAGCTGGATGCCTAGATAGACCAGGGACGAAATAGTATGGGGTTGAATTGGATGACATCTTATTCTCTCTATTCAATCAAAAAATAATCAATGGGACACAACTGCTTTCACTATCAACAGGAGAATGCCCATAAAAATCAAGGCACCTACAACTCCGGCAATGATAATGTGTACAAAACTCAATGAAGCAACATCTTCCTGTAAGCCTGAATTCTTACGCACACCTAGAAAACCCCACATCACGGCTTTCATGGACTGTATAAAGCTACTTTTCTTCTTCATGACGCCATCCTAGATTTCGGGGCCGGAGGCGTGCCGCCTAAGCCCAACTCAAAGAAGGTATATGACAAAGTAATTGTTTTCACATCATCCGGTAAACCTGCATCGATTACAAAGACTACCGGCATCTTTTTTGTTTCATTTGCTGCTAGCGTTTGCTCCTGAAAGCAAAAACACTCTAATTTCGTAAAAAACTCTGTTGCACTTTTGGGCGCATAGCTTGGAATTGCCTGCGCTCTTACAGAACGATTTTGATTATTCGTTACCTCATAAACAATTTCAGTCATTTCACCGGGATGTACTTCTAAAAAATTCTTTACTGGCTTAAACGTAAACGGTCCACGGCTATTCGAATCAAACTCAATCGTTACTGTACGAGCATAGTTAACTTGTGTATTGCCAACCTTGTTAGGGCTAAAGGCTCTGACACCATAATCATTCTTACTAGTCACTACGTTAATGCCAGTGACCTCACACAAGGCCTTGTACATCGGAACCAATGCATAACCAAAGCCGAACATCATTACCGCAGCGATGAGCAGCTTCAATAAAATTTGGCGGTTTGCGGAATAAATAGCTGTCATATCAACACAATGGGATTAACCCAAAACGCTCCACTTCATCACGATGCCGATAAAAAATACTACAGCAATGCTTAAAAGAATGAGTCCTAAGCGACGATTATTCGCCGCTAAGGCTTGTTTGGAGGGCGTATTAAACTCCTGCTTCACGCATTTGCTCTGCACTTGGCGGAGTTTCAAAAGTGTGGTGCGGCGCTGGTGAAGGTATTGTCCATTCAAGACCCTTAGCTCCATCCCATGGCTTCATTGGTGCTTTTTCACCTTGGCCACGATACGCTGGCAAGACAACGAAAAGTAAGAAATAAACTTGTGACAGTCCAAAGCCGAGCGCTCCAATCGAAGCGATTGAGTTGAAATCAGCGAACTGAGTTGGGTAGTCAGCATAACGACGAGGCATACCAGCTAAGCCCAGGAAGTGCATTGGGAAGAAGGTAATGTTAAAGAAAATCATAGAAGACCAGAAGTGAATCTTGCCGCGAGTTTCGTTAGCCATATAGCCGGTCCACTTAGGACACCAGTAGTAGAAGCCTGCAAACATTGCAAACAATGAACCAGCCACCAACACATAGTGGAAGTGAGCAACAACGTAATAGGTATCTTGCAGTCCAATATCAATAGGCGCCATCGCTAAGATCAAACCAGTAAATCCGCCCATAGTAAAGACGAAGATAAAACCAATAGCCCACAACATTGGAGTTTCAAAGGTCATCGAACCTTTCCACATAGTTGCAACCCAGTTAAAAATCTTCACGCCAGTAGGCACAGCAATCAACATCGTTGCATACATAAAGAACAGTTGGCCTGTTACTGGCATCCCTGTTGCAAACATGTGGTGAGCCCAAACGATGAATGACAAGATCGCGATAGACGATGTTGCGTAAACCATTGAGCTATATCCAAACAATGTTTTTCTGGAGAATGCAGGAACGATTTCACTCACAATTCCGAATGCTGGAAGAATCATGATGTAAACCTCTGGGTGACCAAAGAACCAGAAAATATGCTGGAACATAATCGGGTCGCCACCGCCAACAGCCGAGAAGAAAGAGGTGCCAAAGTGACGGTCAGTAAGAACCATCGTAATTGCACCGGCCAACACAGGCATCACTGCAATCAACAAGTAAGCAGTAATCAACCAAGTCCAGCAGAACATTGGCATCTTCATCAAAGTCATGCCAGGAGCGCGCATATTCAAGATGGTCACGATGATGTTGATCGAACCCATGATGGAAGAAGCGCCCAATAAATGGAGTGAAAAAATGGCCATATCCATACCGGGACCCATTTGCGAGGTCAAAGGCGCGTAAATAGTCCATCCGCCCGCTGGGGCACCACCGGGCACAAGGAATGAGCTCAACAATAATGTTGCAGCTACCGGCAAAATCCAGAAGCTAAAGTTGTTCATGCGAGCAAATGCCATATCAGATGCGCCAATTTGCAAAGGCACCATCCAGTTAGCAAAGCCAACGAATGCTGGCATGATCGCACCGAACACCATGACCAAACCATGCATAGTTGTGAGTTGGTTAAAGAACTCAGGGCGGAAAAACTGGAGACCTGGCTGGAATAATTCCAAACGAATACCTAGGGCCATCAAGCCGCCAGCTAACAAGCTAACGAATGAGAAGATCAAATACATCGTGCCGATGTCTTTGTGGTTGGTTGCAAACAACCAACGACGCCATCCGTGTGGCGTGTGATCATCATGCGCGTGGTCGTGTGCGTGATCGTGGGTAGTAGAGACTGTGCTCATGAATTACTCCGGTTTCGTTTTATCTGTATTTGTTAATCTGAATTAGTTGCCACCGCGTGCAGTAATAATGTCTTGGGTCTGAATCACTTCGCCCGTCTTATTACCCCATGAGTTTCGTGTGTATGTCATTACTGCAGCGATATCGCCATCAGAAATCACACCAGCCCATTTCGGCATTGCGCCCTTACCATTGATAAGGATGTTGTACTGACCTGCTTTAGGGCCATTAACAACTTTGCTGCCATCCAATGCAGGGAAAGCGCCTGCACCTTTGCCGTTAGGCTGGTGGCAAGCTGCACAGTTTGCTGCATAGACTTTGGCGCCACGCTCTTTTTGCTCATCCAAGGTGTAAACCTTTGATGGATCATCCCCACCAGCACCCATTTCCTTCTTCTTCTCTGCAACCCAAGTTGTGTAGTCTTCTGGTGATACTACTTTCACAACGATAGGCATAAAGGCATGCTCTGCGCCGCATAACTCGGAACACTGACCACGGAAGGTACCAATCTTATCGGCCCTAAACCAAGTATCGCGAACAAATCCTGGAATCGCATCTTGTTTTACGCCAAATGCAGGAATCGTCCAAGCATGAATAACGTCATTGGAGGTGGTAATCAAACGAATTTTTTTACCAACTGGTACAACCATTTCATTATCTACTTCCATCAAGTAGGTATTTGATTTTGGAGCTAGGTTATTAATTGCCTCGCGTGAAGTAGACAAAGTAGATAAGAAGCTAATGCCCTCACCCTCACCTTTAATGTAGTCATAACCCCATTTCCACTGATAACCAGTAGTTTTTATAGTGATATCAGAGTTGGTAGTGTCCTTCATCGCTACAACTGTTTTTGTAGCAGGCAAAGCCATACCGATCACGATGAGCAGTGGAATAACTGTCCAAATAATTTCGACAGTGGTGCTCTCATGAAATGATGCTGATTTGTGACCCAATGATTTGCGATGTTTCAAAATGGAATAGAACATCACCCCAAAAACACCCACAAAAATCAAGGCACAAATAACCAACATCATCCAATGCAACCAGTGGATCTCTTGCATGATTTTGGTCGCTGGAGCGGTGAAGTTCAGCTGATTAACTGCTGGGCCACCAGGCATATTCTCTGCTGCATGCGCAAAAGCAGTGCCAAAGGCTACTGCGAAATAGAGCGAAGCCCTAGTGACTTTTCCAAATAAATTCATCTTATTCTCTGTTTATTGTCGTGAGCAAAGTGGCAAAAATGCCACAAAATGCCCAAAAAACGGTCTCAAGCCAATACAACTAGCCGTGATTATAGGGTTAATTAGGCTCAACAACAAACAGGGATAACCCAGCACGAACCATTCTTGGTCAAGGTTAAAATGATAGTAAGCGCTTACACTTAGGCAGAATCTCGCCTAGTCTTGTGTCCAATTTGATTTATATCAATATAGGCAATGTTGTCCTTAGTGTTTGCAAGGTGCTTTCCAATGACCCAAGCATGCCCGTACACCACTTCTAAGGTGAGTTTTTTGGGTAAAGCATCATTTTTAGAGTGTTCTGAGGTGGTTGAATTGAGCAGTTTTAATGCATCAATGTCAGTCAGTAGCAGATCTGGTGTTTCGTAGTCCAAAGTGATGTATTCCATATCCATTACAGGCTCGGAAAATCGCTCCCCCAATAATGCATCCCCCATGTCGTGCATATCCCAAGGACTCAATAAATTCTTTAACTTCAAGCTTGGGATCTCAAGAACACGCAACTCTTTGGCCGTATCTGGCCCAAGATAACTAAATGTTATTAATCCACCCTCTCTCAAAACCCGCCAACACTCCTGGATAAAGTGTTTTGGATCCGGCAGATCCTGAAGCAAGAGATCACTAAAAACCAAATCAACCGAATTATTCGGTAGGTCAAATTTTCCAGTGGATTGGTAATGCGCCAATGGGGCTGCATTTACTCTAAATAATGAGCGCCAGTTAGAAAGCGCTTTTGAGCGCCACATTTGGAAAGCAGAAACACCACCCTCATTCAAGCTATGAACAGTCGCACCTGGATAAAGCTTGGCAAAAGAAGATATGTGTTTTCCAGGAAAGTCCGGGGCAATCAATATGTCTTTGACATCGAGTTTGACGATATCCAATTTTTGCAACATACGAGTTGCAATTTCATCCTGTAACCATCTGATTGGCTGGGTCATTCGCTCAGTATACTCAGCACCCCATGCGTTTTCTAGAGAAGCTTTTTAAGACCTTTAGCACCCAAGTGTTGCCGACTGCGTGCATCGTCTGCGGCCTCTTTCAAAAACTCTCAATTTGTGAAAAATGTTTAGATCTACTCAAGGCAAACGGCCTCATGAACTACGAATGCTGTACGCAGTGTGGTATCTGCCTAGAGGTCTCGGAACTTGATGAACAGCGATGTACGCAATGTGTAATTAACCCGCCTTATTTTGATCAAACCTATTGCCTCGATCGCTATGATGGAATTCTTCAAGAAGCCTTGCACCAATTGAAATATCAAAAGCGTCTTGCCTTTGCATATGGCCTTGCTGACGCATGGAATCAAACTATTGATGACCAGTGCCTTGACCAATATGCTCGTTACTTATTGCCGGTTCCGCTAAGCGAAGAAAAATTGGCTAGAAGAGGCTTCAATCAAAGCTGGGAAATAGCACAACGAATATGCTGCGGGTCGCATATAAAAAAATCGCCCTACATACTCAGGCGATATCATCATCCAGAACATCAAGCAGGCGGATCATTTGCAAGTCGACAACATTGGGTAGGGGGAATGTTTTATATTGATCCCCTGTATCTTGAGTCCATAGAGAACAGGCATGTGATTGTGTTTGATGATGTCATGACCACTGGAGCAACTCTTAATGAGATTGCCCGCGCTCTAAAGGACAATGGTGTATCGCACGTAATTAACTGGGTCTTACTGAGGACCTCAAGATTTAATTAGAAAAGCAAAAAGTAACCCATGTTTAACATTGTTTTATTTGAACCAGAAATTCCACCCAATACGGGTAACATTATTCGCCTGTGCGCAAACACCGGAGCAAAATTACATCTGGTTGAACCTCTTGGCTTTCCAATGGAAGACGCAAAATTGCGTCGAGCAGGGCTCGACTATCACGAGTTTGCAAAAGTCAAAGTTCATAAGAACTGGGCGCAATTTTTGAAAGATGAAAATCCAGACCCAGAGCATTTATTTGCACTAACAACTAAAGGAACCGCTAAGTTTCATGAAGGGGAATACTCCCCAAATGATTACTTTGTTTTTGGCTCTGAAACCAAAGGCATTACTGATGAGGTAAGAAATTCAATCCCAATCCACAATCAAATGCGCTTATCGATGCAAGATAGAAGTCGAAGTCTGAACTTATCAAATACGGTGGCAATCGTTGTGTATGAAGCTTGGCGCCAGAATGGTCTAGCAGGCGGCAAGTAAAGCTGTCTGTTTAGGTTTCGATTTTTGGATCGCGACCCATGAGCTTTCTAACC
>Ga0208496_1000860_pt1 | contig 11097 bp, 11 predicted proteins | sample CryBogmetaGMA2M_FD_184552 | JGI IMG/M metagenome (GOLD analysis project Ga0208496, IMG submission 184552) | Freshwater microbial communities from Crystal Bog, Wisconsin, USA - MA2M (SPAdes) | ecosystem: Environmental > Aquatic > Freshwater > Lake | place: Crystal Bog, Wisconsin, USA | collected... | reverse complement strand
TGCTTCTGGCACTGAACCGCTCCTGCGGGTGATGGTAGAGACCAAAGATGCTGATGTAGGTATGAGTGCGGCGAAAAGTATTGCTGCATTAGTGCCAGTAGCCTAACGCCTTATGTTCCGTATCGATATCAATGCAAAATTAAGGCTCGTATTTAGCTTATTGCTTCTATTTATTGCAGCTATTCAGTTACCAACTGCAAGTGGAGAGCCTACTTATAGCAAGCCTAAAAATATCATCATCATGTTTGCCGATGGCACGACTAGTAGTCAGTATGAATTTGGCCGTTATTCGAGCGCACTATTACGACAGCAATCATTTGCTGTAACGGATGTAGTGATGACTAAAGGGCAGTTTCAGCTCATGAAGACTGAATCGGCAAATTATTATGTGACCGATTCGGCGGCTGCGGCCTCAGCGATGTCTACTGGTTACAAGGTGAATAATGGTGTTATATCGATTGCACCAGATGGCAAATTTCCGCCTACCTTAATGCAAGTAGCCAAACTCAGCGGCAAGCGTATTGGATTGATCAGTACTGCACCGATCTATGATGCTAGTCCAGCTGCTTTTAGTGTGCATGCTCAATCTAGACGAGACTCTGAATCTATTGTTAATCAATATCTAGAGCTGGCCCCGGACGTGCTGATGGGTGGTGGATCAGATTACTTTCTACCAAGATCGGTACCTGGTGGAAAGCGCCAGGATAGCAAGAATATCGTTGAAGCTTTCCAGGGAAAGGGTTATCAATACATCAACACGCCCGAACAGCTAAATCAGATTAATTCCTCTCAGGTTCTCGGCTTATTTGCCAGCGAAGATCTTGATTATGAAATTGATCGCAAAGCATCAGAGACACCCAATTTATCGCAGATGTTGACGACGTCACTACAAGTGCTAAATAAGGATCCTAAGCAAAAAAATTACAAAGGATTTGTATTATTTGCCGAGAACGAGAATACAGATTCTGCAGGTCACCAAAATGATGTAGCAGCCCTGATGCGTGACTTATGGGCTTTTGATGATGCAGTAAAGGTTGCCCTCGAGTTTCAAAAAAACAATCCAGATACCCTGGTAATCGTTACTGGAGATCATGAGACTGGTGGATTTTCTCCTACATACGGTCGTAAAAATCTCGGCCCGGCAGGGAATGCAAACTATTCAAATGTTGATATCGATCAGCTAAAACAAATTGAGCGGTATACGATGTCACTTAAAGAGTTTTCTGATCAATTTAAAGCGAAAGTAAGGCAGGGCAGCGGTAGAGCAGAGTTGAGTGCCTATCTCAGTAATTTATTGGAAGAGGGATTTCCAGGGTTAATTCTGGATGCAGATTTACGTGAAAAGATTCTGACCCAGGGTCAATTGGGGCCGAACTCGAACTATCTGCCATCCAATATCTTGGCACTGGCTATAGCCCGTCAAACTGGCTTTTATTGGGCTAGTTCTGGCCATACCCCTGCGCCCATTACGGTAGCCGCCATAGGACCCGGATCGAAGATTTTTAATGGATTTGATGACAATACTTCCTTTGCCACTAAGCTGAGACTTCTGATGGGTCAAAAATAGCCTCTAGGGCTATCAAATCACCGTTTTTTCTTTGTCATGAAAGTGTCATGTTCTAGTCATATCGTCCTTATATCGCAAACTTGCGTTATCACTATTAAAGGACGCTTCAAATGAAAAATTTCTTGAAAAAAGCTCTAGTTATTAGCGCTATTTCATTGGCTCCAGTAACATTTGCGGCGGATATGACGGGCGCTGGCGCGACTTTCCCATACCCAATTTACGCCAAATGGGCAGAAGCCTATAAAGCTAAAACAGGATCTAATTTGAACTATCAATCCATCGGTTCATCTGGAGGCATTAAACAAATTAAGGCGAAAACGGTTGATTTTGGTGCGACAGATAATCCAGTGAAGTTTGCGGACTTAGAGGCTGATGGCTTGGTTCAATTTCCAGCAATCATTGGTGGGGTAGTTCCAGTGATTAACGTTGATGGAGTGAAGCCGGGAGAAATCAAATTAGATGGCCCAACTTTGGCCGATATTTTCCAAGGGGTTATCTCTGATTGGGGTGACAAGCGCATTGCCATTATGAATCCTGGTGTAAAAATACCTAGCGGACCTATCACTGTAGTGGTACGTGCTGATGGTTCAGGTACTACTGCAATCTTTACTGATTACTTAGCCAAAACAAGTACCTTGTTTAAGGAGGCAGTTGGATCTGGTGCCTCTGTGAAGTGGCCTGCTGCCTCTACTGTTGGTGGCAAGGGCAATGAAGGTGTTGCTGCAAACGTATCTCGCGTTAAGAATTCGGTTGGTTACGTTGAATATGCTTACGCTAAGAAAAACAAGATGACATTTCTTACGATGAAGAATAAGGATGGCAATTTTGTTTTACCTGATGACTTAACATTCTCAGCTGCTGCTGCAGGTACTGATTGGGCAACGATTCCTGGAATGGGTACATTTATTACCAATGCTCCAGGCGCTAAATCATGGCCAATTACTGGCGCATCTTTTATCTTGATCTATAAGAATCCTGAGAACAAGGTAAATGCCGCTGAAGTAATCAAATTCTTCGACTTTGCATTCAAGGACGGCAAGAAGATGGCTGAAGAATTAGACTATGTTCCGATGCCGGATAAAACTACAGACTTCATTCGCAAGAATGTCTTTACTAAGATTGCAACTAAGTAACATTTACTCACTAATATTTTTCTGCCCTGCAATAGCGGGGCAGTTGAATTTTTTGTAAGATCAATTTATGTCGGATTCTATCCAGTCTTACTCAGCACCAACGCCACAAGCGCTTCGCATCGCAAAAATACAGCGTATTCAAGACTTTCTATTTCATGGAATTACTCAATTCTTTGCTGTATCCGTATTGATCGCGCTTCTGGGAATCATCATCTCCTTGGTAATAAATGCTGCTCCTGCATTGAGAGAGTTTGGATTGGGGTTTTTCTTTACTCAAGAATGGGATATTGTTAATGGAGAGTTCGGTGGATTAATTGCCATTTATGGAACGCTTGTGACATCACTGATTGCATTGCTAATTGCCGTGCCTTTAAGTTTTGGAATTGCAGTTTTCTTAACTGAGTTGTGTCCAGGTCCTTTGCGTAGACCTTTAGGCACCGCTGTGGAATTATTAGCTGCCGTTCCATCCATTATTTACGGGATGTTTGGTTTATTCATCTTTGCTCCGTTATTTGCTGAGTACATTCAGCCAGCTTTAGCCGCAACGCTCGGAAAGATCCCTGGATTAGGTATTTTATTCTCAGGCGCCTTCAATGGGATTGGGATTCTATGTGCGGGTTTGATTCTGGCTATGATGATTCTTCCTTTTATTGCATCTGTGATGCGTGATGTATTTGAAATCGTCCCGCCAGTTCTCAAAGAATCTGCTTATGGTATCGGCTGTACTACTTGGGAAGTGGTAAAGAATGTTGTGCTGCCCTATACCAAGGCTGGTGTGATTGGCGGCATTATGTTGGGCTTAGGTAGGGCGCTTGGCGAAACCATGGCAGTTACATTTGTGATTGGTAATGCCCATCGCTTATCTCCATCACTGTTTTCACCTGGTACCTCCATAGCTTCGACTCTTGCGAATGAATTTGGAGAAGCTGAAGCAGGCCATCATCTCTCCTCATTATTTGCGTTGGGTTTAGCCCTATTCATCATTACCTTTATTGTTTTGGCATGCGCTAAGTGGATGCTGAGCAATATGGAGAAGAGGCAGGGTCTTAAAACATGATTAGTTCGAAAAACATTAATCCAGAAGTTTTTGCTCGTAGGAAGCGCATCAATAAAATTGGCCTGACACTATCCATGGGCGCCATGGCCCTTGGCATGATCTTCTTATTGTGGATTTTGAGTGTTTTGTTTATTAAAGGCTTTGGCGCAATCGATCTCAATTTATTTATCCACAGTACGCCTGCACCAGGGTCTGAAGGTGGCGGTCTGGCCAACGCGATTGTTGGCAGCTTAATGTTAATCGGTTGCTGTACTCTTATTAGTACTCCGGTCGGTGTACTAGCTGGCCTATATCTTTCTGAATATGGTGACCGTAGTCGTGTTGCCTCAGTTACCCGTTTTGTTACTGACATCATGTTGTCAGCACCATCAATTGTGATTGGTCTATTCGTATATGCACTCGTTGTGGCACAAGTGAGGCACTTCTCTGGGTGGGCAGGAACCATTGCCTTAGCTTTAATAGCAATACCAGTTGTAGTTCGAACAACAGAAAATATGTTGCGTTTAGTTCCGGGCAGCTTGCGTGAAGCCGCTTATGCATTAGGTACGCCAAAGTGGAAAGTGGCTTTTATGATCACTTTGCGCGCTGCTCAGAGTGGCGTTATGACTGGTATCTTGCTGTCATTGGCTAGAGTCAGCGGTGAAACGGCACCTTTATTATTTACCGCATTAAATAATCAGTTCTTCTCAACCAATATGAATGCGCCCATGGCCAATTTGCCAGTTGTGATTTTCCAATTTGCCATGAGTCCATACGATAACTGGGTTGATCTAGCATGGGGCGGGGCCTTATTAATTACCTTTGCAGTATTGGGTCTCAATATTCTTGCTCGTGTGGTATTCCGTGAAAAGGTGCAGGGATGATGAGCAATATGAAAACAATGTTTGACTTGAATAAAATAGATAGTCAAGGAGGTAGAGTGGAAATAGCAAACGATGTAACGCAACCCGCCGCAGTAAATGCGCTAGAAGTGCGTAATCTCAATTTCTTTTACGGTGCTTTTCAAGGTCTAAAGAATATTAATTTAGATATCGAGCAAGGTAAAGTTACCGCCTTTATCGGCCCATCTGGTTGTGGAAAATCTACGCTCCTTAGAACACTAAATCGCATGTACGACCTTTATCCTGGTCAGCGTGCTGAAGGTGAAATTAACTTCTACGGGCAGAATATTCTTGAGCCGGGACAGGATTTAAACTTACTACGATCCAGGATAGGTATGGTTTTCCAAAAACCAACTCCGTTTCCAATGTCTATCTACGAAAACATTGCTTTTGGGGTACGTTTATATGAAAGACTCTCGCGCTCAGAAATGGATGAGCGTGTAGAGTGGGCTCTCAATAAAGCGGCCCTATGGAACGAGGCTAAGGATAAGCTGAATCAGAGCGGTTTATCCCTCTCTGGCGGTCAACAACAACGCCTCTGTATTGCCCGTGGCGTAGCAGTTAGGCCTTCTGTAATCCTATTGGATGAACCAACGTCTGCTCTTGATCCCATTTCTACCGGCAAGATCGAAGAGTTGATTCATGAGTTAAAAAATGAATACACGATTGCAATCGTGACCCATAATATGCAGCAAGCAGCTCGAGTTTCTGACTACACTGCATATATGTATCTGGGTAGCTTAATTGAGTACGGTAAGACTGATGAGATTTTCATCAAGCCTAAGCGTAAAGAAACAGAAGATTACATAACCGGTCGCTTCGGTTAAATGGAGATGCAAATGCCCGATAAACACCTATCATCACAATTTGATGCTGACTTAAATTCTTTATCTAGCCGTCTCTTAGAGATGGGCGGACTTGTAGAGTCGCAAATTGCTACTGCAATGCGTGCATTTACCCAAATGGATATTGATACCTGTAATGTCGTCATTGAAAACGAAAAATTGGTCAACGATCTCGAAATTCAGATCGATTTAGCTTGTACTGAATTAATAGCACGTAGGCAACCTACTGCACGTGACTTACGTCTGGTAATGGCGGTATCAAAAGCGATTACGAATCTTGAGAGAGCTGGTGACGAAGCTGAGCGTGTTGCTAAACGTACAAAACGCTTAATTGATGCTGGCAATACAGGCAATATTAATGTTGCTGAGATTCGTCTGTCTGGCCAAATGGCAATTTCGCTGTTACGCCGGAGTTTGGATGCGTTTGCTCGTTTGGATACCATTGCCGCTGCTGATGTTGTTCAGGAAGATCGCCAGATCGATGAGGAATTCCGGGCCTTTGTACGCAAACTCATTACTTACATGATGGAAGATCCGCATACTATTACCACTGGCTTAGATATGCTCACCATTGCTAAAGCGATTGAACGTATTGGTGATCATGCCAAGAATATTGCGGAGTTCGTTATCTATATTGCCAAAGGCTCTGATGTGCGCCATATGCCACATGAAGACCTGGTTCGAGAAGCAAATAAGCAATAAAAGCGATTAAATGACTCACCGCATACTCATTGTTGAAGATGAGCCGTCAATTGCTGAATTGATTGCCATTAATCTGACTCATGCAGGATATGAGGTTGAGAGGGCGATGCAGACTGAGATTGCATTCAATCTCATGAAAGAAACTCTACCCAGCCTTTTGATATTGGACTGGATGTTACCTGGTAAATCGGGAGTGCAGTTTGCCAAAGAGCTGCGCGCCAATGAACGTACCCGTGGTTTACTCATTTTGATGCTAACTGCAAAGAGCGAGGAGACAGACAAAGTCTCAGGTTTGGATTCTGGTGCGGATGACTATGTCACCAAGCCCTTTTCGCCTAAGGAGTTGGTCGCCAGAGTGCGAGCATTGCTCCGTCGCCAAACCCCAATCGAAGATACAGGTCCTCTCTCTTTAGGTCCTTTAAAGATGGACCCTAGTGCGCATAGGGTATTAGCAATTTGGCCCAACCAAGATCCTAAGTCAGTCTTATTGGGCCCCACTGAATACCGTTTATTACAGTTTTTCATGGCTAATCCTGAGCGGGTTCATTCGCGTTCCAATTTACTGGACAAGGTGTGGGGCAATGAAGTCTATATTGAAGAGCGTACTGTAGACGTCCACATTAAGCGTTTACGGGCGGCCTTAGCCCCTTTTGATTGCGATCGCTATGTCGAGACCGTTCGGGGCAGTGGATACCGTATGACAAAGACTCCTAGCGAGTCTTAAGCCAAGATTTCCCTAGCTTTTTGCTAAAAATACAGCTGTTTCAAGAGATGCTCTAAGATTGCAGCATGATTTCCGTCATTACACGCTTTGCCACCATTATTTGCCTTGCATTTATCAGCGCCTATGTTGTTTTTGAGAACTGGGGAACTGAATGGGGGATCGCGATTGGCATTTTTATTCTTGCTGTGCCTTTGCTTTACTCCTATATCAATTTAGCGCGCCTTAGAAAATATATCCTCAATGATTCTGTAGAGAATATGCCTTTGCCCAGTGGTTTTTGGGAAGAAGTTTTTTTTAGGCTTCAGCGTTTAGTCAGAAATCTCAAGCAAAAAATTCGAACGATTGAACAGCAACACGATCACTTTATAGAAGCATTCCAGGCTTCGCCCAATGGCATTGTGATGCTTGATGAGAATGACCAGATTGAATGGTGCAATAGTATTGCGGAGCGTTTTTTTGGCCTCCTCTTTAAGCGTGATGCAATGCAACGCATTAACTTTTTAATTCGTCGCCCTGAATTTATTCAATATCTTGCTAAAAGAAGTTTTGAGGAGCCTTTGCTTCTTGAGCGCATGGGGCCAGATAGTAACTTAAGTTTGATGCTGCAAGCATTTCCATTCGGCCAAAAACGCCACTTATTGCTAGTTCAGGACATCACGGATCTTCAAAAAGCAGATGCCATGCGCAGGGATTTCGTTGCTAACGTATCCCACGAAATGAGAACGCCTATCACTGTTTTGATGGGATTTCTGGAGACTGTTCAATCCTTGGATCTGGAAAAGAGCCAGCGTGATCATTATTTTGAGCTAATGATGTCACAGGCTCAAAGAATGAAAAGCTTAGTTGAAGATCTCCTAACCTTAGCCAACCTTGAGGCAAATACCCTGCCTGCTAGTAGCAATGTCATTCAGATCGAAACGGTTATGGCCTTACTTAAAAATGATGCTGAGGCATTATCTCAAGGAGTCCATTCACTCCAGTTCGAATGTCTTACGCCTAATAATCTTTTAGGGGATGAGCGTGAGGTTCTATCCGCATTTAGCAATTTAGTCTCTAATGCCATTCGCTACACACCAGATATTGGTTCAATAACGGCCAGTTGGAAAATCAATGATCAAGGGCAGGGAGAGTTTTCAGTCACAGATTCAGGGCCTGGTATCGCTTCGGAACATCTCTCCAGATTAACGGAGCGTTTTTATCGGATAGATAGGAGTAGGTCTAGAGATACAGGAGGCACTGGCCTTGGACTGGCTATCGTTAAGCATATCGCTAATCGCCACCAAGCTCAACTTCTAATAGAAAGTACACCAGGCAAGGGTAGTACTTTTATGCTGCGTTTTCCTAAAGAACGTATCAGTAATTAATCTTTTTTCTTTTTCTTCTTCTTTTTAGATTCTTTAGGAAGCTTGTCAGATTTACCGTTAGCGTAAAGACACCATACCTTTATCTCTTCAAATAACTCTACTAAGTCGTCGTACGGCAGACTTTTTAAATCAACCAGACCAATTGCGCCAGTTTCTTGCAATTGCTTTATAGCATCTTCGTATTGATATTTACTCATGGTCTTTAAGATTTAATGGCACAAAGATCTATCCTAGCAAACTAATATGACAAAAGTCATTTTTAACGCTGCCAGGGGGTATCAGTCGGACTCACCAGAGACTTCAGAACCGCGTTTAACACCCCTGATTTCTGAAATGAGCCTCTCCAAGGGTCCGCCAATTGCCAAGGTAATCAAAATTGCCCCTAAGCTGAGGCCACCTAAGGCGAACTGACCAGCGCCAAATGCCGCTCCAATGAGTGCACATGCCCAAAGGCTGGCAGCAGTGGTAAGGCCATGGATCTTTTGGGATCTCTGTTCATGAAGAATGACCCCCGCACCCAAAAACCCGAGACCCGTAATCAGCCCCTGAAGTACTCGACTCACGGCCTGAGCATCATCTTGAACAAAGTCACTGATCAGCATGATTGACGTTGCTGAACCGATTGCTACTAATGAGTGAGTACGTATTCCTGCTGACTTGTGGTGTAGCCAGCGATTCAGCCCAAGGATAGTCCCCACCAATAAAGCTAAGCCAAGTCTTAAGCAGATGGCCCCGTATAACTCCCATTGACTCATATCTATTTCCTCTGGTGATCCTATTCCCAATCACTAAAGTGTATATCAGTGCTTCATTTTTAAGATATGGCTACTAGAAAAAGATGTTGAAGAAGCTAATTATGGCAAAACAGCCCTTAATTAGGGGGAATGCCTTGGACTAGTATTAATATCAGTGGAATGTAGATGACAGGACAAAATATGGCGCCAAGAATCAAACCCAAGTTTGCTGTACTGAAATCGATTGAGTCATTTAATAATCCGCGGCCCAGCATCAAAAAACGCTTCTCCGATGGGAAGGCGCTCCGTAAAGTAATTTCAATTACCGAGCAGGGTATTTATCGACCTCGAGTCGATCGAATTGATCCAGTTACTATTCTTGAAAAGCAGGGCAAAGGGCGCATTGAGTCTCTGATGCCCATTCGATATGGACGTATGTTGGCTTCGCCGTTTGCTTTTTTTAGAGGCGGCGCCGCAATCATGGCTTACGATTTGGCCAATCAAGCTGACACTGATATCACTGTCCAATTGTGTGGCGATATGCATGTATCGAATTTTGGTTTATTTGGTACAGCAGAACATCGTTTGGTTTTTGGAATCAATGACTTTGATGAAACCCTGCCAGGAAGCTGGGAGTGGGACATTAAACGCTTGGTGGCCAGCGCCGTGATTGCCTGCGAAAGCATGGGTGGAGATAAGAAACTCAGCAAATTATTAGTTAAGCGAATTTCTTCAGAATATCAAAAGCGCATGGAGCAGTACGCCAAGATGCCTTACCTAGATTTAGCCCAAGAATTTATTGGTGAAAAAGACATTCGCAAGCAATTTAGCTTAGATCACCAGAAAAAATTAGATGCCTATCTTAAAGACACAAAGGGCCAGGGGAATATTCAAGTTTTAGAGCGCTTAACTACTCTGGTGGGTAAGAATCGAAAGATCATTAACAGGCCGCCCTTAATTGAGCACTTCAAAAAGGATTATGGTGGCGTTCCACTAAAGTCTCTTGTTGAAAATGCCTTATCTAACTATGCGAGTACTTTGCTTGCCGATCGACAAGTACTTTTTGAGCGTTACTCACTCAAGGATTTTGCAAGAAAAGTGGTAGGTATTGGAAGCGTTGGAACAACTTGTATGGTCTTTTATTTCGAGGGGGATAGCGTAAATGACCCGCTATTCTTGCAATATAAAGAGGCGCAAAAGTCTGTTTTATCTCCATATCTTGGTGAATCCATTTATCACGATATGGGTAGGAGGGTAGTGGCAGGCCAACGTCTTCTACAGGGTGCGCCAGATATATTCCTGAACTATGGGGCTGTTCAATACGATATTGACATCTCTCAAGGTTTTTATTTAAGGCAATTGCGCGACATGAAAGGGGGCATCGTATTCGGGCCAGGCGGAGTTTCTCTTGAGAATTTTCCGGATTACGCGAGATTATTTGGGTGGGCTCTTGCTTTAGGGCATGCTCGCTCGGGCGATGCGGCTATGATTTCTGGCTACTGTGGGCGATCAAAAGAGCTTGATAATGCCCTGTATGCATTTGCCCGTGCTTATGCAAAACAAAATCAAGAGGATTATGAAATATTTCGTAAGGCAGTTAAAAGCGGAAGATTAGTAGCAGCCAAGAGCAAGGTCATTAAATAGGTATCTGATCCATATCAGTTGGATTGACATATTCTTGAAATATAAAAGGTTCACTATGTGTTCATGAGTCATTTAGCGTCCATGAACCAGTCAACCATTACCTGCCCTTATTGCCAGGCATCCGAAGCCCTTGAGATCCCACGGGGGACCTCACAGCACCTCTATCAGTGTCATTCTTGTAATAATATTTTGAAGCCTAAATCAGGTGATTGCTGTATTTTTTGCAGCTTCGGCGATGTGGACTGCTCCAGTGCGGAACAAAATTTAGCCGCTTAGCCTTTTCCCCATTAGACTAGCTTGTAATTTCATTAATATGCCATGAATTTTTCATAAAATAGACATATTTCATATGGCATTAGTTTAATTAGGAAATATTTTGGCAATTCATCCGGACGACCCCTTAATCCATTCTGAAGATCTAGTGGCAGCAGTGGATTTGGGCTCGA
>Ga0208496_1000858_pt1 | contig 11108 bp, 6 predicted proteins | sample CryBogmetaGMA2M_FD_184552 | JGI IMG/M metagenome (GOLD analysis project Ga0208496, IMG submission 184552) | Freshwater microbial communities from Crystal Bog, Wisconsin, USA - MA2M (SPAdes) | ecosystem: Environmental > Aquatic > Freshwater > Lake | place: Crystal Bog, Wisconsin, USA | collected... | reverse complement strand
AGCCACTTCTCGAGTTGCTGCAGGCCACGGGTCGTGGGGCCGCCGTTCACCGGGATGCGGTGCACGTTGGCCTTGCCGGCGAGCAGTGTCCGCGTGGGAATCGTGTAGCCGATCGAGATCGAGTCGCCGATCAGGAGCACACGCGGCAACCCGGGCACGTCGTCGATCGCCGCCAGCGCCGGATCGGGACGCTTGGCGGGCTTGGCCGTGACGGCCGGCGGGGCCTCGGCGGCCTCGGCGGCAGGAAGGACCATGGCCACGAGGCCGGCCGCGACGACCACGGCGAACGAACGCTGGATTCCAGTCATGGCCACGGCTCCTGCCTGTCGCGTGAGGGATTCGTGTCGGTCGCCCCGCGACCGACGGCGTGCAGCGTACTCCACCACGCCGCCGTCCCGACAAGGTGGGCCTGCCGGCCCCTTGCCACCGCCAGCGGGTCGGGCGACACTACACCACGCTTGGGTGAGGGGTTTTTTGGGAACGGGAGCAGGCCACGCGTCATGGAACCAACCGACGTCTCCGACCCGCGGTATTACCACAAGGTGGTCGATTGCCAGTGGGCCTGCCCGGCGCATACCAACGTGCCGGCTTACATCCGGCTGATCGCCCAGGGACGGTACACGGAGTCGTATCTCCTCAACCGCGAGTCGAACGTGTTTCCCGGCGTGCTCGGCCGCACCTGCGACCGCCCCTGCGAGCCGGCCTGCCGTCGCGGTCGCGTGGATGAGAAGCCCGTGGCGATCTGCCGGCTCAAGCGAGTGGCCGCCGACCTCCGCGACGACATCCGGCCATTCCTGCCGAAGGCGCCCGAGGTCAAGAACGGCAAGCGGGTGGCCCTCATCGGTGCCGGCCCCGCGTCGCTCACCGTAGCCAATGACCTGCTGCCCCTCGGCTACGAGGTGACGATCTTCGAGAAGAACCACGAGCCGGGCGGGCTGATGCGGATCAACATCCCGTCATTCCGGCTGCCGGCGTCGGTGCTCGACGAGGAATGCGGCTACATCATCGACATGGGTGCGGAGATGCGCTACGGCACGCCCGTGACGAGCCTCAAGGCGCTGCTGGCGGAGGGCTACGACGCCGTGTTCGTGGGGAGCGGCGCGCCGAAAGGCAAGGAACTCGAGATCCCGGGCCGCCACGATGCTCCGGGCCAGGTGCACCTGGGCATCGAGTGGCTCGCCAACGTGCACTTCAAGCACGTCGAGCGGATCGAGCCGCGGGTGATCATCATCGGTGTGGGCAACACGGCGATGGACTGCTGCCGCACCGCCAAACGGCTCGGTGCCACCGACGTGAAGGTGGTGGCACGCCGCGGCCGGAAGCACTTCAAAGCCTCGCCCTGGGAACTGGAGGACGCCGAGGAGGAGCAGGTCGAAGTCATCGAGAACCACGCCCCGAAGCGGATGGTGATCGCGAACGGCCGGCTTGTGGGGATGGAGTTCGACGTGCTCGAGTGGACCGAGGACGCCGGCAGCCGGCAGACGAGCACGGTGGTGAAGAACACCGTGATCCCCTGCGACGCCGTGATCCTGGCGATCGGGCAGGACAACGCCTTTCCCTGGATCGAGCGGGAGATCGGCGTGGAGTTCGACGCCCAGGGCATGCCCGTCGTGGACCGCGTCACCCACCAGAGCACGCACCCGCAGGTGTTCTTCGGCGGTGACGCGGCCTGGGGCCCGCAGAACATCATCTGGGCGGTGGCCCACGGCCATCAGGCGGCGATCTCGATCGACCTCCACTGCCACGGCCGGCCCGTCAGCGAACGGCCCCCCGAGGGCATGACGCTCGTGAGCGTGAAGAACGGCCTGCACAGCTGGGCCTACGACAACGACTACGATCCCGCCGCCCGGCAGGTGATGCAGCACGAGGAACTCGCCAAGCGGTTCCGCGACCTCAACGTGGAGGTGGAACTCGGCTTCTCACCCGAGCAGGTGGCGACGGAGGTCTCGCGGTGCCTCAACTGCGACATCCAGACCCACTTCGTCGCGCCGAAGTGCATCGAGTGCGATGCCTGCATCGACGTCTGCCCGACCAACTGCCTGACGATCACCACGAATCACTCGCCGGAAGCAGACCTCCGGCAGCGGCTCTCGGCGCCCGCGGTCAACCTCACGCAGGAGATCTACCTCTCCGAAGACCTCCCCCAGACGAAGCGGGTGATGGTCAAGGACGAGGACGTCTGCCTGCACTGCGGCCTCTGCGCCGAGCGCTGCCCCACCGCTGCCTGGGACATGCGGCTCTTCGACCTGATCAAACCGGTGGCCGGGGCCGCCTGCACGCAAGGAGAACTGGTACAGGCATGAACGGCGTCAACGACTTCGCCTTCAAGATCGGCACGGTCAACGGCACGGGCTCTGCGAGCGCCAACGGCCTCCTGATGCAGGCGATCTTCCGGATGGGGATTCCCGTTTCGGGCAAGAACATCTTCCCGTCGAACATCCAGGGGCTGCCCACCTGGTACGAGATCAGGGTCAGCAAGGACGGCTACACCGCCCGCCCGTCGGAGGTGGACTTGGTCGTGGCCCTGAACCCCGCTACCTATGCCAAGGACGTGGCCACCGTCCGCCCGGGCGGCACTCTCCTCTACGACTCCTCCTGGCCCCTGCCGAAGGAACTCGAGCGGGACGGGATCACGATCCTCGGCATCCCGTTCGGCCGGCTCTGCGTGCAGTCGTTCGAGGGAGACCGCGAGCGGACACTCCTCCGCAACATCGCCTACACAGGCGCGCTGACGGCCCTGCTCGGCATCGACATGCAGGTGGTCGAGACGCTGCTCGAGCAGACCTACGGCAAGAAGCCGAAGCTGCTGGCCTCGAACCACACGGCGATCCGGCTGGGGCACGACTACGCCAAGGAGCACTATGCCTGCCCGCTCCCGTTCCACCTCCAGGCGATGGACGCCACGGGCGACTCGATCCTGATCGACGGCAACACGGCCTGCGCCCTGGGGGCCGTCTACGCGGGGGCGACCGTGGGGGCCTGGTATCCGATCACGCCGGCCACCTCGCTGATGGAGGGCTTCAAGGCCTTCTGCGAGAAGTATCGCGTGGACAAGGAGACGGGCGAGCGGCGCTACGCGATCCTCCAGGCCGAAGACGAACTCGCCGCCGCCGGGATCGTGATCGGCGCCGGTTGGGCCGGCGCCCGGGCCTTCACCAACACCTCCGGGCCCGGCATCTCGCTGATGCAGGAGTTCCTGGGGCTGGCCTACTACACCGACATCCCCGCCGTGTTCTTCGACATCCAGCGGTGCGGGCCCGCCACGGGCATGCCCACGCGGACGCAGCAGGCCGATCTGCTCTCGATGGCCTACGCGTCGCACGGCGACACCAAGCACCCGATCCTCTTCCCCGCCAACCCGGGCGAGGCCTTCGAACTGTCCGTGCAGAGCTTCGACCTCGCCGACCGGCTGCAGACACCGGTGTTCGTGGCCACCGATCTCGACATCGGCATGAACGACTGGATGGTGAAGCGGCTCGCCTGGGACGACGCCTACCGCCCTGACCGTGGCAAGGTGCTCGACGCCGCCGGCCTCGAGAAGATCAAGCGGTTCTCCCGCTACCTCGACGTGGACGGCGACGGCATCGCGGCCCGCACACTCCCCGGCGTGGGCGGCAAGGGCGCCTACTTCGTCCGCGGCTCGGGGCACGACAAGCACGCCGGCTACACCGAAGACTCCGACGCCTACATGGAGGTGGTGGACCGGCTGCGGCGGAAGTTCGCCCACGCCGCCACGATCGTGCCCAAGCCCGTGTTCACGCTTCAGGAGGGGGCCGACATCGGCCTCGTGACGATCGGCGGCTGTGACGCCGCCGTCCGCGAGGCCGCCGACACGCTGCGGGCCCAGGACATCCTCGTGGACGTGATGCGGATCCGAGCCTTCCCGTTCGGCGAGGAGGTCAAGGAGTTCCTCGAGGCCTACGACCGCGTGTTCGTGATCGAGCAGAACCGCGACGGCCAGCTGCGATCGCTCCTCGCGATCGAACTTGGGATCCCCCGCGACGACATGAACCCCATCCTCGACTACGGCGGCATGCCGCTGACGGCCAAGGTCGTCGTCGACGCCGTCTGCAGCCATCTGGCCGGAGTGACCGCATGACCTCGATCGCCAAGCCCCCCATTCGCCACCCGAGCCTCCGCCAAAACGGCCTCGGCCTCACGCTCCGCGACTACGAGGGGGTGATGTCCACGCTCTGCGCCGGCTGCGGCCACGACTCGGTCACCGCCGCCCTCGTGCAGGCCGCGTGGGAGCTCGAGCTCGAGCCGCACCGGGCCGCCAAGATGAGCGGCATCGGCTGCTCGTCGAAGACGACCGCCTACTTCATGAAGCAGTCGCACGGCTTCAACTCCGTGCACGGCCGGATGCCGTCGGTGACCACGGGCGCCGCCGCCGCCAACCGCGGCCTGACCTATGTCGGCATCTCCGGCGACGGCGACTCGCTCTCGATCGGCATCGGGCAGATGGCCCACGCCATCCGCCGCAACGTCAACATGCTCTACGTGATCGAGAACAACGGCGTCTACGGCCTGACGAAGGGGCAGTTCTCCGCGTCGGCCGACGTGGGCTCGACGTCGAAGCGGGGCGAGGCCAACGAACAGGCCCCCATCGACCCCGCGTTGCTGGCGCTCACCATCGGGGCCACGTTCGTGGCCCGGTCGTTCTCCGGCGACAAGAAGCAGCTGGTGCCGATCCTCAAGGCGGGCCTCGCCCACAAGGGACTGGCGCTCGTGGACGTGATCTCCCCCTGCGTGACCTTCAACGACCACGAGGGCTCGACCAAGAGCTACAAGTACACCCGCGAGCACGAGGTCGAGGCCGTCCACGCCGACTACGTGCCGGTGCACGCGGAGATCACGCTCCCCGACTCTGGCGACCAGCTCCGGATCGTGTCGATGCACGACGGCAGTTCCGTCCGCCTCCGCAGCACCGCCGCCGACTACGACCCGACCGACCGGACCTCGGCCTACGCCCACGTGCGGGCCTGCCAGCAGCGGGGCGAGATCGCCACGGGACTCCTGTTCGTGGACGAGTCGAGCCGCGACATGCACGACCTGCTGAAGACGCCCGCCACGCCACTGGTGGACCTCCCCTTCGACCGGCTCTGCCCCGGCGCGGCCGCCCTCGACGCCCTCATGGCCCGCTACCGCTGAGGGCCCCGGAAGAGGCGCAGACCGGGCGGACCCTGCCGGTTATCCGGAAAAGTCCGGGGTGCTGCCCTCTGGCGGCCGACTCCTGTGGGGTGCGTCTGCCTTTTTTCGAGATGCCTGGGCCGCAGTCCGCGCCGCAGTTGCGCGCCGCAGGGATACGCGCACGGCCTGCCCTCGTCCTCGTCGTGCTGATGGCACTGCCGTCCGGTTTCTCCACCGCGGAGATCATCGAGATCGGCACCGACCGCGACGCCTTCACGCTCTCGACGCTGACGGTTCCCGCCGGCACCGTGCTGACCGAGGGTTCCTACGTGTACATCGACAACCGCGATCAGCCGCCGACCAACAGCTACCCGGAACTGCTCACCCGCGTTCCGGTGGCCGACTGGCTGGAGGTGCGGTTCGGCGCCAACTACTGCGACAACGGTGGCGGCTACCTGGTCACCAACGCCGAAGGCGGGTCCGGACGGGACGACGGGACGATGTCCTACGAGTCGTCGGTGCTCTATGGCGTCAAGGCGGCCGTCACCCGGCAGGATGGCCTGCTCCCCCAGAGCTGCTTCATCATGGAGGGATTCACGCCGATGTACGGGGACTCCTCCAGCACCGTTCCGATCGCCACATACGCGCTCGGCTGGAAGACCAACGCCAATTGGCGGATCGACGGAGCCATCCGCTACGTCTACGCGGAAGCCGCCAGTGGCTGGTTCGACAAGTGGGCCCCTTCGATCGTGCTGCGGATTCCCGCGACGGAGCGCTGGGAGGTGCACGTCGAATACTTCTCCACGTTCACCGTGGGGCTTCCCGACGATGAAACCTCACCATTTTTCAGTCCCGGCACCCACTACATGCTCACCGACAATCTCGAGATCGGGCTCCGCATCGGCTGGGGCATGACCCGTGATGCGGCGGCGTTCTTCTCCGACGCGGGCTTCGGCTGGCGGTGGTGACCGTGCTCAGGCGTGGATCGCCGTGCCCGACACCGCCATGGCCGCTTCCTTGAGAGCCTCCGGCAGCGTGGGATGGGCGTGGCAGACGCGGGCGATGTCTTCGGCCGTGGCCCCGAAGGCCATCGCCGCCGCCGCCTCGCCGATCAGGTCGCCGGCCGCGGGGCCGATGATGTGGATCCCGAGCACGCGGTCGGTGGCCGCGTCTGCGAGCACCTTCACCTTGCCAGCCGTCTCGTCGATCGTCCGCGCCCGACCGTTCGCCCGGAAGGGAAACACGCCCTTCTTGAAGGCGACGCCCGCGGCGACGAGTTGCTCCTCGGTCTTGCCGACGGCGGCGATCTCGGGATGCGTGAACACCACGGCCGGGACGAGATCGTAATCGACGTGCGACCAGCGGCCCGCGATCGCCTCGGCACAGGCGACCCCGTCCTCCTCCGCCTTGTGGGCGAGCATCGGGCCCGGGATGCAGTCGCCGATGGCCCACACGCCCTCGGCCGCCGTGCGGAAGTGGTCGTCCACCGGGATGAAGCCCCGCTGGTCGGCCGTGATGCCCACCGTCTCCAGGCCGAGGCCGTCGGTCGCGGGCCGGCGGCCCGTCGCCGCCAGCACGCGGTCGCAGCGGATCGGCTCCTGGCCCGCGCACTCCACGATCGCGGCGTTGCCGTCAGCCCGCGCCCGAGTGACCTTCGCGCCGAGCCGGATGTCGAGCCCCTGCTTGCGAAACAGGGCGAGGGCTTCCGTCGCGATCTCGCCGTCGATGCCCGCCAAGATCCGGTCGGCGTATTCGAGCACTGTCACCTTCGACCCCAGCCGCCGCCAGACGGTGCCGAGCTCGAGCCCGATGTAGCCCCCGCCGATCACCACGAGGTGCCCCGGCACGGTGTCGAACGCCAGCGCCTCGGTGCTCGTGCCCACGAACCGGCCATCGACGTCCACGCCCGGCAGGACGATGCTGCGGCTGCCCACGGCGAGAATGATCCGCGGACTCTCCACGGCCGTCACGCCGCCCGCGGCGTCGCTGACCTCGACCCGCCCGGCTCCGGCGAGCCGGCCCGAGCCCGCATACCGCGTGATCTTGTTCTTGGCCAAGAGCGCGTCGATGCCCTTGGCCAGCGTCCCCACCACGTCGTCTTTCCGCTTCATCATCGTGGCCAGGTCGAACGACACGCCCATCACCGTCACGCCGTGGCGGGCGAAGTCGTGCCGGGCTTCCTCGAGCTTGTGGCTCGACTCGAGCAGCGCCTTCGACGGGATGCAGCCCACCCGCAGGCAGGTGCCGCCCATCCGCGGCTCCTTCTCCACGATCCCGACGTTCATGCCGAGTTGGGCGGCGCGGATCGCCGCGACGTAGCCGCCGGGCCCGCCGCCGATCACGAGAAGGTCATGGGTGGGCATGGGTTGCTCTCAGGGGGTTTGGGGGGATCCGCAGACCCCGGGCCTGCTCGCCAACGCGGAGAGGCTCGCCGATCGACTGAGGCTCATACCTCCAGCATCAGTCGCGAGGGGTCTTCGATCGTGTCCTTGATGCGCTTCAGGAACGTGACGGCCTCGCGGCCGTCGACGAGGCGGTGGTCGTAGGTGAGGGCGAGATACATCATCGGCCGGATCACGACCTGGCCGTTGACCGCCATCGGTCGATCCTGGATGGAGTGCAGGCCGAGGATGCCGCTCTGCGGCGGGTTGATGATCGGCGTCGAGAGCATCGAGCCGTAGACGCCTCCGTTGGAGATCGTGAACGTGCCCCCCTGGAGCTCCTCGAGCTTGACCTTGTTGTCGGCGGCCCGGCGGGCGAAGTCGCCGATCGTCTGCTCGATCTGGGCGAACGAGAGCAACTCCGCGTTGCGGATCACGGGCACGACCAGGCCCTTGCCGCCGCCGACGGCGATGCCGATGTCGCAGTAGTCGCGGTAGACGATGTGCGGCTCTCGGAACTCCGCGTTGACCTGCGGCACCGCCCGGAGGGCCTCCACCGCCGCCCGCACGAAGAACGACATGAAGCCGAGCTTCACGCCATACCGATCCTGGAACTGGTCCTTGAACTTGTTCCGCAGCGCCATCACGGCGCTCATGTCGCACTCGTTGAACGTCGTCAGCAGGGCCGCCTGCTGCTGGGCCGAGACGAGCCGCTCGGCGATCCGCTGCCGGATCGGGCTGATGAGCTGATACCGCTCCTCGCGACTCCCGCCCCGCGGGGCCGCCACCGCCGGCGCCGCGGCCTTGGCCACGGCCGGAGCGGAGGGCTTCGCGGCGGCCTGCGCCGGGGCGGCCGACGCCGCGACCGCATCGGCCTTCGTGACCCGGCCGCCGGGGCCGGTGCCGGCCACCGCGTCGGGCCGCACACCCGCCTCACCGAGCACGCGGGCCGCGGCCGGCATGACCCGTGGCGGCGTCACGGCCGCCGCCGGAGGCTGCACGGAGCCGATCGTCGTGGTCCCTTCGGCCCGCTTCACGCCCACCGTGGGCTGGGCCACCGGCACCGGGGCACCGACGCCCGCGGCCGCGGGCTCCATGATGCCGATCACCTCGCCCACCACCGCCCGCTCACCGCTCTCCTTGAGGATCCTCGTGATCGTGCCGGCGGCCGGCGCGGGCAGTTCGACCGTCGCCTTGTCGCTCTCGATCTCCACGACGGAGTCGTCGGCGGCGACGGCGTCGCCCTCCCGCTTCTTCCACGTGCCGACCATCACCTCGGTGATCGACTCACCGACCTCGGGAACCTTCAACTCGATGGGCATGGTCGTCCGCCGCCGGTCGGCGGCCTCGGGGGGGAAAACGTCAACTGGTGAACGCGGCGGAGAGCAGCTCGTTCTGCTCCATGTCGTGGCTCTTCTTCGAACCGGTGGCGGGGCTCGCCGCGCTCTGGCGGCAGACGCCCGAGAACGGGAACCGGTCGAACATCTTCTCGCCGAAATGGATCTTCATGAACCGCCAGGCACCCATGTTCTCGGGCTCCTCCTGAACCCAGACCACGGGCGTTCCCGGGGTGTAGCCGGCCAACGCCTGCTCCAGCGCCTGGCGGGGCAGCGGGTAGAGCTGCTCGACGCGAATGATCGCCACGTCGCGGCGGCCGAGCTCCTGCCGCCGCTTCTCGAGCTCGTAGGCCACCTTGCCGCTGCAGAGCAGCACCCGGTGAATGTCGCGGGCAGGCGTGTCCGAGGCGTCGGCCAGCACCCGCTGGAACGTGCCCCGCACGAGGTCGTCGAGCGGCGACACACACGCGGGATTCCGCAGCAGGCTCTTGGGCGTCATCACCACCAGCGGCTTCCGCCACACGCGGAGCACCTGGCGACGGAGGAGGTGGAACATCTGGGCCGGCGTCGTCGGCTGGGCCACCTGGATGTTGTCCTTGGCGCAGAGCGACAGGAACCGCTCGAGGCGGGCGCTCGAATGCTCGGGCCCCTGCCCTTCGAAGCCGTGCGGCAGCAGCATCACCAGGCCCGAGAGCCGGTTCCACTTGTCCTCCGCGCTGACGATGAACTGGTCGATCACCACCTGCGCGGCGTTGACGAAGTCGCCGAACTGGGCCTCCCAGATCACGAGGCCGTCCGGGCAGTCGAGGCTGTAGCCGTATTCGAAGCCGAGCACCCCGGCCTCCGAGAGCGGGCTGTTGTAGATCTCGACCGGCGCCTGGTCGGGGCTGAGGTGCTCCAGCGGGCAGTAGGTCTCATCGGTGATCGCGTCGTGGATCACCGCATGCCGGTGGCTGAACGTGCCCCGCTGGCAGTCCTGGCCGGAGATCCGAATCCGCAGCCCCTGCGTGGCGATCGAGGCGTAGGCGAGCGACTCCCCCGCCGACCAATCGAGCGGCACCGCGCCCGAGGCCATCTGCACCCGGTTCTCCAGGAGCTTGCGGATCTTGGCGTGGGGCTGGAAGCCGTCGGGCAAGGCCACGAGCCTCGTCAGCAGGCTCTCGAGCACGTCGCGGCGCACGCCCGTCTCGACGTCGGCGGCATCCCGCTCGCGGCCGCCGATGTAGAGGGCCCACATGCCGCCGATGTCGTCCTTGTGGACGTATTCCTCGCTCTTCGCCACCGACAGGTCGGCGGCCAGCTTGGCGTGCTGCTGCTCCGCGATCTGCTTGGCCTCGTCGGCCGTCACCTCGCCGAGCTTGAGGAGCTTCTCGAGGTAGCTCTCATGGGCGCTGGGCCGCTTCTCGATCACGCGGTAGAGCGCCGGCTGCGTGAACGCCGGTTCGTCGGCCTCGTTGTGCCCGCGGCGCCGGAAGCAGTACATGTCGATGACCACGTCGCGCTGGAACTCGCGGCGGAAGTCCATCGCCAGGCTGACCACCTGGGCCACCGCCTCCGGATCCTCGCCGTTCACGTGGAAGATCGGAATCTGGAGCATCTTCGCCACGTCGGTGGCATACATGCAGCTCCGAGCTTCCCGGGGCCCGGTGGTGAACCCGATCTGGTTGTTGACGATCACGTGGAGCGTGCCGCCGACGCGGTAGGCATCGAGCTCGCTGAGGTTGAGCGTCTCCTGGATGATCCCCTCGCCGGCGAACGCGGCGTCGCCGTGGATCAGGATCACCATCCCGTTCTGCCTCGGATGATCGCCCGCCCGATCCTGGCGGGCCCGCATCCGCCCGATGGCCACCGGGTTCACGAACTCGAGGTGGCTCGGGTTGAAGCAGAGCGTGAGGTGCACGCCGCGGCCGTTCGCGGCCTTGTAGTCGGTCGAGTGGCCGAGGTGGTACTTCACGTCGCCGCGGCCCACGTGCAGCTCCGGGTCCATGTCGGCAAACTCGCGGAAGATCCGCTGCGGGCTCTTGCCCATCACGTTGGCGAGCACGTTGAGCCGGCCGCGGTGGGCCATCGCCAGCACGCAGTCGCCGATCTCCTGCGACGCGGCCCGCTCGATCGCCATCTCGACGAGCGGGATCAGGCTCTCCGAGCCCTCGAGCGAGAAGCTCTTCGCCCCCAGGAACCGCTTCTGGATGAACTCCTCGAAGACCGCCGCCGTGGTCATCTGGCGGTAGATCCGCAGCTGCTGCCGGCGATCGAGCTG
>Ga0208496_1000856_pt1 | contig 11110 bp, 10 predicted proteins | sample CryBogmetaGMA2M_FD_184552 | JGI IMG/M metagenome (GOLD analysis project Ga0208496, IMG submission 184552) | Freshwater microbial communities from Crystal Bog, Wisconsin, USA - MA2M (SPAdes) | ecosystem: Environmental > Aquatic > Freshwater > Lake | place: Crystal Bog, Wisconsin, USA | collected... | reverse complement strand
CGGAACAGTCCTAGCATATCACTCTGCACCATTCTTTCAAGCATGCCCGGCGGCAAAGGATCAGGCTTGGAATAGTCATCTATATAGATATCTAAACCATCCATCACATTGAAATGGGGATCAGTAAACATCTTTTTGAGCGCGGCCTGCCGAACGGTAGGATCAACATCTGGCTTCATGAAGGAAGAGAAGTCAGGATCAAAACGATCGATCTTCTCGACGTCGTCCAATGAGGCTGGTGGCGGAGCCTGAGTTTCTGGTGTGATAGGCGCGGGAGTCTGGGCAGCCTCTTTAGGCTGCTCTTCTGGATCCTCTAATTTTCCAGTTTTACGCTTAGACCAGCGACTTAAAAAACCATCTGCCATCATTCCTCCGCCCGGCGGTTTGCACCTTTAAATGATGCTGGCCTGTGCCGCTTTTTGGGCTCAGGTCGATAGTTTTCATTGACGTACTCTTGTAACCAAGAAGCATGTTCATCACTCATGGGAACTGTGTCTACTGACTCTCCCCCATCAAGCAATCGGGCAGCTTCGTTATAGCTCACACAAATGCGATGTGGTATTGCCATTGTCGTTTCAGCTTTAGCAAGGGCAAGAGATTGCTCATCAATGTAACGCTCGATGTCTTCTTCTAATCTCCACATCACAAACCATGCAGGCGTTGTTGAAGAAACAGTGAGATAGTAGCCTTCAGCCTCATCAGGAAAGAGATTTAATTCAAAGCCAGTAAATAGCCAAGACTCTCCATCGGCATCACGCCCTAGAAATTGACCTGAGATCGAATTACTTTGAAGGCTCTGCGGATTGAATTGTCCAAAATCAGGCAATACCTCGGCAGGAGCCCATCGGTAGGAAACCCATGGGTTGTCTAGATTTTGCTTACGCATTAAGACTGCAAAGCGCATAAGTTCTCAGAGCCTTAGGTATTTTGAACAACGATACTGGGAAACTTACTACTCATATCTTTAGACAGAGTAGCGACCCGGATGGCGACTTGTCTAGCAATGTTTTTGTAGATTGCGCTAATAGCACTGTCGGGATCAGCTACTACAGTTGGACGCCCTGCATCGGCCTGTTCCCGAATCGATAAATTAAGTGGTAATGCACCCAAGAAATCAACGCCATACTCTTTACACATTTTTTCGCCGCCACCACTTCCAAAGATATGCTCTTCATGGCCACACTTTGTACAAACGTAAGTACTCATGTTTTCAATAATGCCAACAATCGGCACGCCAACCTTCTCAAACATCTTTAAACCCTTACGCGCATCTAATAGGGCAATATCTTGTGGAGTAGTGACAATCACCGCACCAGTGACGGGAACTTTTTGCGATAAGGTCAGCTGAATATCACCAGTACCTGGCGGCATATCTACAATCAAGTAATCCAAATCACGCCAACGAGTTTGACGTAACAGCTGCTCTAAAGCAGAAGTAACCATCGGGCCACGCCATACCATTGGCGCATCCTCTTCAATTAAGAAACCAATCGAGCTTGCTTGCAGTCCATGGCCTTCCATTGGCTCTATCGTATTTTCTTCAATGGATTCTGGTCTACCTGTAATGCCGAGCATCATTGGCTGGCTTGGACCATAAATATCAGCGTCTAAGATTCCAACTTGCGCACCTTCAGCGGCCAGTGCTAATGCCAAGTTCACGGCAGTCGTTGACTTACCTACCCCACCCTTACCACTAGCAACAGCAATAATATTTTTTACACTAGGTAACAATTTAACGCCACGCTGTACAGCATGCGCAACAATTTGGCTACTAACATTTACGCTCACATTTTTTACGCCAGGTAATTCGCGCACAGCATTAATGACTAACTTACGAATGGCATCAAATTGACTTTTAGCGGGATAACCCAAAACAATATCAAGTGAAACATCGCCAGCTTCAACGCGTAAATTTTTGAGATTTTTAGCTGCTACAAAGTCAATCTTTGTATTTGGATCAACTAAGCCCTTGAGGGCTCCTTGTACAGCTTCTACGGTAACTGACACTACTTTCTCCTATGCGTAGTAATCCTGAATATATTTTAAGAATTACTTTTGTTAATTTTGTTGAATAGAGGATAGATTAACTGCGCCAGCGAAAATTTGCTGATGTAGACCTTAAAAATTCAAATACCTAATGCTCAAGGGGTAATTATTGAGATACTGGAAAACCGGCATCTGTAATGATCTGACTTGCCTCTACTGCCGATAAAGAAGTCTCTAGATTCACAGTCTGGGATTCCAAATCGGCCTGCACTAAAGCCTCTGGATCCTGAGCTTGAATCGCCTTAGTCACAGCACTAATACATCCCCCACAAGTCATTCCGGATACTTTTAAACTCAACATTTAAGTCCTTAGCAGTAAATATCTGTTGTAAGGAGTAGATTATCTTCTATATGAGCACGCCAAAAGAGATCCATTCTGAGTTGTTTACCCTTGATATTGGTGGAATGACCTGTGCATCCTGTGTGTCCAGGGTTGAAAAGGCTCTTGAACGTATTCCAGGGGTGGAGGCTGTTAGCGTCAATTTGGCCACCGAGCAAGCCAAAGTACGCCTAAAAGCAAATTCCGAGACCGCGATTGATAGCGTGATTGCTCTAGTCCAAAAAACAGGCTATTTGGCCAAGCTCAGTACCCCCCACAAAAATAGTCAGCCAAATCAGACCCGCTCCTTTTGGGGCACAGACGGTTTAGGGAGAGTCTTACTCGGGTTTTCTCTTTGCGCGCCACTATTTTTGCCCATGTTGCTCATGCCATTTGGTATCCACTGGGTGCTCTCTGCAAAATGGCAACTACTGTTAGCAAGCCCAGTGCAGTTCTTTTTAGGATGGCGATTTTATAAAGCGGGCTTTAAAGCACTGATGTCGGGCACTGGCAATATGGACCTGCTTATCGCCCTTGGTACGAGCGCAGCTTACGGCTTAAGTGTCTATCAATTAATAGCCTCATCCCATGCTGTACATGAGCTGTATTTTGAGGGCTCAGCTGTCATCATTTCTATGGTGCTGTTAGGTAAATGGTTAGAGGCTCGTGCAAAGCAACAAACTAGTGAGGCAATTCGAGCACTACAAAAGCTTTGGCCCGAACATGCCAAGATACTCAATATCAATACGGTAATTACAGAGGGTGCTCCACTAGATCAATATCGCGACCTGCCATTAGATCAAGTTTTTCCTAAAGATCGAGTATTGGTATTGCCAGGGGAGAGGATTCCTGTGGATGGCCTGATTCTATTTGGCACCAGCCATGTAGATGAATCCCTTCTTACTGGCGAAAGCGCTCCTGTTAAAAAATCTCTTGATTCAAAAGTTATTGGGGGATCACTCAATGGTGAAGGTGTATTGGTTGTAGAGGCTCAAGCCGTCGGTGTAGAAAGTGTTCTCTCGCAAATTATTTCTCTAGTAGAAGATGCACAAACCCAAAAAGCCCCGATCCAAAAATTAGTAGATCAGGTGAGTGCAATATTTGTACCCAGTGTGATTGTGATTGCCATCATTACTGGATTAGTAAATTGGTTTTATTTAGATTCTGTATCGATCGCAATACTCAGAGCAGTATCTGTCATGGTAATTGCGTGCCCATGCGCTCTTGGCCTAGCAACGCCTGCGGCCATCATGGCAGGAACGGGAATTGCAGCGCGCTTTGGCATTCTCATTAAAGATCCCCAAGTTCTTGAACTCGCACATCGATTAAATATTGTTGCCTTTGATAAAACTGGAACGCTAACGCTCGGCAAACCGAGACTACTCAATGTAGTTTCATTTAACAGCTTGATAAATGAAGATTCCATCCTAGCTAGCGCTGCAGGCTTGCAATTGGGCAGTGAGCATCCTTTAGCTAAAGCTTTGCTGGATGCAGCTAAACAAAAAGGGCTCAGCCCTATTCCGCCCTCTGAAAGTAGAGCGCTGCCCGGCATTGGCATTAGTGGCAAGCCCAGCGCTGGGCCTTGGATTGGCCAAAATCTCTACTTGCAAAGCGTGGCATCGCTCAGCTCGAATATCCATTACGCAGACATCATTCAACAAGCGAAAATTTGTTTTGATGCAGGACAAACTGTTTCTGTTTTGATGAATGAATCTACATCATCACCAATTGCAATTATTGCCTTTGGTGATGAGCTTAAAAGTAATGCCAAAGTAGCAATTGCTTCTTTGCATCGACTACATATTCGAACTGTCATGCTCTCGGGTGACAATACTGCAGCAGCAAATCGAGTTGGCCAACTCATTGGTATCGATGAAGTCTTTGCACAAATCATGCCAAACAATAAAGCAGATATGATTCGTAAACTCAAATCGTCTGTCAAAGATGGCGAACGTCAATGGGTTGCAATGGTAGGTGATGGTATTAACGATGCCCCTGCTCTCGCTACGGCAGATGTCGGCATGGCTATGTCTACAGGTACTGATGTTGCCATGCAGGCTGCAGGTATCACCTTAATGCGTGGAGATCCCTCTTTGGTTGCAGATGCTATTGATATCTCTAAGCGGACTTGGAGAAAGATTCAGCAAAACTTATTTTGGGCTTTCATCTTTAATTCCACTGGAATTCCCTTAGCAGCTCTAGGCTACCTATCTCCAATGCTGGCAGGTAGCGCCATGGCGCTTTCGAGCTTTTGTGTATTGAGTAACGCGCTTTTACTCAAACGCTGGCGCCCCTCACACCATTAGGCAATCTATTTAGGGCTCTTACGAATGAGTTCAATATCGCCATAGATGGCACGCGTTTCTGATTTTGTATTATCAGTATCGGTTAATAAGGCAATTCCGATGATCTCGCCTGGGGCTTCTCCATAAGCTCGCTTGTAATCAGCAGCAAGGTCACGTTGATGTTTATGCCAAGTACCTAGGTTATCCCAACCAGAATCAACCACAATCATCTTAATGCGCGAGGTATGTGCATTGCTAATAACCGTATCTACTGGAGATTTCCCAGACCAGATATACATAAGAGTTGCATAAGGCATCTCTTGACCACTAATGAGATTAGCCATCTCGAAGTTCATTTTTTCTTTCAAGGACAATTTCGATTTATTACCATCAAACGCCACTAATATTCGAAGAGGCGCATCGTCGTGATAACGCTCAGCATTATCAGCTTCAGTAATAGCACTCAATGCCTTCCACTCCCACTGCAACCATAAATTATTTACCTGTCTTGGGCGTAACTTTACAGCTAGCCCTGAGGCAGATGTTTTGGAATTCGCACTAAGTACAGTTTTACCCTGGTAATTTTCAAGACGGTAAACCGTATTCTTCTTATAAGGTGCTATGCGATAGAAATTCCAACCATTGGGCAGGCCATCACGTGCAGTCTCTGCAGAAAACTTAGGGAGCTCTTCCTGTGCTGGAAAGTTACTTGGATTAAAAGCTTGCCCTGAGTCATCTTGAACTGATCCACCGCCAAAGCCAGCGCAACCAGCCAACGTAATCAGCAAACAAAGAATCAAGGGGTGGAGAAGCTGTTTGAACATATTGCTAATTGTCCCAAAGAATCGCTCGAGTGAGTCTAAAATCGGCTTATGCGCCACCAATCACCCTCAAGTTGGACTGCAATCTGCATTTGCGTAGCAGCGCTAATACATTTTGCCCTAGGTTTTTCAATTGAATTTTCGGTTGATGAGGCGCATTACGCACTATATGCCCAGCACTTAGCTTGGAGTTATTTTGACCATCCGCCATTGGTCGGCTGGATTCAGTGGCCACTGGTTACCCTCACCTCTTCGGAGGGTTTGATTCGTCTAGTCCCTGAACTACTGTGGGCAATCTCTTGTCTTTTAGTTTATCAAGTGACGCTGGAGATTCATCACTTCATCCAAGGTCGTAACTCGGGCTACCTTACTAGCGCGCTACCTTCAGCTAACAGTTGTGGACTGATGGCGGTTCTCGCTATCATCGCAGCGCCCATGCCGCATGTACTTGCAATTGGTTTATTACCTGACACTTTATTGACGCCATTAAGTCTTGGTCTGATGTTAATGGCACTACGTTGGTTAACCCAAGATCGTTTCACAATTGGAGATTGGCTTGTAACTGGACTGCTACTGGGATTGGCAGGCTTAAGTAAATACACCGCTATCTTTACTGCCCTTGCTTTACTACTTGTACTTATCTGTACCCGTAGAAAACAGTGGCTTGGTAAAGCAGGTTTCTGGTTAGCAATCCTGCTTGCATTGCTTTTAATAGGGCCAGTACTTTACTGGAATTGGGTGAACGACTGGATTTCCTTTAGGTACCAAATAGCGCATGGTAGCGGTAGTGAATGGTTGTGGCGCAGATTAGGCGCCTTTCTTGGTCTTCAAATTATTGTGTTTGGCCCCTTGCTGATTATGGGCAGCTACATCTTTCTCAAAGACTGTATGCATGCAACAAAGCTTTCTTTACTGTCATTGCTTGGATTCTTCTTTATTCCTTTTATCATTTTTACCAGTCTTTCTGGTGGCGGTAGTCTGCCTCATTGGACAACGCCTGCATGGTTTTGCTTGGCCCCTTTTGCTGGCATTGGCTTAGCAAAGGCATGGTCTGCTCAACATAAAACTGTCATACGGGTTTTATTCATCTTTCAAATTGCAATATGCATTCTTGGTTTTGGATTTGTTTTATCTGGAGGTATTTCTTCTGTATCGATTAAATCAAATCCGATTGCTGATCTTTATGGCTGGAAAATTGCAGGGCAAAAGGCTGCTCAATTAAGTCAAGCCAATAAAGCCGATGGTATTGCAGTCCAAAACTGGACGCTAGGCAGTCGTGCTGCTTGGTATGCAAAACCCATTCCAGTGTTTGTACTCGACGAAAGAAAAGATCAATTTGACCTTTGGTTTGGGCAGCTTCCTCTAGGGGCAAATATTCTGCTGATGAATTGGTCTGGTATGAGCTTCACGCCCCCAGTTGCTAGCAATTCAGCCTTTGAGCGCTGTGAGGCTTTAGAGAGTCTGGAAATTCAACGCTTTGGCCAAGTCTTATCCAAATTTGACTTTAGCCTCTGCAGCAACTGGCAGGGACCTATTTCAGTCAAGTAATTGACCTAAATTCAGGACCTTAGGCGCCCAAGGCATTATCCTTACGCCTATGAGTTCAATACCCCAATCCACCCCCAAAACTCCTTCTGGGTGGAAATCAATCCTGAAGCGCGCATGGCCCACCATCCGCATTTTGTTGTCACTTGCCCTGCTATGGAAAGCAACGAGTGGAATTGATTGGCATACCCTGCTCGATTCCGAAATCAAAATGGAGCCAGCATGGTTAATTGCTGCAGCCCTGGCAATATGCTGCGCATTCATTTGTGGCGGTTTGCGCTGGGGTTTCATTATGCGTAGTGCTGGCTTTGAGGGTAGTCTGAAAAGTTATATTGCCCTTTATTTTGCAGGTGGACTCATTAATCAAGGTCTACCCAGCACATTGGGTGGTGACAGCTACCGCGCCATTACGGCAACTCACTTCACTAATAGCGACAAGCTTAGTGGGGCAAAAGAATTAAATGAAGAATTACATCATGAGGTTGACCTTGGGCATGCAACCCCAAAACTACGCCTGAGCTTTGCAATGACCTTAGTTGATCGCTTGCTCGGACTTGCTGGCAATAATTTATTGGGCGGTATTGGTTTAATACTGGGGGGCGCGACTCTCGCTGCATGGGGTCAAGATTTAGGTTACGCAGTGCTGTGCATCATGATTTTTGCTGGAGTAATAATTGCTTTCATCTTGGCATGGTCTACAAGCAGACAGTTATTGCAAAAGTTCTTAGATCGTCTGCAAATGAATAATGCGATGTCAGGAATTCAACTAGCATTTTCATGGCCGATGAATATTGCCCAGGCCTTATTTGGGGTTGGCATACATAGCTGCATTATTTTGGCATTTAGCTTTTGCCTCAGAGCCTATGGCGCCGAAGCGCCAATTTCAAGTCTGATGATTGGACTACCAGCATTAAGTCTGCTCCTAATGCTGCCGATTAGCATCTCAGGCTGGGGGTTGCGTGAAGCTACTCTATCGTCCGTGCTGGCACTGTGGGGTGTTAATCCCTCTTTAACAGTGTTGGCCTCTATTAGCTACGGTGCTATCACTGTTTTATCAGTGTTACCTGGTGCATACTTTTTACTAAAACGAAAATAATCCTTCCAGAGAAAAACGATGACTATTAGTGTCAATACCATGCGTGCTATCGATCATTGGGTCGGCGTACCACTCTGCGCAGTCGCTAGCCCATTAGTGGCGTTGATGGATGGTGTAAAGAATATCTTTGGACGCGGCCCAGAGGCTCCAAAGAAATTACTCTTCATTGAACTCTCCGAAATGGGTAGTGCCATTTTGGTTGACCCTGCTATGCGTAATGCACAAGCTCGTGGCGCTGAATTATTCTTTCTGATCTTTAAGAGTAATCGCGCAAGTCTCACCCTACTGAATACCGTCAAGCCAGAAAATATTTTTACGATTGATTCTTCTAGTTTGGGTGGCTTAATCAAAGACACTTTACGATTTTTGATCATCGCTCGCCGTCATCGTATTGATACTGTGATTGATCTAGAGCTCTTTTCACGTTTCACCGCCTTGTTAACCGGCTTATGCGGTGCCCGTCGTCGTGTGGGCTATCACATCTTTCATGGTGAGGGCTTATGGCGTGGCTTTATGCTCACTCGAAAGGTGCACTACAACCCTCATATACACATTACCAAGAATTTTCTATCTTTGATTCATGCGGCTTTTGCTAAACAGATTGAAGTGCCATTTAGTAAAATTCAGATTCCAGATTCTGAAGTGCGCCTGGAGCAAGCAGTTATTAATCCAGCAGTTCTTCAAAAGGTACGCGAGCGTATTGAAAAGTTAGCAAAAGAATCTGGTATTGAATATGCTCACGGCAAGAATCGTTTAATTTTGATTAACCCAAATGCTAGCGACTTATTGCCACAACGCCGTTGGGCCCAGCAACGTTTTTCTGAATTGATTCAAGGCATACATCAGCAATACCCAAATGATCTTATTTTGATTACCGGCTCACCTGCCGAATTTGCTTATGTAGAAAAAGTACGCATAGTGGCTAATATCAAAAATGCTCTGAACTTTGCTGGGCAAGTCAGCTTTGGAGAGCTGCCCCCGCTCTATACCCTCTCCGATGTGATGGTGACAAATGATTCTGGTCCAGGCCATTTCTCCGCTGTAACTCCATTAAGAACGGTTGTTCTCTTTGGACCAGAGACACCAGCCCTCTATGGCTCTATCGGAAACTCGATTCCGATCACTGCTAACCTAGCATGCTCGCCATGCGTGAGTGCTGCCAATCATCGTAAGACACCATGCCAGGATAATGTTTGTATGCAAGCCATTACCGTAGCGCAAGTCTTAGACAAAGTCAGCGACCAGTTGCAAGGCGCAGATAAGGCTAAGGGTCACTAGGTAAAATGAGTAACAAAGCAATTCCGGCATTAGCCTGGTTTGTTCCGCTAGCCCCACTAGCCCTCGCATTTGCAATTTATTCTGGCGAACTTCAAAGTAGCAGCTTTTTATTTGTTAATCAATTAGCTCGATCTCTGCCAGACACACTTTGGGCATGGCTAACATTTCTGGGTAATGGTTGGGGAGTCTTTGCCATTGCATTCCCACTACTCTTGCTGGCCCCCCGCATACTCACTGCTGCAATTTTTGCTGGCGCCTTAGCAGCAATTGTGAGCATCATCTTAAAAGATTATTTCGACTTACCAAGACCAGCAGGAGTATTAGCAGATGGCAGCTTTCATCGCCTTGGCGAACCTCTTCTCTATAATTCATTTCCATCTGGACATACCCTAACAGCTTTTGCAGTAGCAGCAGCCTTATATTTTTCTTGCGATAAAGATAAACGTAAACCCATGTTGCTTCTATTTCTTATTGCAACCCTCGTTGGTTTATCGCGAAGTGCCATTGGAGCGCACTGGTTAACAGACGTATTAGGTGGCGCAGGCTTTGGAATATGGTGTGGAATGCTAGGCGCTCTCTTGGCGCGTTTCATACCCGAAAGATATTTTTCTATTAAGGGGACTTGGCCCCGCCTAGTAGCTATTAGTGGCTTAGTTGCCATTTATGCTCATCTGACTCAAATCATGGATCATGAACTCAATCTACCCCTTCAATACGGCTCAATAGCCATACTCTTCATCACCTTAGCCTTTTTTATTAAAGCGCAATTGAACACGTCACTCTCAAAGTCAGAGTGATTCACTATGTTTAGCTATCGACACGCATTTCATGCTGGCAGTCATGCCGATATTCTCAAGCACCTCACCCTAGTTCATCTTGTTCAATACCTTCAGGAAAAGCCCGGCGCTCTAACAATAATTGATACACATGCTGGCGCTGGTATTTACAGTTTGAAAGATGGTTTTGCTGCAGTAAGCAAAGAAGCTACAAACGGAATATTACGACTGCTCAAGTTTATCGAGGCAGGAAATCCAATCGCCGAGAGTATTAATCAATATTTAGCACTGATTAAGGCAGAAAATAAAGATGGTGAGCTTGACACCTACCCTGGATCTCCTTTTATCTTGGCCCATTTACTGAGACCTCAGGATCGACTCAAACTATTTGAACTGCATCCCAAAGAGATTGATATTCTGCGACACAACGTTGGCGAGCTCAGACAAGCAAAACAGATTGATATTTATGCTGAAAATAGCTTTACTAGACTCAAGGGCTTACTACCGCCCCCAAGTAGACGTGGTCTAGTACTGATTGACCCCTCTTATGAGGACAAACAGGACTACCGCTATCTTGAGGTGGCCATGGAAGAAGCGTTGCAACGATTTGCTACTGGCTGCTATGCAATTTGGTACCCAATCATTTCCCGGAGAGAATCAGCGGGGCTGCCAGATCGCCTAAAGAAGATTGCTACAAGCCACAAGCGTTCATGGCTGCATACAGAGTTAAGGATTGAGAATGCGCCTGGAGAGAGACGTCTACAGGCTAGTGGTATGTTCATTATCAATCCACCATGGACTCTAGAAAAACATTTGGCAGAGGCATTACCTACTCTTACTAAGGCATTAGGTATCGATAGCGGCGCGCAATTTTTGTTGAAGAGTTTTGAGGCTTAAGTAATTTGGATGTCGCAAATTTAGTCGCGGATGTCAATCATAATTTC
>Ga0208496_1000853_pt1 | contig 11126 bp, 10 predicted proteins | sample CryBogmetaGMA2M_FD_184552 | JGI IMG/M metagenome (GOLD analysis project Ga0208496, IMG submission 184552) | Freshwater microbial communities from Crystal Bog, Wisconsin, USA - MA2M (SPAdes) | ecosystem: Environmental > Aquatic > Freshwater > Lake | place: Crystal Bog, Wisconsin, USA | collected... | reverse complement strand
GGTGTGTTCCTCTCCAACGGTCCAGGCGACCCCGAACCGTGCGATTACGCCATAGCCGCCATTCGGGAGATCATTGCCTCCAAGGTGCCGGTATTTGGGATTTGCCTAGGCCATCAATTGCTGGCACTGGCATCCGGTGCTAAAACCGTCAAAATGAAATTCGGCCATCACGGAGGCAACCATCCGGTTCAGGAGTTGGCAACTGGCAAGGTGATGATTACCAGCCAGAACCATGGTTTCGCGGTGGACGAGGACACGCTGCCGAGTCATTTAAAACCGACTTACCGCTCGTTGTTCGACGGCACGTTGCAAGGCGTGGAGCGCACCGATTGTAAGGCGTTTAGCTTCCAAGGCCACCCTGAGGCCAGCCCTGGGCCGCATGATCTGGCGGAGTTGTTTGACAGGTTTATAGAGATGATGGCATAGGATGTAGGATGGGCAAACGGTGAACCGTTTGCCCGTCCTAGTCATAAAAGCAGGTCGATAATGGACACAATAGAAGAAATTAAATCATTTGTTGCGAAGCTTTCCCGCGAAGAGCTTTCTGCTTTTCGGAACTGGTTTCAGGAATATGATTCTGATGCTTGGGATAGGGAAATAGAGGAAGATGTCGCGGCGGGAAGGCTTGATGCCATTGCCGATGAAGCCATGCGTGACTTTGAGGAAGGCCGATGCACTGAGTTGTGCATCACTGATAGAAATACCTTGGGTATTGTCTTGCACCCTCAATATATCACCGATGAAGAGGGAAATCGTATTTCTGTGATTTTGCCAATTGAGGAATATGAAGCATTGACTAACATTCTGGCGGCATGATTTTTTGGATTGATGCGCAACTTTCTCCAAACTTGGCAATTTGGACAACTAAATTTTTTAAGGTTGAAGCCAAATTATTACGAGATTGAACAATGCGAATTGTTGCCGGATGATTATTTTTGAGGATATTTAATGCATACTGTAACCGCAAACCAAGCCCGTGCAGAGTTGCCTAAGCTGATTGACGAGGTAGTAAAATCACACGAGCCTATTGAGATAACCGGGTCTACAAACAGTGCAATCCTTGTAGCCCAAGAAGATTGGAGTGCTATCCAAGAAACTTTGCATCTTCTTTCCATTCAGGGTATGCGGGACTCCATTTGTGAAGGTCTGGTAACCCCCCTAGCTGAATGTGGAACGGAGTTGGATTGGTGAGTTGGCGTTTGGTTTATTCCAAGACGGATGTGGACGAATAATAAATAGTATTGGATTTATTAGTCCGCGTCAGCCTTAATGTGTTTTCTTATGCATGGACACAATCGTGAAGTTCAAGCGTTCATTTGAAGAGTTGGAGAAAAAGGCTATTAAGTGGTGGCCTAAAGAATTGGAGGCAACTGTCGCAGAGGCCAGTGTAATTCCAAAATTACTCGCTACACAAGAGCAGTTTATCAGCATTCTTAAGCTTTCTGGTAACAGTCCAGAACAAGTGTTTGATGTTTTGCTTGCATCCGCAATGCCTGTAAATCTCTTCCTCAAGCACCTAATTATTCTTGCCGATTATGGGGGAGAGCTAATCAAGCGATTAGGTCGAGAATTTAACCAAGTGTTTCCGATAAATCAGGCAACAAATCGCCATTTAATGCAATATCTGTTTAAAACACAGCAGCAAATATATGAATTTCAATCTCTGCCTGTAAATGGGCTGGGTAATACAAAGCTTCACATTGACGGGGTGTCTATAATAAAGACTTTTGTGTTAACCCCACTGTACCAAGACATGATTATGATCTTGTTACATGGCGCGACTTCGGAGGTAGCCCACTTAGCTTCCCTAGAAAGATGTGAAATAGGGATGTTACTAGGTGATAATGATGCGCTAGATAAATATGTAAGAGAAAAATACCTTCATGTCAGCAGAATTACCATGGGTGCTAATGCTAATAGTCTTGGTCAAATTGCACAAACCTATGTCTATGATATGCTGTGCAAAAATCTTTCAAATGAATATAAAATCACTCGTAATGGTCTAGTTTATTTATCTGGTTATGACAAAGCTGGTGGAATGCCTTTTGACGTTGTTGTTGAGAAAAACGGCAATAAAATAGGTGTGGAGGTTACTTTTCAAGTTACTACTAACAGCGTAATTGAAAGAAAATCAGGTCAAGCGGAAAATCGACAAAATTTGATGCATGAAGATGGATATTTTATTGCTTATGTCATAGACGGTGCGGGTAATTTTCAACGCTCCACAGCGGTTAACACTATTTGTAATTTTAGCGATTGCACTGTTGCCTATTCTGAATCAGAGATAGTTGTTTTGGCGGATTTTATTCAAGAGAAATTCAATGTTAAGGTTCGTTGATCTGTTTGCCGGCATCGGCGGCATAAGGCTAGGGTTTCAACAAGCCATGTGGGAACTAGGAATTGAAGCCCAGTGTGTTTTGTCTTCTGAAATCGATCAACATGCTCAAGAAACCTACCAATTGAATTATGGTGAACGCCCTCAAGGTGATATTTACGCAATCAAGAATTTTCCAGCATTTGATTTCATGTTGGCGGGTTTCCCTTGCCAACCATTTTCCTATGCTGGCAAACAGCAAGGCTTTGTTGACACGCGAGGGACACTCTTTTTTGAAATTGAGCGATTGCTGAAAGAGCACAGGCCAATGGGCTTTCTATTGGAAAACGTCAGGGGGCTGACCAGCCATGACGAAGGCCGCACATTTGCGACGATTATCGAAAAGTTGAAAGCACTGGATTATGGCGTGTCGTATTTGATATTGAATAGCTCAAATTTCGGTATTCCGCAAAATCGTGTGCGGGTGTACATCGTTGGGCTTGATAACCAACAACCTACTTTGACCTTGCAATCTAATTTAGGGGCAGCAGATTCGCACAAATTTAAGGATTTTTTGACGCAATCTGACTTATTTGAAAATTGTCCATCTAGTGTCGTGGCTGATATTCTGGAAAATAATCCCGATAGTAAATACGATTGCAGCCCTGAATTTATCGAGAAATTACTGAAAATTATAGGCAACAATCCAGAAAAATTACATGGATATCGATTGATTGACCATCGCAACGGCAATTCGATTCACTCATGGGAGCTTGGAATCAAGGGCGATTGTGACGAGTTGCAGATTGAATTTATGAATGCTCTAATTGCCAACCGCAGGAAAAAGATATTTGGCACACACCAAGACGGCAAGAAACTAACACTTGACGAAATTAAAACTTTTTTCGACCATAAAGACATGGCTAAAATAATGCAAGGCTTGCTCGAAAAAGGCTATTTAAAAGAAACTAATGGTCGATACAATCCAGTTGCTGGCAATATGTCGTTTGAGGTATTCAAGTTTCTTGATCCGAACAGCATATCCATAACATTAGTCACCAGTGATGCCCATAAATTGGGTGTTGTGCATAATGGCAGGGTAAGGAGAGTCACGCCTAGGGAATGTGCTAGGATGCAAGGTTTCCCTGATTCATTTAAGTGTCACCCTATAGATACGTTTGCCTATCGTCAATTTGGGAATTCTGTCTCTGTTCCTGTGGTTAGAAATGTAATTTTAGATTTGTTTAAGCATTCTGATATTCTATTTTATCGTTCCCACGCTCCGCGTGGTAACGCACTGCATGAGCTCTGCGCTAGGGGGGTTCCGACGCTGGAGCGTCAAGAACTGCATTCCCACGCAGAGCGTGGGAACGATAATAGGCTATTTTTAGAGTGGAACAATAGTAATAGATGACAAAACGGGATAAGTTAGTAACAAAAGCCATATTAAATCCTGCAAGTTTAAGTTTTTCTGAGTTTCAAACTTTACTTAGCCATTCTGATTGGCAGAAAAGAAGGCAATCAGGTAGTCATGAACTTTGGTATTCCCCGCAGGGTTTTCGTTTACCGATTCAGCGAAGTGAAAACGGCCAGTCTAAGGAATATCAGGTTAAGCAATTTCTCAACAGATTGGAGCAAGAAAAAAATGAATGATGAGCGATTTGATGGCTTCACTTTGAATCTTTATTTTGACGGCGAACACTGGTTGGTTCATTTTGCTGAAATGCCTGAAATCTCAGCGTACTCTGCAACGCCGGAGATAGCTGTGCGCGAATTGCAAACTGTTTGGGAAATGGTTAAGGCCGATTATTTACAAAATGGGGAATCTGTGCCAATTGCGCCTAGAGTTAGAAAAGCAGCATAACTCTTAGATAAGGAGAGCAGTATGTTGGTCACCAATCAAAATAAATTCCGTCTGGATAAAATCAAGAATGGATGACAGAGTATCGTAGCCCTTAGTAATGGGATAGATTTTACCTCCCTGTGTTCTGAATTCTTGCGATCCCTGCCGGAATGACGGCTCAAATTAATCGCATTGGTACTGGACCAATTATTTTTGAGATTGACTTCATGCAAACACTGACTGAGCGCATTACAATAAACCCTGAAATTTGCCACGGCAAGCCCTGTATTCGGAATTTGCGTTACCCAGTGGAGAATATTTTAGAATGGCTGAGTTCTGGCATGACTACAGAGTTGTATTTTACAGCGTTTTCACCTTCAAAAAATAATTATAATAATGACGTAAATTCAAACAAGCTATTGATTGAAAATTTAAAATCCACAAGGCTTATCCAATTAACTATTAGATGTTGAAAACGCTGTACACACCATGCCAAAACGCACAGACATAAAAAGCATAATCCTCCTGGGTGCCGGTCCCATCGTGATCGGTCAGGCCTGTGAATTCGACTACTCCGGGGCGCAAGCCTGCAAGGCGCTGAAAGAGGAGGGCTACCGGGTTATCCTGGTCAACTCCAACCCGGCGACGATCATGACCGACCCGGAAATGGCCGATGCCACCTACATAGAACCCATCGACTGGCAGACTGTCGCCCGTATCATTGAAAAGGAACGGCCCGACGCGCTGTTGCCGACCATGGGTGGGCAGACAGCACTGAATTGCGCGTTGGACTTGGACCGCGAAGGAGTGCTGGAAAAGTTCGGCGTGGAAATGATCGGCGCCAAAAAGGAGGCTATTGACAAGGCAGAGGACCGGAGTAAATTCAAGGACGCGATGACCCGCATCGGCTTGGGTTCGGCGCGTTCGGGCATCGCCCACACCATCGACGAAGCCTTGGACGTGTTGGAGCAGATCGGTTATCCCGCCATCATCCGCCCGTCGTTCACATTAGGCGGCAGTGGTGGTGGAATCGCCTACAATAAGCAAGATTTCATTGAGATATGCGAGCGAGGGCTTGATCTTTCGCCTACGCACGAACTATTGATTGAGGAATCCTTGCTCGGTTGGAAAGAGTACGAAATGGAGGTGGTGCGCGACCACAAGGACAATTGCATCATCATCTGCTCGATTGAAAACTTCGACCCGATGGGCATTCACACGGGCGACTCGATCACCGTGGCACCGGCGCAAACACTCACTGATAAGGAATACCAGATCATGCGCGATGCCTCGATTGCCGTGCTGCGCGAGATTGGCGTGGACACGGGCGGGTCGAACGTGCAGTTCTCCGTCAACCCAAAGGATGGGCGGCTGATCGTCATCGAGATGAATCCCCGCGTGTCCCGTTCATCAGCCTTGGCTTCCAAGGCGACCGGTTTCCCTATTGCCAAAGTTGCCGCCAAATTGGCGGTGGGCTACACCTTGGACGAATTGCGCAATGAAATCACCAAGGGCGCGACACCGGCTTCCTTTGAGCCTAGCATCGACTATGTGGTGACGAAGATTCCACGCTTTACGTTTGAGAAATTCCCCCAAGCCGATAGCCATTTGACCACTCAGATGAAATCGGTGGGGGAGGCCATGGCGATTGGCCGCACATTCCAAGAATCCTTGCAAAAAGCTTTGCGTAGTCTGGAAACCGGCATCGACGGGCTGACTCCGAGGCTGCATCAAACTGCCGAGGATGCCTGCGAAATTCTTCAGCGTGAATTGCGTGACCCTGGTTCCGACCGCATCCTATATGTTGCCGATGCCTTCCGTGCGGGATGGTCATTGGAAGATGTGTTCACTTACAGCAGTATTGATCCGTGGTTTCTGGCCCAGATTGAAGAGTTGGTGCTGGAAGAACAAGCCTTGGCAAAACGCACCTTGGCGACAGTGAGCGCCGACGAATTGTTCTCCTTGAAGCGCAAAGGTTTCTCCGATTCCCGATTAGCGCAGTTGTTGGACAGCAGTGAGGCGGAAGTTCGCACAATACGCCACAAGTTTGGGATACGCCCCGTTTACAAGCGCATCGACTCCTGTGCGGCAGAGTTTGCCACGGCCACGGCCTATCTCTATTCCACCTACGAAGAGGAATGCGAGGCCGCACCCACCGACCGGAAAAAGGTCATTGTGCTAGGGGGGGGGCCTAATCGCATCGGTCAGGGCATTGAGTTCGATTATTGCTGTGTCCACGCCGCCATGGCACTGCGCGAGGATGGATTTGAAACCATCATGATTAATTGCAACCCGGAGACGGTTTCCACCGACTTCGACACCTCTGACCGGTTGTATTTTGAACCGTTGACCTTGGAAGACGTGCTGGAAATTATCCACTTGGAAAATCCTCATGGCATCATCGTGCAATTCGGCGGTCAAACCCCGTTGAAATTGGCCAGGGCTCTGGAAGCCGCCGGCGCCCCCATTATTGGCACTACGCCGGATTCCATAGATTTGGCGGAAGACCGTGAGCGTTTCCAAAAACTGGTGGACCGTCTCAACCTCAAGCAACCGCCCAACCGTACGGCCCGTTCCCTTGAAGAAGCCATTTTAGGCGCACGAGACATAGGTTATCCTTTAGTGGTCAGGCCGTCGTATGTGCTGGGCGGTCGGGCGATGGAAATTGTGTTTAACGATGAGGAACTCAAGCGTTACATGCGCGAGGCGGTCAGTGTCTCCAACGAGTCGCCCGTGCTATTGGACCGTTTTCTTGATGATGCCATCGAGATGGACGTGGACGCGGTATGCGACGGCAATCGGGTGTTGATAGGCGGATTGATGCAGCATATCGAGCAAGCGGGTGTGCATTCCGGTGATTCTGCGTGTTCCATCCCGCCCTATGATTTGAACCAAGAGATTCAAGCCAAAATTCGCGGCCAAGTGGTCTTATTGGCTGAAGCCTTGGGTGTTGTGGGTTTGATGAACATCCAGTTTGCGATCCAGAGGAACGAAATCTTCATTCTTGAAGTGAATCCTCGCGCCTCCCGCACCGCACCCTTTGTCTCCAAAGCGACAGGCTATCCGTTGGCCAAGATTGCCGCCCGTTGCATGGTGGGAAAGACTCTGGACGAGCAGGGCGTGTTTGAGGAACGCATCCCGACTTATTTCTCGGTGAAGGAAGCGGTGTTCCCGTTCATTAAATTCCCCGGTGTCGATCCGGTGCTGGGACCGGAGATGAAATCGACAGGGGAAGTCATGGGCGTGGGTGTGACTTTCGGTGAAGCCTATGCCAAAGCCCAACGGGCAGCCAGTGTCAAATTGCCGCAAACCGGGGTGGTGTTCATCAGCATCCGCGATGCCGACAAACCAAAAATCGCTGTCATCGGCAAGGATTTAGTCAAGAAGGGGTTTGAGCTAGTGGCAACGGGGGGGACTGCCAAAGTGCTTAACGATGCCGGCATTGCCTGTGAGCGCGTGTTAAAAGTCAATGAGGGAAGGCCGAACATTGTGGATATGATTAAGAACGGCGAAGTGCAGTTCATCATCAATACAACAGAAGGCAAAAAGGCGATTGCCGACTCCTTCACCATCCGTAGACAGGCTTTGCAAGAACAGGTCACCTACACCACTACGCTTTCCGGCGCACGGGCAACATGTCAGGCGCTCGATGAATTGAACACTGGGGGCGTTAATCGTCTCCAGGATTTGCATAAAAACTGGTAAGACATAAGGATCAAAAACAAACAATGAATAAAGTGCCCATTACCGTCAAGGGAGCCGAGAAGCTCCGCGAAGAATTGGTCAACCTGAAGAATGTGGTTCGCCCCCGCATCACGGCCGCCATTGCCGAAGCCCGTGCGCATGGCGATTTGAAGGAAAACGCCGAGTACCATGCGGCCCGTGAACAGCAAAGCTTCGCCGAAGGCCGTCTCAAAGAAATCGAAGCCAAGCTTTCCAATTGCCAGATTATTGACGTGACCAAGGTCAACGCCAACGGCAAAGTGGTGTTTGGCTCCACGGTGGAATTGGAGGAAGTTGACACCGGGACATTCGTGACCTACCAGATCGTTGGTGAAGACGAGGCGGACATCAAGCAGGGTCGCATCAATATCACCTCGCCCATCGCCCGCGCACTCATTGGCAAGATGGAAGGGGACGGGGTTGTCGTTAAAGCTCCGGGCGGGGATAAGGAGTATGAGGTGGTTTCGGTCAAATATATCTAGTGTAAATATTCGGCCATCCGGTTTTATCAGCATTGACAAGTTGAAAAAGGATGTTGTTGAATCAAATATGGGTGGCCGAATATTTAAATGAGTCCCGTCGGGCAACATCTCCACTGTTGCCCGACAATCGAATGTCGGGCGCAATGCAAAGTGACGCCCCCTGCCTTGGAGGCACTAAAAATACTTGTTTGTCCGTTCCTAACCGGAGTGCTTATTGTTTACTCCCTTGTCATATTTCCGCAACGGCATAAGCAAAAACCGCCACGGGCAATTGCGAGCGGTACTCGGGTTTGGATTCATGGCGCTTTGATTCCGGCAGCGGCGCAGCAAGCCAAGCAAGACAAATGGCATAGTCTTCAAGGTAAGGGTCCCAGCCCGCTTCGTCGAATATTTTATTGCCAAGTTCGGCGGGGCGGAGGACTGCTTTATCATGGTTGATAATTATGAATGCTAAAATCATCGTCGATAGTAGGAAGACATAACCTGTGAATGCCCCAGTTATCCAAGAACTCGACCTTTTTTCTGCCCCTCTGAAAGGCATCTCACTGATTGAAGCCAGTGCCGGGACAGGCAAGACATGGACCATAACCGGGCTTTATGTCCGACTGATTGCTGAGGTAGGCTACCGGGTCGAGCAAGTCTTGGTTGTCACCTACACCAAAGCGGCGACGGCAGAACTGCGTGAGCGCATCCGCCGGAGATTGGCAGAAGCCTTGGTAGGCATGTTGGGCGGCGGACCTGTTGATGAATTCTGCCGGACTTTAGTGGAACGTGCCCGTGTCAATGACCAACAAAGGGTGGTCATGCGGCGTTTACAAACCGCCATCCGCAATTTTGACGAAGCGGCCATTTTCACCATCCACGGTTTTTGCCAGCGCGTATTGACGGAAAGCGCTTTCGAGTCGGGCATGGCCTTCGAAACCGAACTGGCCCCGGACGAATCCGGTTTCATCCAAGAGATAGTCGATGATTTCTGGCGGCGGGAAACTGCCGATGGGTCATCCCTGTGGACACGCTATCTGGCGGATAAGGGGCAAACCCCAGACGTTTGGCATCAGGCTGTTTCCCCGCACTTGGACAAGCCTTATTTGGAAGTCACTCCCATCCCAGGGCGTGAGGACAATGAACTCATCGAGCAGTCCTTCCTCGACGCTTTCGATAAAGTAAGGGCGAATTGGCTAGATTGCCGCGAAGACATCACCGGCTTGTTAATCAATGCCGCATCCGACAAAACCCTAAAAAATAACATCTACCGTCCTGAAGCTTTACCCCTGTGGTTCGACGATTTCGACGAGTATTTCACTGCACTGGATGCCAGTTTGCCAACACCGGAAAAACTGGCGAAACTCAGGCGACAGGAGTTGGAAAAAGGCACTGCGAAAGGCAAGCCTGTCCCGCAGCACCTTTTTTTCACACTCTGCCCGGACTTGGTTGAAGCAGCGGAAAAACTAGGGGATATTTACCAGCTTAAGCTCATTCGAGAGTTAGCCCACCTGATTGAAGAATGCAACGCCGAGTTGCCTGGGCGCAAGTCAACGCTGGGGGTAATGTCCTATAACGATCTGCTTAACCGCTTGGCCGAAGCCTTGCATTTGCAACAGGGAAGCCGTCTAGCAACCGTCATTCGAGACCGCTACCCCGCTGCGCTGATTGATGAATTCCAAGACACCGATCCAGTGCAATACCAGATTTTTCGGGCGGTATACTCGACGGGCAAGCAGCCAGTGTTTTACGTCGGCGATCCCAAGCAAGCTATCTATGCCTTTCGTGGGGCTGATGTATTCAGCTATTTGCAAGCGCGATGGCAAGCAACAAACCAGTATACCTTGGCGGTAAACCATCGTTCATCACCCCAACTGATTGAAGCGGTGAACGATTTGTTTCTTCGCTCGCCCCATCCCTTCCTAATAGACGACATCAAGTACCATCCTGTCCAGGCCGCGACCAAAGCCAGGCCCAGCTTAATAGTGAAAGGGGACGGCACCAATGCCTTCAGCTTCGCGCTCATCCCGTCGGACGGGAAACCGCTCAGTAAAGAAATCGCTAACAATCTTGCCGCACTAGTCACGGTCACTGAAATCGTCCGCTTGTTAAATTTAGCCTCGGCTGGCATGGCCCGGATAGTGGGCGCGGGACAAGACCGTAATATCAACGGTGGCGACATTGCGGTATTGGTCCCTACCCATCGACAAGGCAGTTTGATCCAAGAAGCCTTGGCCCGACGCGGCGTTCCGGCAGTACGCCAAGGACAGGACAATGTGTTCACTTCCAACGAAGCGTTGGAACTGGAACGGATATTGTCAGGCATAGCCGAACCTCAACGGGAAAGCCGCATCAGTTCGGCCCTTGCCACGGAACTCTCAGGGCTGGATGCCACCACCCTGTTCGGATTACAAAACGACGAGGTTGCCTGGGAAAGACGAATTTTCGATTTTTCCGGTTACCGCGAACTTTGGCTGGCTCGTGGATTCATGCCTATGTTCCGCCGCTGGCTGGAAGAAAACGGGGTGGTCGAACGGCTGTTAGGCTATCCCGATGGCGAACGGCGACTGACCAACCTGTTGCACCTAGCCGAGTTGCTACAAGTCGAAAGCCGCAATAAACCGGGGCCGGACGGGCTGCTCGGCTGGTTTTCACGTTCCATCCGCGACACCGAAGCCGCTGATGAAGCCCTGCTTCGTTTGGAAAGCGATGCCGAACGGGTCAAGATTGTGACCATCCATACCAGCAAGGGGCTGGAATATCCAATTGTCTTTTGCCCGTT
>Ga0208496_1000850_pt1 | contig 11154 bp, 8 predicted proteins | sample CryBogmetaGMA2M_FD_184552 | JGI IMG/M metagenome (GOLD analysis project Ga0208496, IMG submission 184552) | Freshwater microbial communities from Crystal Bog, Wisconsin, USA - MA2M (SPAdes) | ecosystem: Environmental > Aquatic > Freshwater > Lake | place: Crystal Bog, Wisconsin, USA | collected... | reverse complement strand
GCGCCCAGAATTCCAACGGCTGCCAAGCCCAAGCCCTTGCCAGCCAAAAAGCCCGCTGCCATTGCAGCCCCCAAGGTCGCTGCAGCCGCAGCCAAGTCGAACGACGACTGGGAAACCTTCTGAGCCAAGCTGCGCCGGGCTCAGTCCCCCAACTGGGTTGAGAGCGTCAGCCAGCGGTCTTCCAGCTGGCGCAGTTCTTCGGTAACGGCGGTCAGGTTGCGACCGATTTCGGCGATCTCTGCGGGGTGGGGGTTGCTCGACAAGGCGGACTCCAGGGCCGCACCCTCGGCGTTGAGGGTTTGCATGCGTGCTTCCACGTCCTGCAACTCCTTGCGCGCCTTGGGCGAGGTGTCGCCCTTGGTCTTGGGCTTGATGGCAACCGCTTCGACCGGTTTGGGTGGCGGCTTGCTGGCTTCCTTGGCCAGCTCGCGGGCGCGGCGCGCCTCGTCGAGCAGGTAGCGCTGGTAGTCGTCCAGGTCGCCGTCAAACGGCTCGACGCCGCCGCGCGAAACCATCCAGAACTCGTCGCAGACGGCACGCAGCAGCGCGCGGTCGTGGCTGACCAGCATCACCGTGCCTTCAAACTCGTTGAGCGCCATCGATAGCGCCTCGCGCGTGGCCAGGTCCAGGTGGTTGGTGGGTTCGTCCAGCAGCAGCAGGTTGGGGCGCTGCCAGACGATCATGCACAGCACCAGGCGCGCCTTCTCGCCGCCGCTCATGCTGCCCACGGCCTGCTTGACCATGTCGCCGCTGAAATTGAAGGTGCCAAGAAAACTGCGCAAGTCCTGCTCGCGCGTGGGTTGGCCCGCGAGCTTAGCCGCGGCGGTCAATTCCCGCACCAGGCGGGTCATGTGCTCCAGCGGCGTGTCCAGCGGGCGCAACACGTCGAGTTCCTGCTGGGCAAAGTAGCCAATGTTCAGGCCCTTGCCCTCGGTAATCTCGCCCGAGAGCGCCTTGAGATCGCGTGCAATGGTTTTCACCAACGTGGATTTGCCCTGGCCGTTGGCACCCAGAATGCCGATGCGCTGCCCGGCCAGCACCGAACGACTGACGTTGCGCACGATTACCGTGGGCGGCGTTCCGGCAGGCGCGTCGTCGAGTGGCGGGTAGCCAAAACTGGCACCGCTCATCGACAGCATGGGGTTGGGCAGGTTGGCCGGCTCCTTGAACTCGAACGTAAAGTCGGCCTCGGACAGCAGGGGCGCAATTTTTTCCATGCGGTCCAGCGCCTTGACCCGGCTTTGCGCCTGCTTGGCCTTGCTGGCCTTGGCCTTGAAGCGGGCAATGAACTTTTGCAGGTGGGCAATCTTGTCCTGCTGTTTGGAAAACGCACTTTGTTGCAGGTCCATCTGCTCGGCGCGCATGTCTTCAAACTTGCTGTAGTTGCCGCCGTAGCGCATCAGCTTGGCCGCGTCGATGTGCAGGGTGACATTGGTCACCGCATCCAGAAATTCGCGGTCATGGCTGATGACGACCATGGTGCCTTCGTACTTTTTGAGCCAGGCTTCCAGCCAGACCAGGGCGTCCAAGTCCAGGTGATTGGTGGGCTCGTCCAGCAGCAGCAGGTCGGAGGGGCACATCAGGGCGCGGGCCAACTGCAGGCGCATGCGCCAGCCGCCGGAGAAGCTGTTCACCGGGTTGTCCAGTTCACTGCTCTTGAAGCCCAGACCCAGGATCAGCGCCTGGGCGCGTGAGGGTGCGTCGTGTTCACCGGCATCGTGTAGCGCCATATAGGCGTGGGCCATGCGGTCGTAGTCGTCGGTGGCCTCGGCGGCGGCGACCTCGATGCGCGCCAGATTGAGTTCCGTGTCGCCCTCCACCACAAAGTCGGTGGCGCCCTGGTCGGTCTCGGGCATGTCCTGCGCCACCTGGCCCATGCGCCACTGGCTGGGGATAAAGAACTCGCCGCCGTCCTCGTGCAAATTGCCATTGAGCAGCGCAAACAGCGAGGATTTGCCCGCGCCGTTGCGACCGACCAGGCCGACCTTTTCTCCCGGGTTGAGGGTGACGGAGGCGCCGTCAAGCAGCACCTTGACGCCACGGCGCAAGGTGATATTTTTTAAGTTGATCATGCAGTGAGCGCTTCGCGCGTAAGGAGTAGGACCTGGTCTTCACCGGCGCTGGTGTCCAGCCAGATGGCTTGCAGCGTGGGGAAGGCAGTCTCAAAAAAGGTTCGTTCGTTGCCGATTTCCAGCACCAGCACGGCGCCCGGGTCCATGTGACGCGGGGCGTCTCGCAGCAGGGAGCGGACAAAGTCCATACCGTCCAAGCCACCGGCCTGGTTGCCATCCAGCGCAATCGTTGGCTCTGCCAGGTATTCGGGGGGGAGGGCGGCCATGCTGTCGGCGTTGACATAGGGCGGGTTGCACAGTATCAGATCGTAGGTCTTGTGCAGGGCGGTGAGGCCGTCGGATTCGATCAGTTTGATGCGGTCTTGCAACTGGTGGCGTTCGACATTGATGGCGGCCACGGCTAGGGCATCGGCAGAAATATCGGCGGCGTCCACCTGCGTGTCGGGATAGACCATGGCCGCAATGATGGCCAGGCTGGCGTTGCCGGTGCACAGGTCCAGCACCGCATGCGTGTCTTGGCTGAGCCAGTAGTCCAGCGCGCCATCCACAAGCAGTTCGGCAATCAGCGAGCGCGGAACAATGACGCGTTCATCGACATAAAAAGAGATGCCTTGCAGCCAGGCCTCATGCGTCAGGTAGGCGGCGGGCTTGCGCGAGGCTATGCGGGTCGCTATCAGCGTGGCGCAGGCTTCCAACTCTGAAGCGCTGATGGGGCGCGACTCCCGCGAGTCCAGCCCCTCCAGTTCCGTGTCCAGTGGCAAGCCCAGGCTCCACAGCACCAGCCAGGCCGCTTCGTCGCGGGCGTTGTTGGTGCCGTGGCCGTAGTGAACCCCGGCCTCGCTCAGGCGTGTGGCCGAGGATTCAATCAATTCCAACAGGTTCACAGAGCCGCCTTCGCCATGCGGTTCAGGTTTTCCAGCGTGCGCTTGTAAATATTTTTCAAGGGTTCAATGTCTGCGACAGCCACGTATTCGTTGATCTGGTGGATGGTCGCGTTGGGTGGGCCCAGCTCAATCACTTGGGGGCAGATCTGGGCAATAAAGCGCCCGTCGCTGGTACCGCCAGTGGTGGAAAGTTGGGTGGTGATGCCGGTCACTGCAAGGATGGCGTCGCACACCGCATGCACCAGGCTGCCGGGTGGTGTGAGAAAGGGCAGGCCGCTGATGCTCCAGCTCAGGTCGTATTCCAACTGGTGCGCATCCAGTACGGCGCACAGTCGCTGTTGCAGCGACTCGGGGGTTGATTCGGTGCAAAAGCGAAAATTGAAGTCCAGCACCAGCTGGCCCGGGATCACATTGCCGGCACCGGTGCCGCCATGGATGTTGCTGACCTGCCAACTAGTGGGCGGAAAAAAGGCATTGCCACCATCCCATTGCATGCCGGCCAATTCCGCCAAAGCGGGGGCCGCCAAATGGATCGGATTTTTTGCCAGATGCGGATAGGCGATATGCCCTTGCAGCCCTTTGACGGTGAGCTTGCCGCTCATGCTGCCCCGGCGTCCGTTCTTGATCATGTCGCCGGTGCGCTCCACCGAGGTGGGCTCGCCGACGATGCAATAGTCCAATGTTTCGCCGCGCGCCTTCAAGGCCTGGCAGACCACCACCGTGCCGTCATGGGCCGGGCCTTCTTCGTCGCTGGTCAACAGCAACGCGATGTTCAGCTGCGGCTCTGGATTTGTTAGCAGGAACTCTTCAATCGCCACCACAAACGCGGCCAGCGATGTCTTCATGTCGCTGGCGCCGCGGCCAAACAGCCGGCCATCGCGGTGGCTGGGCACAAACGGTGGGCTTTGCCACTGGTTCAACGGTCCAGTGGGCACCACGTCGGTGTGTCCCGCAAACACCAGGGTTTCGGCAGCCGGGTTTGTACTGCTTCGCTTGGCCCATAAATTGGTGACGCGAAAATCGTCGGGTCCACTGACCATGGTTTCACATGTAAAGCCCAGCGGGGCCAGGCGTGCGGCGATCAGTTCCTGGCAGCCTTGGTCGTCGGGTGTCAGAGAGGGGAGTGCGAGCAGCTGCTCTGTCAGATACAGCGTCTGGCTCATCAATGCGTTACGTCCAGGGTAATTTCGGTGAAGGATGTGCCTTCTTCTTCTTCGGGCTCAGCCACAAGCTGGGACTTGGGATTGAAGTCGTTTTGCATGCGCCACATCAGGTTGGTGGGCGAGTCGGCATGGGACAGGCCTTCCTTGCGATCCACCACACCGTCGGCGATCAGGCGCGCAATATCCTGCTCAAAGCACTGCGAACCTTCGGCCATGGATTTTTCCATGGCCTCTTTCACCGCCGAAAAATCGCCTTTTTCAATCAGCTCCGATACCAGTTTGGTATTGCGCATGATTTCCACCGCCGGTATGCGCTGGCCGGTGCTGGTGCGCAGCAGGCGCTGCGAGACGATGGCCTTGAGCGCCGAACCCAAATCACCCAGCATGGTGGCTCGCACCTCGACCGGGTAAAAGCTCAGAATCCGGTTCAAGGCCTGGTAGCTGTTGCTGGCGTGCATGGTGGCCAGGCACAAATGTCCAGACTGGGCATAGGCGAGGGTGGCCGACATGGTTTCCCGGTCGCGAATTTCACCGATCAGAATTACGTCCGGCGCTTGGCGCAGCGCGTTTTTGAGCGCTACCTCAAGCGACTCGGTGTCGGTACCAATTTCACGCTGGTTCACCACCGATTTTTTGTTCTTGAACAAAAACTCGATCGGGTCCTCAATCGTCAGCATGTGGCCGGTGGCGTTCTCGTTGCGGTAATCGATCATCGCCGCCAGCGTCGAGCTTTTGCCCGAGCCGGTGGCGCCCACCATGAGGATCAGGCCGCGCTTTTCCATGATCAGCTCAGACAGCACCAGGGGAACATGGAGTTCCTCCAGCGTGGGCACATCCACCGCGACGTAACGGATCACGGCGGCAATGGTGCCGCGCTGGCGCATGGCGCTGACCCGGAAGCGGCCCACGCCGGCGATCGGGAATCCCATATTGAGTTCTCCCACCGCGTCCAGCTCGGCCATGCGTTCGGGCGGCAGCACCTCGGCCAAGAGGCTGCGGGGTGCATCCACAGGCAGTCTCTGTGCGTTGATGGGCACACACTCGCCGTCGATCTTAATCAGGGCCGGGGCCATGGCGGAGAGGTAAACGTCGGACGCCTTTTTCTCCCCCATCAGGCGCAGGATTCTTTCCATGGTGCCTGGTGGATGGGTTGTTGCCATGGCTATGCCTGCCGCAATCACGGGTGCTTAATCGCGCAGCAAATCGTTGAGCGAGGTCTTGGCACGGGTCTGTGCGTCCACGCGCTTGACGATGACGGCGCAATAAAGGCTGTATTTGCCATCCGCGCTGGGCAAGTTGCCCGATACCACCACCGAGCCCGAAGGAATGCGGCCGTAGGTCACGGTACCGGTGGCGCGGTCATAAATCTTGGTGCTTTGGCCGATGTACACGCCCATGGAAATCACCGAGTTTTCTTCGACGATGACGCCTTCTACCACTTCCGAGCGGGCGCCGATAAAGCAGTTGTCTTCGATGATGGTGGGGCCGGCCTGCATCGGCTCGAGCACACCGCCGATGCCAACGCCACCCGACAGGTGTACGTTCTTGCCGATCTGGGCGCACGAGCCCACGGTGGCCCAGGTGTCAACCATGGTGCCTTCATCGACGTAGGCGCCGATGTTCACATAGGAGGGCATCAGGATCACGCCACGACCCAGGAAACTGCCACGGCGTGCCACGGCTGGCGGCACGATGCGCACGCCTGAGGCCTTCAGGCCTGTCTCGTCCATGTTGGAAAATTTGGTTTGCACCTTGTCGTAAAAGCCGAGGTCGCCGGCCTTGATGACTTCGTTGTCCTTGAGGCGAAAGCTCAAGAGCACGGCCTTCTTGATCCACTGGTGCGTGGTCCACTGGCCCACCGATTCACGCGTGGCCACACGCAGCGTGCCGTTATTGAGCTGGGCAATCACATGCTCGACGGCCTCGGTGACTTCCGCTGGTGCGGAGGAGACGGACAGATTGGCGCGGTTTTCCCAGGCCTGGTCGATGATGGATTGGAGTTGTTGTGTCATGGAAAAAATTGGAGTGAAGGTTTTAGGCTCTGGATTGCACGAACTGGACAATGCGCCCGGCGGCTTCCACGCATTCATCGGTTTCTGCCACCAAGGCCATGCGGATGCGCCCGGCGCCCGGATTGCTTCCATGCGCCTCACGCGCCAGAAAACTGCCCGGCAATACCGTCACATTGTAATTTGCCAGCAGCTCGCGCGCGAAGTCGGTGTCGCTGCCCTTCACCTTGGCCCACAAATAAAAGCCGGCATCGGGCAGGGCCACGTCCAGCACGGACGACAACATGGGCGTGACCTGGGCAAACTTGGCGCGGTATTTGGCGCGGTTGTCCACCACATGGGACTCATCGTTCCAGGCAGCGGCGCTGGCGGCCTGCACCACCGGGCTCATGGCGCTGCCGTGGTAGGTGCGGTACAGCAGAAACTGTTTGATCAGGGCCGCGTCGCCGGCACAAAAACCGCTGCGCATGCCCGGCACATTGCTGCGCTTGGACAGGCTGGTAAAGCTGACCAGGTTCTTGAAGTCGCTGCGCCCCAGTTTGGCTGCGGCCTCCAGGCCGCCTAGCGGCGCCTCGTCGCGAAAATATATTTCGCTATAGCACTCGTCCGAGGCAATTACAAAACCATATCTGTCGCTCAAATCAAACAGTTTGGCCCATTCCGAGAGCGGCATCACGGCGCCGGCCGGATTGCCCGGCGAGCAAACGAACAGCAACTGGGTGCGTGACCACACGGCCTGCGGCACGCTGTCCCAGTCCTGGGCGAAGTTGCGCTGCGGATCGGAATTCACGAAAAAGGGCTCGGCACCGGCCAGATAGGCCGCGCCCTCGTAGATTTGGTAGAACGGGTTGGGGCAGACCACCAGCGCCGCTTGGCCATCGGCGCGCGGCTGCAACACGGTTTGGGCAAAGGCAAACAAGGCCTCGCGCGAACCGTTGATGGGCAGGATTTGCGCGCTGCTCAGAGGCAGGCCATAGCGCCGCTGCAGCCATTGCGTGATCGCGCTGCGCAGTGACGCGTCACCTGCGGTGGCCGGGTACACCGAGAGGCCACCGCTGTGCAGGATGGCATCGCAATACGCCTGCTTGACCAGCTCGGGTGCTGCGTGCCTGGGCTCACCAATGCCCAAACTGATGGGCGTAAAGGCCGGGTTCGGCTGAACCGAAGTAAACAACTGGCGCAGGCGCTCAAAGGGATAGGCCTGTAGTCGGGACAAATTGGGATTCATGGGGCGCAATTATCGCTGAGCATTGGCTAAACTCAGCGCTGTCTGCCCGCTGGGAGGTTATGCTTTGCAATGTACGAATAGGGGTTTTCATGTCCTCACCTGAGTCGCAAGTCGGCCCGGTCCATCTGGATGCGCGTTTGGCCCTGTCACAAATAGGCGACGAGGAAGCCATGGCCAGCATGTTGTTGATGCTGCAGGAGTCTCTGACGCGCGACATTCCGCTGATTGCGCAACTGTTTCGCGATGGTGATCTGGTCGCCGCCAACCGCGTGTTGCATGCACTTAAGGGCTTCATCCCTATTTTTTGCGAGCCCGCACTGTGTGAGCATGTGGTACGCGTAGAAGCCCTGAGCAAGGACCGCCAGAGCACGGCGGCGGCAACTGCTTACCTTGTGTTGATACCAGAACTCGAGCAGTTGTTGTCGGAGGTGACTGCCTACCTGAAGGCCCACGCTGCCTGAAGCGAAAAGGGGAGTTTGCAATGGATATGAGGAGAGCCAGGGTGCTGGTGATTGAAGACGAGAAGATCATGAGCACCTTCATTCTTGGCAATTTGCGGCGCATGGGTATTCTGGATCTTTACTCCTTTGACAACGGCCTGTCGGCCCTGCGTGAGATCGGCGCCTTGAAACCGGATCTGATACTCACCGATGTGCATATGCAACCCATGGGGGGCATTGAGTTTGTGCAGAATTTGCGTGCGCTGGCAGACGAAGGCCTGTCCATGATCCCAGTGATTTTTCTCAGCGCCGACTCCAGCAAGGCCACGGTGGGTGAGATCATGCCCCTGGGGGTGGCCGGATATCTGGTCAAGCCACCAAGCATGAAGGCATTGGAGGCCAAGATCGAGCAGGCGCTCAAGGGCTACAAGACCACCTTCTTCGATTAGGCGCACGGTATCATCGGCATCCACGCTGCCTCCGTGCAGCCTCCAAATTTCCAATGAAATCAATAGCCTAGCAAGAGCCAATCCGTCACGTGCGTCTTAATTCAATCAAGCTTTCAGGCTTCAAATCGTTTGCCGAACCCACCAATTTCCTGTTGCCCGGGCAGCTGGTGGGCGTGGTCGGGCCCAACGGTTGCGGCAAATCCAACATCATGGACGCGGTGCGCTGGGTGCTGGGCGAGAGCAAGGCCAGCGAGCTGCGCGGCGAGTCCATGCAGGACGTGATCTTCAACGGCACCACCACGCGCAAGCCGGCCAGCCGCGCCAGCGTGGAGCTGGTGTTTGACAATTCCGACCACCGGGCCGGCGGCCAGTGGGGACAGTTTGGCGAAATCGCGGTCAAACGGGTGCTGACGCGCGACGGTGGCTCCAGCTACTTCATCAACAACCAGGCGGTGCGTCGCCGCGATGTGCAGGACGTGTTTCTGGGAACCGGTCTGGGTCCGCGCGCCTACGCCATCATCGGCCAGGGCACCATCAGCCGCATCATCGAATCCAAGCCCGAAGAGTTGCGCCTGTTCCTCGAAGAGGCCGCCGGCGTGTCCAAATACAAGGAACGCCGCCGCGAGACCGAGAATCGCCTGTCGGACACGCGCGAAAACCTGACCCGGGTCGAAGACATCCTGCGCGAGCTCAATACCAATCTGGAGAAGCTGGAAAAACAGGCCGAGGTGGCCAAGAAGTACCAGGCCTTGCAGGCCGATGTCACGCAAAAGCAGCACCAGCAATGGTTCCTCAAGCGCGCCGAGGCGTTGGCCGACCAGACCAAGGTGCAGGCCGATGGGCTGGCCTCGGTCAACGCGCTGGAGTCGCGCATGGCCGACCTGCGCCACATCGAGTCCGAGCTGGAAACGGTGCGCCAGGCGCACTACACCGCCGGTGACCAGGTGAATCAGGCCCAGGGCCTGCTCTATGAGGCCAGCACCGATGTTGGGCGCCTGGAGGCCGAAATCCGCTTTGTGGTGGAGGGCCGTCAGCGTGTGGAGCAGCGCCTGCTGACGCTCAAGGAACAGATCTCCCAATGGGCCAACCGGCGCCAAGATGCGCAGGATGAAATCGAACGCTTGGCCGAACTGGCCCTGCACGGCGCGGAGCAGTCCGAGCTATTGGCCGCGCAGGTGGAGGAGCAGGCACAGCAGTTGCCGGACATGGAAGAGGCGCTGGCAAAGGCACAGGCGGCAGCCAATGGGCAGCGCGCCGCGGTGGTGCAGGTGCAGCAGCAAATCCAGGTGCTGGCCGCCGAACAGCGCAGCATCGAAGAGCAAAGCCGGGGCTTAAGCGTTCGGCGTGAACGCTTGGGTGCCGACCGCAATGTCTTGTCTGCCCCGGATGAAGCCCGTTTGCAGGACGTGCAGCAGCAGTATGAAGACGCTCAGGAGGCCAACAACGTGGCGCAGGAGCGCCTGCATGAATTGCAGGAATCGGTACCCGAACTGGACGAGGCGCGCCGTGGCGCACAGCAGGCCGTCAATGCCGAGTCGGCACGCCAGTCCGATCTGTCGGCCCGCTTGGAAGCGCTCAAGGCCTTGCAGGAAAAGGTCAAGACCGACGGCAAACTGCAACCCTGGTTGGCCAAACATGGTCTGGACCATTTGCAGGGTCTGTGGAGCCGCATCCACATCGAAGCAGGTTGGGAAAACGCACTCGAGGGTGCGTTGCGCGAACGCCTGGGTGCGCTGGAGGTTTCGCGCCTGGAAATGGTGAAATCCTTTGCCAGCGATGCGCCGCCGGCCAAGCTGGCTTTTTTCAGCCCCCCGCTGGCAGCCCTGGCGCAAGCGCCATCGCCCTTGCCGCGCCTCTCGGATCTGTTGCGCGTCAACGACGCAGGCCAGCGAGCCGTCTTGGTCGACTGGCTGCATGGCCTTTTTACCGCTCCCAGTTTTGAGGACGCCTTGGCACAACGCAGCCAACTGGGCGCTGGCGAAGCCATTTATGTGAAATCCGGTCATGTGGTGAGCAGCCACAGCGTGGGCTTTTACGCGCAGGACTCCGAACAGGCCGGCCTGTTGGCACGCGCCCAGGAAATCGAAAACCTGGAAAAGCAGCTGCGTGCCCAGGTGCTGATTGCCGACGAATCCCGCGTTGCCCTGTCGCGCGCCGAGAGCGCCTATGCACAGGGCGCGCAAGCGCTGCTGAGCCTGCGCCGCGAAGCCGCCGATGCGCAGACGCGCAATCACGCGTTGCAGGTGGAAGTGCTGCGCCTGACGCAGCTGGCCGAGCAGACCCGCGCCCGCAGTGCCCAGATCGACAGCGATATGGCCGAGGTGGAGGCGCAGCTCGACGATTTGCAGGAACGCCGTGCCACCGCCGAAGGCCGATTCGAGTCGCTGGACATGCAGCTGGCCGATGCCCAAGAGCGCCATGCGCAACTGGACGAGCAGGTGATCGAATGGCAGGGCAAGCTGAGCCAAAGCCGTGAGCAGCAGCGCAGTCTGGAGCGCCAGGCGCAGGAGGCCAGTTTCGCCCAGCGCAGTCTGCAGGCGCGCAATGCCGAGCTATCCCGCGCCATGGAAACCGCAGACCAACAGACCGCGTCGATTCACGCCGAAGTGCAACGCGCCCAGGATGAAATGACGCGCCTGACCGATGCCGCAGCCCAGGGCGGTCTGCAAAACGCTCTTGCACTGAAGCTGGAGCGCGAGCAGGCGCTGGGTGCCAAACGCAGCGAATACGACGACCTAACCGCCAAGCTGCGCGCCAGCGACGAGCTCCGCATGCAGCTCGAGCGCGAGCTCGATCCCTTGCGCTCCCGCATCACAGAATTTCAACTCAAGGAGCAAGCCGCGCGCCTGGGGTTTGAGCAGTACGAGACCCAGCTGGTGGACGCCAAGGCGGACATGGAAGTCCTGGAG
>Ga0208496_1000849_pt1 | contig 11171 bp, 10 predicted proteins | sample CryBogmetaGMA2M_FD_184552 | JGI IMG/M metagenome (GOLD analysis project Ga0208496, IMG submission 184552) | Freshwater microbial communities from Crystal Bog, Wisconsin, USA - MA2M (SPAdes) | ecosystem: Environmental > Aquatic > Freshwater > Lake | place: Crystal Bog, Wisconsin, USA | collected... | reverse complement strand
AACCTGCCGGAGGCCCTGAAAGCCTACCGCGACGGGCTGGCGATCAGAGACCGGCTGGCGCAATCCGACCCCGGCAACGCGGGCTGGCAACGCGACCTGGCAGTATCCTATGCCAAACTGGCTACCATCTATCGAAAATACCAAGACAACGCCAAGGCACTGGATATGTTGCGGCAAGGACAAGCCATCATGCTACGGATGACGCAGCTATCGCCTGACAATGCCCAATGGAAGAATGATGTGGTTTGGTTTGAACGACAAATAACACAACTGAAAAATTGACGGTTAGCCGCTTTCGGAACGGGTTATCAGAGGGCAAATCAATGCATGACTCTTTAACGTTGCGTGAGACAAAAAATCTTCGCCCATTGAATAAACATGCCGTGTTGAGAAAGGCAAAAGAAATTCTCACGCAACGGTGCAACGACGCAACGTAAAAGCGCAAATGATGGATGATATGGCAATGGGCAGATTGACAGTGACGAACCTGACCGGTTTTTTCGCCGAAAAAGCACCCTTTGACGACAAGGGCGCAATAGCACCCTCACGGATTGCACATGACCACCTTGCGTAACATCAGTCATACTGTTCCTTCTTAATCCCTTCGTCGTGTTCCTTCCCAAACCCCGCCATCAATTCGGTCAACTTATCACTCAACTCGACTAATTCGCTTGCCAGGCTGTCAGACCCTACTAAATCGAACGGGGTGTTTGCAAGCATTTCTTTGAGTTCAAGGGCGGCATGACTGATGCGTTTCTCCGCCGAATAAAAATGACCGATCTGTTGGTTGATCCTATCGCGTAGACGGATGATCTCATTCTCGCACTCGGTATCGTCAAATAGGTCTGCCGCGTCAATTTTCTCTAGCCTGTTGGCGAATAACGCCCCTGCTGCGATGGTTTGTTTGATGGGGGGTTGGATTAACCGTACTTGGATTTTCTCCTTTTTAGCTTCCCGCGCCGCACGAACGGTGGCGTTGCCAAGTTTCACGGCTTCCCAAAATTTCAGTTGTTCGCTGTGGTTTTCATGTCGGGCAATCTCCATCAACAAAGATTTGGAGACTTTATTATTCGACGTCGAATATTCTTGTTTGATTTTGTCGGGAAGTTTGTTCAGGTTAAGGATGTTGCTGATGGTGGCTTGCGCCTTGCCGACCACTTTGCCCAGTGCCTCTTGGGTGTATTGGTAGCGGTACATCAACTTGGCCAGCGCTTCCGCTTCCTCGATGGGGTTGAGGTCTTCGCGCTGTAGATTCTCGATGATCGCCAATTCGTCAATATTGCCACTGGTCAGCACTATTCCTAAGACCTTGGGCTTCCCAAGAAGCTGGTGGGCGCGGAATCGCCGTTCGCCAGCCACTAAAATATAGCGGTCTTGGTCGTCTTCCTTGCGTATGACCGTGATCGGTTGCAGCATGCCATGCTGTTGGATCGAGTCCGCCAGTTCACGCAGGCTTTGCTCGTCAAACGTCTTACGTGGTTGGTCGGGATTGGGAAGAATATGGGTAATGTCAATATCTTTAATTTTGGGGGTGTTCGGCGAGACGCTTCCGAACATGCTGACCGCGAGTTGGGGTTTCTTCTCCATGGGCTTCAATGGTTACGATAAATTGATGAGTGAGTCGGCGATTTGGTGGTAGGACAGGACGCTTGCGCTTCCAGGGCTGATTGCAATCGTCGGTAGCCCTAGGGATGTCGCCTTGTCAAACACCGTGCTACGGTTGACCGGATCGAAAATTCGCACAGACTGGCCGGCTAGTGCCTGCCTAACGCCGGTTAAAATTTCGTTGTCGTGTAGATTGCGGGGGTTGAATTGGGTAGGCAAAATACCCGCGACCCTTAACGTGGGGTTAAGGTCGCCCTGAATCTGTTCGATGGTTTGGAACAATCGAGCAACGCCATGGAACGAAAGATTGTCGGTTTTGACCGGCACAATGACTAGGTCGGCGGCGACCAGCGCGTTGATGGTGAGAAGCCCCAGCGACGGCGGACAATCAAGCAAGATATAGTCGTATTGGTCACGGATGGCTTTCATCTTTTCCCGTAATACTTTCTGCGAGCTTGACATGATCCTAACCAGTAACTCGGGTTCGGCGTTTGCCAGCGAGATGCTCGCCGGCATGAGTGCCGGATTTTCGCCCAGCACTAAAGATTCCATGGGCTTGTCGCCAACCAACGAGAAGTACAGGGTACGTTCTGCGTCTTCCAGTTCGTCGGGGCTGAACCCAAAGTAGATGGTTAGGCTACCTTGCGGATCGCAATCGACGGCAAGAGCCCGTTTGCCTTTTTGTGCCAGTGCGTAGGCGAGATTGATTGTGGACGTGGTTTTGCCAACCCCGCCTTTTTGATTTGCCAGCGCTACAACTTTACTCATATACCCTTGATTGATGGTTGCTGCGATTATTCGACGTCGAATAATCATGATTATTTGTTGATAATAACGCGCATCAATCGGGAGTCAAGTAAAATGCGTGAACAGAATTATTCGACGTCGAATAATTTACAGCCTTGGTCATCGTTCATCTCACTAAATGTGGAGTGCGGCGACGAGTCGCCGCACTCCACAAACTCAACCAACGGGCTGAACGATGACCATGACCTATTTTACATTAGCGGGAAATGAATTATGGAAACTCAGGTTGTCACAGTGGCGCGGATTTACCTGCGCGAGGGAGAGCATATTCTCCCCAATATCATTAGGTTTTTGCATGACGAGGAAAAGGTGTCCGGTGTCACTGTGCTGCGTGGAATTGCGGGGTTTAGTGCTGATGGAAAAGTACACACTGCATCGTTGGTGGATCTTTCCATGGATTTGCCGCTTATTGTTGAGTTTTACGATGAACCTGACCGAGTGGATGCGATGGTAAGGCATCTAGTCGAAAAAATGGGTTTGCCGCACATTGTCACTTGGCCGGCGACAAGTCACAATATTAACCGAAGTTAAGTGTGTTGATATGCGTCAATTCCCGATCTGCGAATGCATCCAGCGTCCAAGTTACTTGGAGATTGAGGAAGGGGATGGCAAGCTTTGTAGATTCTGTTTTGCTTTAGCGTTGCGTCGTTGCGCCTTTGCGTGAGACAAAAAATATGCGCTCATTGAACGACATGCCGAATTGCCAGAAGGCCAAAAGAATTTCTCACGCAAAGGCGCAACGACGCAACGTAAAAGCGCAAGTGATGGGTGATATGGCAATGGGCAGATTGATGGCCCTAACCAGTTTTTTCCGCTCGCGGTCGTTCACTTTGACGACAAGGGCGGAATAGGACGCCGACGGATTGCACTTAGCCACGTTGCGTAACATCAGTTATTAAAATGCGGGACTTCGCTTTTGTCTAGCAATTCGACCGTCGCGGACAAAACTTTCTCGACGGTATGCAGTTTCATGCAGGTGAACTCGCCGTCACAAGTGGGGTGTCGGTGGCATGGGGAGCAGTCGATTCGGTCATAGAGGATTTTTGCCTTTGCCCTGCCGATGTCCAAATAGGGACGGGTGGGGCCGAACAAAGCCAGTGTTGGGGTTTTCATGGCAATGCCCAGATGGGTCAGGCCGGTATCCACTCCGATCAAGAGTTCGGCACTTTGAATGATGGATGCACATTGATCCAAACCAGTCCGACCGACAAGGTTGACCAAGTTCGTCGTCTTCAAAGCGATGGATTGAGCCGATTGGCTGTCCGCCGGGCCACCCAACATGACGACTTGCAATCCCAAGTCAGTCGCCAAGCGCGTTGACAATTCCACCCATCGGTCGTCAAACCAATGTTTTTGTGGACGAGTGGTGAACGGGCAAATCACTGCAAACGGCTTATCAGCCCCCGCCGATTTTAGCAGCGCGGTTGACTCCTTGCTAACTTGCCCGGACACCGCTATATCCATATCGAAATGCGCGGGCTCGAATCCGAGCGAACGCACCAGCTTAAGGTATTCGCTGCCAACGACCAAGTGCGTGGTTTTTCGGTCGATGACTTCATGCATTAGCCACTGGCTGCCCTCCCGAGAGCCCAAGCCAATCCTAGTTTTCCCCCCGCTCAGAAAAGCCCAAATACCGCTTTTCAGCAACCCCTGAGTGTCGAGAACCAAATCAAAATGACCGTCACGAAGAATGTTCAAAAAATGCTTTAACTCCTTGCACCATTCCAAATAGTGTCTTTTGCGCAACAACTCCCGCCACTGCCGCCTTGGCCAGACGATGACTCTGTCCAAGTGTGGATTGCCGGACAAAAGGCCGCTAATCGACTCATCGACTAGCCAGTTGATGCTTGCGCCAGGGTAGGCATCGCGGAGGGCTGGAATCAGTGCAGAGGCCATGATGACATCGCCAATGGCACTGAGGCGGATGATGAGTATGCTTTTAGGGGGGGTGTTTAGCTTCAAGGCAATTTCAGCATGAGTTGAGCGTACAGTGTAAGATAGGCATCTCTAATTGAGGAGGCACTGAACTGGCTATGAAGAAACCCGCGCCCTGTATCGCCGAGTTTCTTACGCTGCTCAACCGTCGCCGATAACAGTGCCAATATTTGCCCGGCCAATGCCCGGGGGTCCGAACAAGGGCATAACAAACCTGTCACTTCATGTTCAACCAGCTCGGTTGCCCCCAGTGAGGCCGTGCTGATTAGCGGCAGACCGTGACTCCAAGCCTCAAGAATCACATTGCCTAGCGGCTCATGGCGGGAGGGGCATACGAAAATATCCGCAAGGGCATAAAATGGGTCTGGGTTGTCTTGCCATCCTAGCCAGCGTATCCTGTCCTGCAAATTCAGTTCTTCGGCATGGGCGTACAAGCGGGATGCGTGTGGACCGTCGCCCGCAACGATCAACATCAGCGGCTTGCCGCCAATTTCCTTAGGTAGCAGGGCCATGGCCCGCAGTAGATCGTCGAAACCCTTTACATCGACTAGGCGGCCTAGGCTGAAAATGACCCAGGCATCTGGCGGGATGTCGTACTTCAACAAGGCTTCTTTTTTAGACGTTTCGTCCACTGGGGATGGATCGGGTACGAAGTTGCCGATGTAAAACACCCGTTTGGGGGGCAGTCCAGATTTCACCAGATAGTCGCAAATGCCACGGGTATTTCCAATCCAAGCATGAGCATGACGGTAATACCCGTCTATCTTGTAATATTCGCCAAGACGGGCAACGTGAATCGCCGGTGTATTGGAGGGCAGCCGGGTGAGCCGCGTGGCCCTTCCCATATAGGTCTGGACAATACATTCCCCCATGTCTTTGCAGGTCTGGCGCAGACGCCAGAGAGACCATAGGTCCCATCCGTTGGCCATGGGGATGTGGATTTGTTTGATGGCATCGCCGGCTAGATCGTTTGCCACAGGGCTGCCTGGCCGGTTGATTGCGGTGACTGGATAACCGGCATCCCGCAGGATGCGCAACAGGCGCACGTAAAAATGTTCGGCACCGCCGAATAAGCGGCTGCCCATGATATGCACGGACGGAATTTTATTTTGCATTCTGCTCCTAATCAGGTTATCCCTAGGTAGTTGGCCTCTGATTGTTTATTTTGCACCAACCGTTGGCCTTAGGCAAATCCGGCGAAGTTACAACTTGCCTTCTTGCTTATCGTCGCGAAACGGCAAGATGCCTTCCCCCCTTCGGGTCACTGCCAAATGGTGGTTGCCAAGTAAAAATGTCCTGGCGGAAAGGGAAGCAAGCGGGGTCGGCATAGGTTCGGTTATCATATGGGGCAATCAAAATCACTTTTAACAACAGTGTACACACTATGCAAATAAAACGCTTTATCTATGCGACCATTGATATCCTGTCGGGCCTGCCTAACTTGGCTGCATATCAAGCCGGCGGGATCGACGCTGCGCCCTTGGAACTAGTCTGCCATCGAGATATTGCAGCGGTCGTAAGTGCCATTGATGTTACCCAGTTCGGATCGAGCCTGCCGGGTGAGATATCGACTGAACAACAAGAGGAAAGCCATAGGGCACATCTGTTGAAATATCAACAGGTCAATTCATTTCTCCTTGAACAAGTCGGGCGCAACGGAATGTTGCCGCTAAAATTCGGATTTACGGCAAGCGATAATAATGAGGTTAAAACGGTTTTGGAGAATGCCTATATCCAACTGAAAACCTACCTCGAAAAACTGCAAGGGTCCGTGGAGCTGGTTGTCCATGTCTCGTGGGAGTTGCCGAAAATACTTCAAGAAATTGTAAGGGACAACCCCGATTTGGCTGCTGCGGACCCGGTACAGGCCGGGAGGCTGCTGTTCGAAGCAGCCGAGGTTAAAAAAAGAAAACTGGTGGAAGCCATCCATGGAACACTCTCTCCGCTATCTAAAGACTACTCTGATGCACCTTTAAAAACCGAGGCGATGATTTTTAACCGAAGTTATTTGGTTGACAAAGGGCAAGAGCCGTTGTTTGATGAGGCAGTGGACTCCGTAGCAACAGAGTTTGAAGACATTTTGACGTTTAGTTACATAGGGCCTTTGCCAGGTTACAGTTTTGTCAACATTGAGTTGAATCAGGGAAACTTTGCCATGGTGGACAAATCTCGCAAACTATTGCAGTTGCCGGAGAAAGCCTCTTGGGGAAGTATCAAATCTGCTTATCGACAATTGATTCTTGCTCATCATCCCGATAGGAACCCTGATGATCCGCAAGCGGTGCAACGCACCAAGGACTTGGTGGCGGCTTTCGGGATTGTAAAGGCGTATTGTCAAAGCCTACCAGGGTTTAGCGAAGAGGGAACCCCCAGCGAGTTCTCTTTTGCCAAGGAGGCAGTCGAGCAGGCTTTTATCGTCGATGACAAGGGGGCAGTGTTGGCACGTGTGAAAGGGAGCGAAAAACCTACATGAGTAAGACTATCGGCATAGACCTTGGCACCACGAATAGCTGCATGGCGGTGTTTGTTTGCGGCGGACCCATCATCATCCCGAACGCCCAAGGCGGTCACACAACACCGTCCGTGGTTGCCTTTACTCAAGAGGGGCAAAGGTTCGTCGGCGCATCCGCCAAGCAGCAACAACTCAGTAATCCGCAGCGCACCATTTCTTCGATCAAGCGATTCATGGGGCGTCAGTGGGACGAGGTTTCCGAGGAAATGGCAATCGTTGCCTACACTGTCGAAAAAGGCGATGGCGGCGATGTCAAGATCGCGGTTGAGGGAACGAAATATGCCCCCGAGGAATTGTGCGCGATGATTCTTCAGAAGCTAAAGGCCGATGCCGAGGCATACCTAGGCGAGTCAGTGACCGAAGCTGTCATCACTGTCCCCGCTTACTTCAACGATGCCCAGCGCAAGGCGACCAAGGATGCCGGCAGAATTGCCGGGTTCAATGTGTTGCGCGTCATCAACGAGCCGACCGCCGCCTCTCTTGCCTACGGGCTGGACATGACAGATGACCAGACGATATTGGTTTTTGATCTCGGCGGCGGCACGTTCGATGTTTCCATCCTTGGCCTAGGCTCGGGTCTGTTTGAGGTCAAGGCCACCAATGGTGACAACCACCTAGGCGGTGACAATTTTGACAAGTCCATCGTCGATTGGCTACTCGGTGAATTCAAGCGTGAGCAGGGGATTGATTTGTCAGCCGACCCAGCTGCCCTGTTGCGCGTTTACTCGGCTGCCGAACAGGCCAAGATTGAACTTTCCACGGTATTTTCGGTGCGGGTTGACCTGCCGTTCATTGCAGCCACACCAGCAGGCCCGAAGCACCTCAGCCTTGAACTCACGCGCGGGAAATTGAACGAGATAAGCACCCCGTTGATAGCCCGCACTGAAGAGCCTATCAGGCAGGCACTCGCCGATGCAGGCATTGATGCTCGCGATATCGACCATGTCGTGCTGGTTGGGGGCATGACCCGAATGCCATTAGTTCAGGACAAAGTCAAGGAGTTAATCGGCAAGGAGCCACACCGGGATATCGATCCGGACGAGGTAGTCGCAATGGGCGCCGCGATTCAAGCTGGCATCCTCCTCGGTGAATTCAAAGATATCTTGTTGCTTGATGTCACTTCCCTTTCGCTAGGGATAGAAACCAAAGGTGGCGTTTTCACAAGGCTGATTGAGCGAAACACCAGCATCCCGACACGGAAGACACAGACATTCACGACTGCCGAGGACAATCAAGAATCGGTGGAGATCCACGTCCTCCAAGGCGAATCGGAGATGGCTGCCTTCAATAAAACGCTAGGCATATTCCGCCTCGTTGGAATCCCGCCGGCGCGACGCGGGCTGATTGAGATTGATGTCACATTTGATATTGATGCAAACGGAATCATCCACGTAACGGCTGAAGACATAGTCACTGGCAACGAGCGGCAAATCAGGATCGAAAGCGGATCGGGCCTTGCGGAAAATGAGATCGAACGTATGGTGAAGAGTGCCGAGGAGTATGCCGGTGCGGCACACGGACTGCGCGCACTTGCGGAAGCACGCAACCATGCCGAAGTGCTTGCCGGCGAAATCGAACTTTCGCTGGATGCGTATTACTCCCAAATTAAAGATTTCGAGGCGCTAGCAATCACGGAGGCAATTGCCGAACTGCGCCATGCAATCGAAGGTCTTAATGCGTATGAAATACGAAGGCTTACGGCTGTTCTTGTCGAGACCGCGCAAGTTCTAAGATTCGAAGATGATCGGCAGTAATTCTCATATTGAACAGAACCGGGCGGGTTTGGAACTCGCCCTTATCCATCTTTGCCAACACGAGAATTACTGAGGTTTCGGTTCGCGTCTATTGAGGAATGCCGACTGTTTTAGCTTTAGCGACCAATTTTTGACTGGACTTCTTCTTTTTATAAAGCCTTATGGCCTCCGCACCAACGATTTGGGTGACTAAGCTTGCTGTCACGCCGGAAATCGGGATTGCCGCCAAGGGGTTCCATTGCAGTCTGCTGACTAGATAAGGCGAGGCTGCCGAGACCCCGGAAGCCGCTATTACGCCGATCAATTCAGGTATCCGTGCCTTGTCTTCAATGTCATGGTCAAACAGGAGTGCAATCTCCAAGATCAGATACAAATGCATCCGCGTCATAATCGATGCGCCACCGGCAAACCCCGCCAATTTCCAAACATTTCCCGCCACCGGAATCAGTTGCGGCAGATGCAGGATAGCCCCGCCCACAAAGGATAGGACGCTTTGAGTGTTGATGAGATGTTGGGCCAATTGCTCGGGAGTGTCGTCTGGGTAGAGCGATTTTACCCGCTGTACAACGCGGCGCACTTCGCCTTTGCGTAGGCGAAGAAAAAAATACAGGAACTCATCGGTGACCATGCCCTGGGTTTTTTTCCGGGACAGGACGAGACTGTTGGTTTTGACTGATTCGGATGTGACTGCCATTATATTACTCGTTGAATGGTGTTAAATTGTTTGGCGGAGAATTCCGCAACTTGATGGCTTAGGTCTCGCTTAAGGGCTTCAAGTTCCAGATGAGCGAGGCATAGTCCCGAATCGACCTATCGGACGAAAACTTGCCCATGCGAGCGACATTGAGGATTGACATGCGGGTCCAGTGCGAGGGGTCTCGATAGGCGTGGTCAACCTCTTGTTGGCAGTCCACATAAGGCCGGTAATCCGCCATCAGCAGGTAATCATCATTATACAAGAGATGATCGGTTAGTGGGCGAAACAGTCCGGTGTCACCATGGGAAAACAGCCCACTATTGATGAGGTCGATAGTCGCCTTAAGCTCAGTGTCGCCGTGGTAGTAGTCGGATGGGTTGTAAGAGCCGGCTTTCAATGTGGCTACTTGGTCGGAGGTCAAGCCGAACAGGAAGAAATTCTCCGCCCCCACTTCTTCGCGAATCTCAACATTGGCACCGTCCAGTGTTCCGATGGTCAACGCGCCATTCATCGAAAACTTCATATTTCCGGTTCCTGAGGCTTCCTTACCGGCTGTTGATATCTGTTCGGACAGGTCGGCGGCGGGATAGATGTTCTGGGCATGCTTGACATTGTAATCGGGCAGGAACACCACTTTGATTAGACCTCGGACATCCGGGTCATGATTGATGACATCGCCCAAGGAATTAATCAGCTTGATGATTAGCTTGGCCATGAAATAGCCGGGGGCCGCCTTTCCCCCGAAAATAAAGGTGCGCGGCGTGACAACGAGCTTGGGGTCGTGTTTGATGCGTTGGTATAAGGTGATGATGTTGAGTGCATTCAGATGTTGGCGTTTGTACTCATGGATGCGTTTCACTTGTATATCAAACAAGGATGCAGGATCGACCGTAATGCCAGTTCTGTCTAAAATGATCTTCGCCAGCCGTGTTTTATTTTCGTGTTTCACCCCGGCCCAGGCTTGCTGGAATCCAGCATCGTTGGCGTGGGCTTCAAGTTCTTTGAGGCGATTCAAATCCGTCAGCCAGCCCTCACCGATCCGTTCGTCAATCAACCGGGTCAGCCCCGGATTGCTTAACGCGACAAAGCGCCTTGGCGTTACGCCATTGGTCACGTTGTGGAAGTTGTCCGGGTTCATGGAATAAAAGTCAGAAAAGAGTTGGCTTTTCACAAGTTCAGAATGGAGTTCGGCCACGCCGTTGACCGCATGGCTACCGATCACCGCCAGATTGGCCATGCGCACATATTTTTCGCCGTTCTCGTCGATAATCGACAGATGCGCCAGTTTCACATCATCGCCCGGAAACTTGACGCGAACCTCGTCTAGAAAACGGCGGTTAATCTCGTAGATGATCTCCAAATGGCGCGGAAGCACGGAGGCGAACAAAGGCAAGTGCCACTTTTCCAAGGCTTCAGGCAACAATGTATGGTTGGTGTAAGAGAAAGATTTTTTGGTTATGCCCCAGGCCTGATCCCAGGCCATGCCGTGTCTGTCTATCAATTGGCGCATCAACTCGGCGATGCCAATGGCAGGATGGGTATCGTTTAACTGGATGCAAAACATCTCATGAAAGCGGTCTAACGGCAAACCCCGGCGTAGGCATAAACGAATCATATCCTTGATGGAACAGGCCACGAAAAAATATTGCTGCTCCAAGCGCAATTGCTTGCCCTGCATTCCCTCATCATTGGGGTATAAGACTTTGGAAATGTTTTCCGAGTAGACTTTTTCCTCCACCGCCCCGTAATAATCGCCACGGTTGAAATCGTCGAAATCGAAGGATTGGGCCGCCTCCGCACTCCACAGCCGGAGCAAGGCGCAAGAATCGACCCGGTAGCCGACAACCGGGGTGTCATAGGG
>Ga0208496_1000848_pt1 | contig 11172 bp, 9 predicted proteins | sample CryBogmetaGMA2M_FD_184552 | JGI IMG/M metagenome (GOLD analysis project Ga0208496, IMG submission 184552) | Freshwater microbial communities from Crystal Bog, Wisconsin, USA - MA2M (SPAdes) | ecosystem: Environmental > Aquatic > Freshwater > Lake | place: Crystal Bog, Wisconsin, USA | collected... | reverse complement strand
CAGGCATTTTTTGAGTTGCTCGAGCACCGCCGGGGCGCGCTGGCGGTCTGTCTCGGTGGCCGGTGCAGCTTCGTTGGAGACCGTGTCGGCGAGCACAAATCCGGGTGTCTCTTGCAGCGCTTGCAGCAGCTTGGACAGCACTTGTTCGGTGTGGCTGGTGCAGGCTTGGCATTGCACCTCGTCTGCACCAGCGTGCAGCGAGGATTCGAGGGCACCGGCGCTATTCTGCAGTGCGACAGCGCCCAGGTTGCCAGCCACGCCCTTGAGAGTGTGGGCGCTGCGCTCGGCGCTTTGCCGGTCGTGGGCTGCCAGTTGTTCGCGCACGCGCTGCACTGCTTCGGCTTGCGACGCCGCCATCTTGCGCAGCATGCTGATGTAAAAGCTGGCCTTGCCGCCGCTGCGTTGCAGGCCTTGCAAGGGCTCCAGACCTTCTATCCCCTGCAGCAATTCCATCAACTGCTCGTCTGCCTCAGGCGCCGGTGCAGGGGTATGCGGGGCGTGTCGCGCCTGACCCAGTCCATCGCGTACCTTGACCCACTGCACCAGCGCCAGCCACAGCTCGTTGGGGTTGATGGGTTTGGTCACTACCCCGTTCATGCCGGCATCCATGCAACGGTCGCGGTCGGCCTTCATGGCATTGGCGGTCATGGCGACGATGGGCAGCACCGCAGCACTCATGCTTTCGCGGATCAGGCGTGCCGCGGTCACGCCATCCATCACCGGCATTTGCATGTCCATCAGCACGATGTCGTAGGGGCGGCGGTCCGCCACGCGCGCAGCCACCTGCGTGACTGCCACGAGGCCATCCGGAGCAAGGTCGACCTCAAAGCAGTGGGACGTCAGCAGTTCGGTGGCCACTTGCTGGTTGATCTCGTTGTCCTCCACCAGCAGCACGCGGGCGCCGCTTATGCGCTGCAGTTTTTCTTCGTGTGGATTGCCGTCGCTGCGCTGCTGATGCTCACGCCGCTCGGCGTGGCCGGCGGCCTGCATCAAGGTGTTGAACAGCAGTGAGGAGCTAACCGGCTTGCTCAGAAAGTGTTCAATGCCCATGCTGGCCGCTTCCTTGACCACGCCGTCCTGCCGGTGTGCCGAGAGCATGATGAGCTGCGGGCACTTGGGCAGGCCCAAGGCCTGGATCGCACGCGCCGTTTCCAGTCCGTCCATGCCGGGCATGCGCCAGTCCAACAGAATCATGTCAAAGGGCTGTTGTGTGGAGGCCTTCAGCGTATCCAGCGCAGCCTGGCCGGAGTTCACGGTGTGTACCGTAAATCCAATTACCTCCAGCATCTGGGACAGCACCAGGGCCGCGGTCAGACTGTCGTCGACCACCAGGATGTGGCTGCCGTGCAGGTCTACCTGCGGGCGCCCCAGCACGCGTTCCCAGGACTCAATCCCTAAGCGCGCCGTGAACCAGAAGGTGCTGCCTTCGCCATAGCTGCTGTGCACGCCTATGGCGCCGCCCATGGCCTCGGCCAGGCTCTTGCTGATGGCGAGGCCCAGACCGGTGCCGCCGTACTTGCGGGTGGTGGACGAGTCGGCCTGCGCAAAGCTCTGGAACAGTTTGCCTAACTGCTCGGGCTTGAGCCCGATGCCGGTGTCGGTGACCTCGAAGCGCAACAGCACCTCGGTGTCGGCGCATTCCTGCATGTCGATGCTGATGCGCACCTCGCCGCTTTCGGTGAACTTGACGGCATTGTTGGCCAGGTTGATCAGGGTCTGGCCTATGCGCAGAGCATCGCCCACCAAGACGCGCGGAATGTTGTGGGCTACGCGGCAGATCAACTCCAGTCCGGTGGCCTCCACCTTGTCACCAATCATGTTGATGACGTTCTCCATCATGGCATCCACTTCGAAGGGTACCGCCTCGATTTCCATCTTGCCGGATTCCATTTTGGAGAAGTCCAGAATGTCGTTGATGATGCCCAGCAGATGCTCGCCGCTGCGTTTGATCTTGCTAAGGTAGTCCAGCAAGCGTGGCGACATGTCCTGCGTCAGCGCCAGTCCGGACAGTCCGATGATGGCGTTCATCGGCGTGCGAATCTCGTGGCTCATATTCGCCAGAAAATCGCCTTTGGAGCGGACGGCTTGTTCCGCCTCAAGCGCGGCCTGCTGCAACTCCTGGGTGTATTTTTGTTCGTTGCTTTGGTATTGGCGCAGATTGGATCGCATCACGGCCAGGCGGCCCATGATGCTGCTCTCGCTGGCCTCTTTCTGGTCTATGGGTGATTCCAAATCGCCCTGTGCCACCTTGGCAATGGCTTCCTGCACATTGCCGATGGAGCCACCCATCACGCCCTTGAGCTTGGCAATGAAGCGGTTGAAGCTCTCAATCACCTCGTCTATTTCGTTGACCTGGGCCGGTGGTATTTGCAGGGACAAATCGGCATTGCCCGCGTTGAGTTCGACCAGGGCCCGCTTGAGCTGTCGCATCGGTTTGAGTACCACGCTGCGCAGCAGAAAGTAGATGGAGGTCACCAGGATTACATTGGTCAGCAGAAGCTGCGTCAAGAGCTTGCGCAGTTCGGCTTGCATCTTCTGCTGTATGGAGCGTTCGGAGACATACAGCCTGGTCTGTCCTACGGGCATATTTTTGCCATCGACCGAATAGATATTGTCCCAGGAGATCACACGGTCGGCAGCGGGCGCGGCTTCCCGGTGGGTCCACTCGGTGCCTTCCCGAACGGTACTGTAGAGCAGCTGCCCATTGTTGCCCCAGACCTGTATGCCCAGCACGGCTTGGTCCCGGATCTCGGCATCCACGGAGAGTTTGATCTGCTGTTCGTAGTAATCCCAAATGGACGCTGGCAGGCTGGTTTTCAGGCGTTCCTTGATACCTTCCATGCGCATGACAAGTTCTTGTTGATAGCCCGCCCGTGCCGCCTGATAATTGAGCACGCCCCAGCCCAGGAGCACCAGGCTAATCAACAGCGCCAGCAAAACCGTAAAACGGAGTTGAATAGAGCGCAGGGGTTTGTGCTGCGAGGGACGCATGGGGCATTTTATTTCGGCAATTCAACGCCCACAGCCGCCATGTGCTTTCGTATCAGCCTGCCTATTGTGCCGTCTGCGCTGAGTTTTTTGAGGCTCGCTTCAATCAGGGGAATCTTGTCCGCGAACCTGGATTTTTTGGATATTGGTAGATAGGTAAAGGGTGCGTGTGCTTCGTCCCCACAGGCGACCAAGGTGTCACCGGCAAACGCAGTGCTACTGAAGACGACACCCAAAGCAAATGCAGCGAGCTTCATTCAACTCTCCCTAATCAATGTATGAATTAGAGTGCAAGTGTAATGTGTGGAAAGCCTTTGTACCAGCACGATGTAGTCGTGCCACGCTCGATCGAACCCCATGTGCCTTCGTTGCAATGCGCGCGGCGCCAAGCTGACCGGAGCCACTGCCACACCATGTTAGGGCAAATCTGTGGATCACGGCTATGCCAGAGAAACTGGCGGCAGCGGGGCGTTGACAGCCCCGCCTGCTGCGCCCTAGCGGCCTTGCAGCAGGCGTGCGGCCGCTAGGGCGAAGTAAGTCAGCACGCCATCGGCACCGGCGCGCTTGAAGGCCAACAGGCTCTCCAGCATGACGGCGTCATGGTCAAGCCAGCCGTTTTGCGCAGCGGCCTTGAGCATGGCGTATTCGCCCGACACTTGGTAGGCAAAGGTCGGGATCTTGAACTCGTCCTTGACGCGGCGCACCACATCCAGATAGGGCATGCCGGGTTTGACCATCACCATGTCGGCGCCTTCGGCAATGTCCATAGCGACCTCGCGCAGCGCTTCGTCGCTGTTGCCGGGGTCCATCTGGTAGGTCTTCTTGTTGCTTTTGCCGAGGTTGGCGGCCGAGCCTACGGCGTCGCGGAACGGGCCGTAAAAGGCGCTGGCGTACTTGGCGCTGTAGGCCATGATGCGGGTGTGCACAAAGCCTTCGGCCTCCAGCGCGGCGCGTATGGCGGCGATGCGGCCGTCCATCATGTCGCTGGGCGCCACGATGTCGACGCCGGCGCGGGCCTGGGTCAGCGCCTGCTGCACCAGGGCCACGGTGGTCTCGTCATTGAGGATGTAGCCTTCGGTCTCTGGCCGGGTGTCGGGCAGGCCGTCCTGGCCGTGGCTGGTAAAGGGGTCCAGCGCCACATCGGTCATCACGCCCAGATCGGGAAACTCTTTTTTTAGGGCGCGCACCACGCGGGGGATAAGTCCGTCCGGGTTCAGGGCCTCGCTGCCGGCGTAATCTTTCAGCGACTGGTCGACCACCGGAAACAAGGCCATGACGGGAATTTGCAGCTTGACACACTCCTCGGCCACCGGAAGCAGCAGGTCCAGGCTGAGCCGCTCCACGCCCGGCATGGAGGCCACAGAAACACGCTGCTTCTGGCCATCGACGACAAACACGGGGTAAATCAGGTCATGGGCCGTCAGGCTGTTTTCACGGACCAGGTTGCGGGTAAAGCTGTCACGGCGCAGGCGGCGTGGACGGCCTGCAGGAAAGGGTGCGTATGGGGTCATATGAAAATTGTGCCTGAAACTTGCGCGCAATCACCGTATCGGCTTGCGTTGACCAGTCTTTCGGCCATTTTTCTTCTGTCAAAAAGGCTGCGGCGACGCTTTATGTAGGAAATGTCACAGTTCTGTGTAAGGTCATTTGATAAATTCGCTTGTGCTTGTGAGAGAACTTTGTTAAAGTCAGCTTCGGGTAGCTTGCTACCTCCCGCTTTTCCTCCCTGAGCGGGGCCTTGATGTGTGACAGCAAATAGGCTTACTACCCCAGCCCACGTGCTGGGGTTTTTTTTGTGTCAAGCATGGGCGAACACCCGATGGGGCCTAAACTCAAGCCCATGCTCTGGGTAAAGTCCTTTCACATCGTTTTCGTCGCCAGCTGGTTTGCCGGCCTGTTCTACCTGCCGCGCATCTTCGTCAATCTGGCCATGGTTCCCGTCGGTTCGGATGCGGAGCGCGCCCGTCTGTTGCTGATGGCGCGCAAGCTGATGCGCTTCAGCCACATGCTGGTGCTGCTGGCCCTGGGTTTTGGACTGTGGATCTGGGGGCTCTATGGCTGGACCTTTGGCATGGGCGACGGCACTGGCCCGGGCTGGATGCACATCAAGCTGACCTTGGTGCTTTTTGCTGTGATCTATCACGCAGTCTGTGCCGGCATGTTGCGTAAGTTCGAGGCCGGTACCGAGGGCCGCAGCCACGTCTGGTTTCGCTGGTTCAACGAGGTTCCTGTGTTGCTGCTGACGGCCATCGTCATTCTGGTGGTCGTCAAGCCGTTTTGAACCATTTCCCCGGGGTGCGCAAAAAACTAAAATCTGGCCATGTCTGAAACCACACCTCCCGCACCCTCCTATTTCGAGCGCCACATTTTTTTCTGCCTGAACGAGCGCAAAAACGGCGAGGCCTGCTGTGCCAACTTCCAGGCGCAAGAGGCGTTTGACCATTGCAAGGCCCTGGTCAGAGAGGCCGGTATTAGCGGACCTGGACAGGTGCGCGTCAACAAGGCCGGCTGCCTGGACCGCTGTGCTGCGGGGCCAGTGGCCGTGGTCTACCCGGAAGCGGTCTGGTACAGCTATGTGGATACGGCTGATATCGATGAAATCGTGGAGTCGCATCTCAAGAACGGCAAGGTGGTAGAGCGCCTGCTCACACCGCAGCATCTGGGGCGATAGTCCATGAAAGCATCGACCAAACGCTTCACGCTGCAAGGTCCGGTCGGAGAGATCGAACTGGCTGTGGACGAGCCGCACGGCCTGCTGCGCGGAGTGGCAGTGATCTCCCATCCACACCCTCTGTTTGGTGGCACCATGGACAACAAGGTTGTGCAGACCCTGGCTCGGGCCTTTGTGCAATGTGGCTGGCGCGCGGTGCGTTTCAACTTTCGTGGTGTCGGTGCCAGCGCCGGTGTACACGACAATGGCCAGGGTGAGTTGCAGGACCTGCTGGCGGTGGTTCAGGATCAGGCGCCAGAGGGCGCGCTGGCCTTGGCAGGATTTTCTTTTGGTGCCTTTGTCACCAGCCACGGGATTGAGCAACTGCGGCAGCAGCGCCAGCTCGACAAGCTGGTGCTGGTAGGAACAGCGACCACGCGTTTTGCCGTGGCCCCGCTGGCGCCTGAACTGCACGAGCGGACCTTGGTGGTGCATGGCGAGATTGATGACACCGTGCCGCTGGCCGATGTGATGAACTGGGCGCGCCCGCAGAAACTTCCGGTGACCGTGATTCCCGGGGTCGAGCACTTCTTTCATGGGCAATTGACGTTGTTGCGCTCACTCGTAGCGCGCCACCTGATGAGCGAGTTGCCCTCACTTTAGGCACCCGCCCTTCAACGGTTCCTTGCCGAACCCAGTCCCATGAAATCACTTCTTGCTATTTTGTTAGCTGCACTGAGCCTTGCCGTTGCGGCGCAAATGCCGCAGCCGCCCGAGGTGGCGGCTCGCGCCTATATGTTGCTGGACGTCACTGCCAACCAGATCCTGGCCTCCAAGGACATAGATTCCCCGGTGGAGCCAGCCTCGCTGACCAAGCTGATGACGGCCTATCTGGTGTTTGATGCGCTCAAGTCTAAGAAGATCGACCTCAAGCAGACCTTTGCGGTTAGCGAGCGCGCCTGGAAAATGCCGGGTTCGCGCATGTTTATCGATCCCAAGATGCAGGTGCCGGTGGAGGATTTGATCCGGGGCATGATTGTGCAAAGCGGAAACGATGCCACCATGGCTCTGGCCGAGGGCGTGGGTGGAACGGCGGAAAAATTCGTGCAGATGATGAACGAGCAGGCCAAGGCCCTGGGCATGAAAAGCACGGGATACAAGAATCCGGAGGGTCAAACCGAGGCAGGACACACCACCACAGCGCGCGACCTCAGCATTCTGGCCACCCGCCTGTTTGCCGATTTTCCCGAGTACGTGGGCTTTTATGCCATCAAGCATTACCGCTACCCGGGCACGCCAGCGGCCAATGACAGCAATCGCAACCTGTTGTTGTTTCGGGACCCTACGGTGGATGGATTGAAAGCCGGCCATACCGATGCTGCTGGCTACTGCATGGTTGCCACGGCCAAGCGCGATTTCCCCAATCTGGTTACGGTCGGCGCCGCTGCTGGAACGCCTTCTGCCAGCGGCAATCGCCGCCTGTTGTCGATTGTGCTGGGCGCGGAAAGCGAAAACGCCCGTGCCAATGAGTCGCAAAAGCTGCTGAATTGGGGCTACACCGCCTATGAAGCAGTCAAGCTGTTCGATGCCAACCAGGCGGTGGCTACGCCAGCCATCTGGAAGGGCACTTCAGCCGCCGTCAAGCTCGGTCGCAACCAGTCCATCGTGGTGGCCGTGCCCGCTGGCATGGCGGCCAAGCTCAAGACCCAGGTGTTGCGCAATGAGCCTCTTTTGGCGCCTGTCGCCCAAGGACAACAAGCGGCCACCCTGCGCGTCACCCTGGCCGAGCAGCAACTGGTGGATGTGCCCCTGCTGGCGCTGGATGGCGTGGCGCAGGCCGGCGTGCTAGGCCGCGCCTGGGACGCCATACGACTCTGGATCCGTTAGTTTTTCATGCGCTGCTCAAGCCCTATTGCGGTGAAACGCCCGATCTGATATATTCGAGGGCTTTTCGGAAATTCCGTAGGGATTCACGTTTTCGAAAAGTTATTTTGTAAGAACCAAACGTTTAGGGACGTTTTTTTTCAGGAGGCATCAGTGCCAACCATCAACCAACTAGTGCGCCAGGGGCGCGAGGTCGAGATTATCAAGTCCAAGAGTCCTGCTATGCAGAACTCTCCCCAGCGCCGTGGCGTATGCACCCGTGTGTACACCACAACGCCTAAAAAGCCCAATTCCGCTCTGCGTAAAGTTGCCAAAGTGCGCTTGACCAACGGTTTTGAGGTGATTTCCTACATCGGCGGCGAAGGCCACAACCTGCAGGAACACAGCGTGGTGCTGGTTCGTGGTGGTCGTGTCAAGGATCTGCCCGGTGTGCGTTACCACATCGTCCGTGGTTCGCTCGATTTGCAAGGCGTGAAAGACCGCAAGCAGTCGCGCTCCAAGTACGGTGCGAAGAAGCCAAAGGCCAAGTAAATTGACCTGAATTCGAGGTGCGAGCCCTGAATTCGAAAAAGTAAAAGGTGTTTGTTTGCTGCGTGGCGCGGTGAATGAACGAAGTGACCCAGTGTTCGGGTCGAGTAAGTGAGAGTCTTATTGATTAACTCTCGCGGTGTCCGATAAGGGCGCCAACTGAAGCAAAGAGGTGAAAAAATGCCACGTCGTCGCGAAGTCCCTAAACGTGAAATCCTGCCGGATCCTAAGTTCGGCAATGTTGAGCTGTCCAAATTCATGAACGTGATCATGGAAGGCGGCAAGAAAGCCGTTGCAGAGCGCATCATTTACGGTGCCCTGGAACTGATCGGTAAGAAGCACCCCGATAAAGACCCGGTGGAAGCCTTCAGCGTTGCCATCAACAACGTCAAGCCCATGGTCGAAGTGAAGTCCCGCCGCGTCGGCGGTGCCAACTACCAGGTGCCAGTTGAAGTGCGCCCTGTGCGTCGTTTGGCTCTGTCCATGCGCTGGATTAAAGAAGCTGCACGCAAGCGCGGTGAAAAGTCCATGGCTCAGCGCTTGGCTAACGAGTTGCTCGAAGCCACCGAAGGCCGTGGCGGCGCCATGAAAAAGCGTGACGAAGTTCACCGCATGGCTGAGGCCAACAAGGCCTTCTCCCACTTCCGCTTCTAAAAAGCGGCTACTGCGAAGGCTTCATGCGTCGTTGTGTCACCTGGCCGTGCTACAAGCACTGTCTGCGGTGACACGCCTAGCCTGAAGCCTTCTCGCTACGCCGCGTTGTGCGCGTAGCGGAATTCAGAACTCCCCAGATAAACCAAGGATCCATCATGGCTCGCCATACTCCCATTGAGCGCTACCGCAATATCGGTATTTCGGCTCACATTGACGCCGGTAAAACCACTACGACCGAGCGCGTACTTTTCTACACCGGCGTGAATCACAAAATTGGTGAAGTGCACGACGGCGCGGCCACCATGGACTGGATGGAGCAGGAACAAGAGCGCGGCATCACGATCACTTCCGCTGCCACCACCTGTTTCTGGAAGGGCATGGACGCTTCTTTCCCTGAGCACCGCATCAACATCATTGACACGCCCGGACACGTGGACTTCACGATTGAAGTCGAGCGTTCCATGCGCGTGCTGGATGGCGCCTGCATGGTGTATTGCGCCGTGGGCGGTGTGCAGCCCCAATCGGAAACAGTGTGGCGTCAGGCCAACAAGTACAAGGTGCCCCGTCTGGCCTTTGTCAACAAGATGGACCGCACCGGCGCCAACTTCTTCAAGGTCGTTGAGCAAATGAAGCTGCGCCTGAAGGCCAGCCCGGTTCCCATCGTGATCCCAATCGGTGCCGAAGAAAACTTCACCGGTGTGGTCGATCTGCGCAAGATGAAGGCCATCATCTGGGACGAAGCTTCCCAGGGCATGAAGTTCACCTTCGAAGAAATTCCCGCAGAACTCCTGGCATCGGCCAAGGAATGGCGCGAAAAGATGGTCGAAGCTGCCGCTGAAGCCACCGAAGAACTGATGAACAAGTACCTCGAAGAAGGTGACTTGACCGAAGAAGAAATCACCCACGGCCTGCGCCTGCGCACCTGTGCTGGTGAAATTCAGCCCATGCTGTGCGGCTCGGCGTTCAAGAACAAGGGTGTGCAGCGCATGCTGGATGCCGTCATTGAACTGATGCCTTCGCCTCTGGACGTGAAGGCCATCAAGGGCTTTGACGAAGACGAAAAGGAAACCACCCGCAAGGCCGACGACAACGAAAAGTTTGCTGCGCTGGCGTTCAAGCTGATGACCGACCCGTTCGTGGGTCAGCTGACCTTCGTGCGCGTTTATTCCGGCGTGCTCAAAAAGGGCGACACCGTTTACAACGCGGTGCGCGGCAAGAAGGAGCGTATCGGTCGTATCGTGCAAATGCACGCCAACAATCGTGAAGAAGTCGATGAAATCCGCGCTGGCGACATCGCCGCCTGCGTCGGTTTGAAGGACGTGACCACGGGCGAAACCCTGTGCGATCCTTCGGCTGTGATTACGCTGGAGCGCATGGTGTTCCCTGATTCGGTGATCCGTCAGGCTGTAGAGCCCAAGACTAAGGCCGACCAGGAAAAAATGGGCATCGCGCTCAACCGTCTGGCTGCAGAAGATCCTTCTTTCCGCGTGCAGACCGACGAAGAGTCGGGCCAGACCATCATCGGTGGTCAGGGCGAGTTGCACCTGGAAATTATTGTCGACCGCATGAAGCGCGAATTCGGCGTGGAAGCAAACGTGGGCAAGCCCCAGGTTGCCTATCGCGAAACTATTCGCAAGAGCGTGTCGGAAGTCGAAGGCAAGTTCGTTCGTCAGTCCGGCGGTAAGGGTCAATACGGCCACGTGGTGTTCACCGTTGAACCCAACGAAGCCGGCAAGGGCTTCCAGTTCGTCGACGCCATCAAGGGCGGTGTGGTTCCTCGCGAATTTATCCCCGCGGTGGAAAAGGGTGTCATTGAAGCGCTGAACCAAGGCGTGTTGGCCGGTTACCCGGTGGTCGACGTCAAGGTGACGCTGACCTTCGGTTCCTACCACGACGTGGACTCGAACGAAAACGCGTTCAAGATGGCCGCCATCTTCGGTTTCAAGGAAGGCTGCCGCAGGGCCAGCCCCGTGATTCTGGAGCCCATGATGGCCGTGGAAGTGGAAACACCGGAAGACTACGCCGGCAACGTGATGGGCGATCTGTCCTCACGCCGCGGCATGGTGCAGGGTATGGACGACATGGTCGGTGGCGGCAAGGCCATCAAGGCCGAAGTGCCCCTGTCCGAAATGTTTGGTTACTCCACGACACTGCGCTCGATGTCGCAAGGTCGCGCTACCTACACGATGGAATTCAAGCATTACTCGGAAGCTCCGCGTAACGTGTCTGAAGCCATCATGGCTTCGCGCGCCAAGTAAATTTGCAAGTTGTCTGCGACGGTGTGCCGCCCTGTTCCCGTGCGGGGCGAATCAGCAACATCGTGCAGACATAAAACCAATACACGGGATTAGCTCTTTGGAGAACGACATATGGGTAAAGAAAAATTCACACGTACCAAGCCTCACGTCAATGTGGGCACTATTGGCCACGTTGACCACGGCAAGACCACGCTGACTGCGGCCATCACC
>Ga0208496_1000847_pt1 | contig 11180 bp, 9 predicted proteins | sample CryBogmetaGMA2M_FD_184552 | JGI IMG/M metagenome (GOLD analysis project Ga0208496, IMG submission 184552) | Freshwater microbial communities from Crystal Bog, Wisconsin, USA - MA2M (SPAdes) | ecosystem: Environmental > Aquatic > Freshwater > Lake | place: Crystal Bog, Wisconsin, USA | collected... | reverse complement strand
TTGGCGCATGCGCATCGATATAGCCCCTTTTGGAGAGATCGACTCGCTGCTGCTAATTATGGATCAGTCACAATAGACGCCCATTTTTTACGTAGCTTACCCATACTCTCGCGTCAAGATTTGCAGGAAAATTTTGACGCATTGCAGGCCAAGTGGCCTGATTTAACGACGCAAGATATTTTTTCTGTGACCTCTTCTGGGTCTACCGGAAAACCGGTACGGGTTCAAAAATTTCGCAAGTTCCAAAATCCCTTAGATAGTGCCCATACCTTAATAGAACTGGAGTGGCACAACATAGACCCTCATCAGACTATTGCCTCTTTGGGGTTTGGGGTCGAGGACCAAGCTCATCTAGATTGGGGCGGTATTTTTCAAGCGCTTCACTATAAGGGGCGATGTCTTACCCGCAATGTAACCCAGCATTCTTTAGAATCACACCTAGATTGGCTGATGAAAGAAAAGCCAGCTTATCTAAAGGTGAGTCCATTTGTAGCGGCTCAATTAGCGCGGCTAGCCTTAGATCAAAAAAAATCATTGCCAATAAAAGCCATTATTTGCCAATCTGAGAAAGTATCTGCGGTGCACCGTGCTCTATGTAAAGAGGCCTTTGGGGCAACCATCATTGATCGCTATTCTAGTGAAGAAACGGGTTTAATTGCATTGCAATGCCCTACTCATCATGATCTTCATGTGATGAGTGCAGGGGTCATTGTCGAAATCGTCAATGCATCAGGACAAGCTTGTGCGATTGGTGAAGTAGGCAAGGTCTTGGTCACCAATTTAGTGAGCTATGCAATGCCCCTAATTCGCTATGACTTAGGCGATTTTGCATCTTGGGGGCCGGCATGTAACTGTGGGATGACCCTTCCTGTCATTAGTAAGCTTTGGGGGCGAGTGAGAAATTCCGTCATTCATGCTGATGGTAGTGCCCATCCTATGGGGTTTTTGGGTGATGACATTGGAATGATGCCCAATATTCTTGAATTTAAGATCGAGCAATACCTTGGCAAGGAACTCTATTTAGAACTTGTTTGTAAGCAAGCTCTTAATCAAGAGGAGATCAATCAAATACATGAAATATTTGCTAAAAATGGCCTATCAGGTCTTTGGCTATTCATCATGCGCGTTTCTAAGCTTTCTGACGATGGGCAAGCTAAGCGAGAAGAGTTTAAACAGGTTAACCAAAATGGGGCATTTCCTCAGGAGGCAATCAAAATTCGCATATGAAAAAATGGATCACCTGCTGCGTTTACCTACTCGGTTTTTTATGCTCTAGTGATGGATGGGCTCAAGAGGCGCCAATCTCCGCCCGGGTAAACGGCATCGATAAATCGGTTTCTGTTGGAACTGGTTTTTTTATTTCCAATGATGGGTATGTGATGACCGCCAATCATGTGATTCAAAAACGCGACAAAGTGTTCGTCAAGCTGCGCGGCAATTTATTACAAAATGCCACTATAGTCAAAGTCGATGTGGAGAGTGACCTTGCTTTATTAAAAATCACAGCGCCCACTACGCCACTCTCGATTGCCAACTGGACCGACATTCCCGTTGGTTTAGAAATTTATGTGATTGGCTACCCATTGCCAGCGTCGGCCAATATGGGTATTCGGATCACCGAAGGCTTGATTAATGGCGCAGTAGGTATAGGACAGCGCCGCTTGGATCTATTTCAGTTAAGCGCCCAGGTACAAAAAGGCAATTCCGGTGGGCCTGTGCTTTCGCCAGATGGGCTGGTAGTTGGGATGGTGCAGGGTAAGTTAGATGCCTTGCAGGTTGCTGAAAAGACCCATGACCTTCCACAAAATGTCAATTTTGCCTTGAAGTCTTCTGTCTTAATGCGCTTTTTGGAGGGCACAGAAGTCAAAACACAATATTCATGGGTCAATCTAGCTAAACGATATCGTCCATACGAGATTTTGCGCTTAAGTGAGCAGTCGATAGTCCAGGTGATTGGAGTGGGGACGAAAGAATAACGCTGTTTAACGAGTCCAAGGATGTCATATCCCCCATTGATAAGCTTACATTACCCCCTTTGAATCAATTTATAATAATTTAAGACAAACGAAACCTATATTTTTACTATGAATGTATATCAAAAAGTCATCAGTGCTGCCCAGCAAAATTTAGCGGCGCCTGCCTTTATATCTTCTCAAGGCTGCATGACTTATGGTCAATTTATTTCATTGATCGCATTCACTTCAAAAGAATTACATCAACATGGAGTAGTCAAGGGTGATGTGGTCGGCATTACCCCATCCCATGTTCAATTGCATGCCGCCTTGGTCATTTCCTTGGCGCAGCTTGGAGCCGTTTCCATTAGCTTGCACAGACAACTACCTTCTCTTGAGTTGAGTAAACGGATTAAACGTTTTGGTATTAAATATGTTGTGCGCAACGGTGAAATCTCCAAGATCGCTGGTATTGATAACATTGTATTTAATAAGATTGAATTTGTAGAAGGGCAACATTCTTTTGATTTAGCACAGGAGGGATTGGTAGAACCCAAAAAAAATGATCCCGCCCGTTTTTTGCTGACATCAGGCTCTACTGGGGATGCCCAAGCTATTTTGCATACCCAGCAATCTTGGGTCGAAAGAGTGGAAAGAACGGTAGATGACATGGATGCCAATACCCGAGTAATTCTCCCTGATATTTATAGCACCTTAGGTAATATCTTCATGCTGGGCACTTTATTTGCAGGCGGTGCGATTATTTTGGCTCGAACCAATAGCTATTCAGAGCTCATCAATGACGTTAATGCTTATGCAGCAAGCCATCTGATTTTGCCTCCCTATATTTTTCTCAGTATGCTATCGCACCTGCCTAAACAGGGCATTGCATTTCCAACGGTTAAGCATTTGCGACCTGTTGGATCGAGTTTGTCTAAGCCTTTGCTAGAAGCCTTGCTAACACGGATATCGCCTAATGTCTACTATCCCTATGGCATTAGCGAGGCTGGTGCAATCAGTATCGCAACGCCCAGTATGCTGCAAAAATATCCCGATACCAGCGGAAAAATAAAATCTTGGAGTAAAGCGCAGATAGTCGATGAGAGCGGTAAGGTTATGAAATCGGGAGAAGTAGGTCGGATTCGAGTTAAGGTTGAAGGGATGCCTACAGAGTACTATCAATCGCCCGAAGTGAGCAAAGCAAAGTTTCGGGACGGCTGGTTTTACAGTAGCGACCAAGGCTATATTAATCGCGCGGGCCTGCTTTTCGTCCAGGGGCGTATCGACGATTTGATCAATTTGGATGGCAAGAAATTAAATCCGGCGCAATTGGAGTCTCAAATTGTTAACAATAGTGCGATTGCTGATTGCGCACTATTTACCAGCATGCACGAAGGCAGTGAGAAACTATTTGGCGCTTTTATAGCGAGCAAAGATGAAATTATAAAAGCGCTAGCGGGTAACCCTCAATTACAGACGCTGGTACAAGGCCGTTATTTTTCGGTTAGCACTTTACCGCGTAACGATAATGGCAAAGTCTTGCGCAAAGATTTGGCTAGTTTTTTTGCTAAAGAAATTTCGCAATTATCTTCAAGCTAATGTAAGTGCCTAGTCAGAAATGTTCGGCTAGTATTCATCCATAGATAACACAACACCCATTTGCATGTTGGGTAAGTCTAAATTAGCTCAGAAGATTATTGGGTTTTTAGCGCAGGTAAATTTTTGAATATTTTTTCATCTTTCAAGGATTCTTGGCGCATGAATTTAGCAAACTGAGCGGGGTTCATGGTGAGCGTATGCATACCCAAGCCGTTAAGTTGCTTTTGAATATGGGGTCTGTCCAAAATTTCTTTGATAGCCTGGTTAAGGACTTGAATCACTGACTTTGGAGTACCTGCAGGTGCTACTAGAGCGTACCAACTTTGCGCTGTAAAACCTGGAACAGTATTGCTGATTAAGGGAATTTGAGGGTAGTTTTTGAGAAGTCTGGTTCCCCCAGTACCTAAGATTTTGATATTGCCATTTTCAGCGTGCTGTAAAAGAGAGGGCAGGGGATTAAAGAGGTACTGGATATTGCCACCGATTAAATCTTTGAGTCCAGGAGCGCTGCCCTTGTATTGGATTTGTTGTGCATCGATATTGGCTGCTAGATTAAATTCTAGAGCGGCCAACCCTTGCGAAGATGCGCTGCCAATAGAGGCCCAGTTTAATTCTCCTGGATGTGCTCTTGCGTAGGCGATAAACTCAGGAAGGGTATTGATGGGTAGCTTGCCATTAATGGCCAGCATCATTGGTAAGGTGCCAATGGTTGCAACTGGCTCAAAATCCACTAGGGGTTGATATGGGTGGGTGGCCATAAAAAAGGGCGTCATTAAAAATGCCGAGGTGATAAAGCCTAGAGTGGCGCCATCTGATTTGGCATTGGCAACATAGCTCATGCCAATCGTGTTGCTTGCGCCACTGCGGTTTTCAACTAATACACTTTGATGAAGTTTTTCTGAAAGCTCATTGGCAATCAGGCGCGCTACAAGATCGACCCCACCACCCACTTCATATGGGACTACAAGGGTAATAGGCTTTGTGGGATATTGTGCAAAGCTTGCCATGGGATGGCAGGATCCCAAAAGTAAGATGATTGCGCAAGAAATCCAGGGCTGAATAAATCTGCTATACATGTTTAAATTAAATTGTTGTTCATGGTAGGGTGCGGTACGTAATTTGCGGTTTGGTATAAAAATCACGATTCCATCTGCCGTGCTCTGGCACACCGATGCCAGATTGTTTCCAACCTAAAAACGGACCATTCACATTAAAATTTGGCCTTGCCTGATTAATAGATAGTTGCCCAGCTTGTGCTTGCGCCATAAATTGTGCTTGATGGTTTTGGTCGTCTGAGTAGAGAACGCCCAATAAGCCCTGCTCAACACTATTATGGAGTGCTATGGCAGAATCTAAATCGTGGCATTCTTGTAAGGCCACGACCGGGCCAAATAACTCATCAGTCCAGATGCTTGAGTCGGTATTGGGGTTGATAAAAACAGTCGGCATTAGCCAATTCCCCTGCAAGGATAATTTTTCAGGTAACTTTGCCGCCGTTAGGATTTTCGTCCCTTGACTTTTTTCTCGCTCGATGTGCCCCAATAAAAACTGTTGATGATCTGGGCTAATAATCGGCCCCACCTGAGTGCTTGAGTCACTTGGATCGCCTACCCTTAAAGATTCAACTGCTTTTTTAAAAATCTGCGTAAACGCATCTGCTATTTCTGATTGCACAATGACGCGCCGAATGGCGGTGCAACGTTGCCCAGCAAAGCTAAACATGGCTGTTGCTAAATCTTGGGCTACTAGTTCAAGATCTGTATCGCGCAAGACGATAGCAGCATTATTGCCGCCTAACTCCGCTTGTAAGGGCTTGCCTAAGTGCGTTGCTGTCTTAGCAATTTTTCTTCCAGTCGACAAGGAGCCTGTGAATGAGATTGCTGCGGTATGTTGTGATGTGATCAGATACTGGCCGGCACTTGCTCCACCGGTGATCAAGCCTACGAGGTGATCGAGTCCGACTTCTTTAAGGCTATCGTATATGAGTCCAGATAGATGTGATGCTGGTAAGGCTGGCTTCCAAAGTACACCATTACCAAAGCCCAGTGCAGGCCCGATTTTACTAATCGGAATCGCAAAAGGGTTATTCCAAGGGGTTATCAGCGCAACTACTCCATGTGGACGGTAGCAAATCACTTGCTGGTTAGAAGCCTCAAGATCCTTCAGGTTTAAGCAGATATTTTCTAATAGATTCAGTCCGTATGTCACCTCACTTTGGGCATCAATCAAGGGTTTGCCCAGATCTTCAATGAGGGTCTGAACCCATAACTTTTCGCGCTCCTTAAGGACGGCTAACCAATGTTGCAAACGGAGGGAGCGCTCTATTGCTGGCATCTTTCCCCAGGCAACTTGTGCAAGACTAACCGATTGTGCAATAACGTCAATCTGGGAGCGAGTCTTAGGCAAGACCTCAAATAATATGTTTTCTGTGTTAGAGGGGTCGCGGTGGCACCAGGCAGAAGTTTTTAGATCCGTTGATGGAGGGCTTTGCCAATTTTCTTGCATCAGCTTTTCAGAACTCATGCAGATGGCAGCTCTGCCATCCAACCAACCCAAGGTGTGCGCTGCATGAGCTGGGTCGTAGGAGCCGACTGCATCTTTGGGGATCACAACTTTCATGCCGCTGGCATAAGCACCCAGTGCCGCTTCTCTAACGCAGGCATGGGTATGTAAGCCGGTAATAATTAAGGTTTGTATGCCCGCTAAATCCAGTGCGTCAATAAGCTTGGGGTTGTCAAAAGCATTAAAGAATTGTTTGTCAAAAACCAGCTCTTGGGGCAATGGTTTTAATATGCTTGGTGTACTTGCTCCAGCTGAGCCTATTTGGCATTTAAATTGAGTGCCTGCTTGCCAGTGAGGCATCGCGTTTGAGCCATCTTGCGCGATTATAGTATGGACATGAAAGACGGGAATATGTTGCGTGCGAGCCCAAGCAAGCACAGTGCCAATCGAGTGAACGAGCTCATGCTTATTTGGCGTTAGATTGGGGTGACTCAGAAAATCTTCCTGCGTATCAAGCACCAAAAGACCTAAGCCATTACTCATAAAATCTGATCGGTAAGTTGTTGCTTTAAATGCCGACTAACATGCTCGCCAAATTCAATTGTCCCGTATGCTTTACATCCCGTTGGAGCGATATCTGCCGTATATACACCACTTTGCAATGTTGTTTTTACAGCTTGACGCAGGGCATTTTCACCTGCTGGCCAATGGAAGCTTTCTCTTAATAGCATACCAAGGGAAAAGATTTGCCCAATAGGGTTGGCTACGTTTTTTCCTGCAATATCGCGAGCTGCGCCATGCCCTGTTTGATATACCCCATTGCCAGAGGCGTTAAAGTTGCCTGAGTAAGATAAACCGCGTGATGCAAGCAAAAGGGATGCGCAGTCAGCCAACACATCGCCGAATAGGTTGGGGGAAACGACGACATCAAACTGCGCGGGATTGGCTATTAATTGATAGACGGCATTATCAATTTCATGTTGATAAAGCGCCACTGAAGTAAATTCGGAACACATTTCTTGAGCACATTCCCACCACAGCTCAGAGATGGTTGGAATACCCCCGGGTTTTAAAACAACATGAAGACATTGACGGCGTTTATTTGCCAATTGAAAGGCTACCTTTAAAATTTGCATAATCTGTGTTTTGGTATATGCAAAACTCTGGGTGGCAATTATCTCACCGTCTTTGCTTACTTCTTGAGTCCATTGGCCTTGATAAATTCCGCCCATATTTTCTCGAACCATGATGATGTCCGTAGCACCAACTTGCTTTGAGCGCACTGCGCCCGATTGAATCAATTCGGGCAGTGGTTCGATCGGAGTGAATTTGCAATAGAGATTGAATTTTCTACGCATTTCATAAACAAAACGCTCGCCACCAGGGCCGCAAAAGAGTGCCCCTTTTTGCGTAAATATAGATTGGCTAAAATCGATTGTTTCATCTGAAAGGCTGGACCCATATTTTTCCTTGGCTGGATAGCCGATGAGTCCACCTGCATGTAAAACAAATTCTCTTTTTGTATGTGCTCTGAGAATATCGAGTAGTTGCAATGCTACAGGTACCACTTCGCTACCTACGCCTTCCCCTATCAAAACGCCTATAACATGTCGGTCATTAGGGTTGAACGGGCTTAGATTATTTCCCAGGCATTTCAATAGTTCTAGGTTAGTTTTGAAGCTAGGCATAAAAGTCGCTTTTCATAAAATAGCCCCCTGGCAACTAGTGAGCCCTGCTATTTTATCAGGGGAAATACGGGCGCATTTAAGTGCCATAAATACATCCAATGAGGCTGATCATCGCCGAATAAAGCCATTGCTGAGCGATATCGCAGGTAACAAAAAGCCCCGCAAAAGCGAGGCTTAGTAATGCTGCTGGGTCAGGCCAGATTCAAACTTCCTATCAATGGCTTAATGTGGTCTGTTTGGGGTCAAATCGCTAAAAAGCCCACTCAAATTTTTAATGGATTTTTAGATTAGAATTACTGAGAATATAACTTTGACTTAGAGCGTAATCAAATCATTTTTATTTAAGGGATTTATGAATAAATCATTCAAAAAGTTGGCTTGGTCTTCTGTTGCCCGCTATGGCTTCGGGGTTTTAGCTATTAGCCTATTGGCTGCTTGCAGCTCTTCTCCCGCTCTCCCTACGGTAGGTTCTGCTCCTGCAGCAACCCCCCCTCGGATTGTGAATGACCCAGCAAATAGTGCGCAGCGCGTATGGGATGACCCATCAGCGTTTGGCCCTGTACCAGACAGCCTTGCTGCCAAAGGTCAAGCAACTTGCGGCGCCCTAAATACAAAAGAGACCCAATACAAAGCAATAGGCTATCACCCAAAGGCTCAGAATTATGAGGGCAAGACTCTGGCCCAAGGTGGTTATTTTTGCGTACCAAAATAACACTCCAAGCGCGTTACTTTAAGCAAAGGCATTTTATCTGCGATCAGAGGGGTAAGTGCCTTTAAGAAGCATTTTTTGTTAAGTACGAAACTTGAAAAACCTGTAGTACACCCCAAGCAAAAATTGACGCTCTTTTGCCGACCTTTAAGGCGCTGATTCGTTCTTGATAAATAGGCTCTATGGGCAATTGAATTTCGCTTAGCTTCTCAATATAGGCAATTTAACCGATCATCTGTAGTCTGCAATCATTTACTGATAGTGCGAACCCGCTTTTGATTGCGGACCAAGGAGGTGGGCTTGGATTTTCTTTCTTCACTTTTAAAGTACTGCTTACTTAATATGTCCTGGTTTTGGTGCATTTTTGCGAAATGTCTCCAAAGGGGTAGGAACACCCCGGAATTGAATTCATCGACACTCCTGCTGGCGGTGTCGGGGTACGTTGGCGCATTGATTAAATGCTGAACTTGCAGTGTTTGCGCACAGGTTAGTAAAATTACATAAAGATTCTTTGAGCTGATAAATCATCGCGCAAGCTTGTGTTGAAGGCCATCTTATGCTGATTACAGTGGATTCTTTGGCCACCCCATATTCTTGGGCCGATTCAAAAAATTTACTCTATACCCTTTGATCATGGTACTAGCAATTCCCAAAAATATTCGCTTGCAGATCAGATATGCAATCACAACTGCTAGGTTCCCATCAAAAAAAAGAAAAGCAGTTGAAACATTATTAGTCAGGGCAGTGCGTCAGTTTCGAGTGATGCGAGTGCGCATACCGGTGTCTGATGGGCCTACCCATCATCCCGTCATCAAAAGAGGGAAAGGGCGCCCTAACCAGACTTTGCTGAGAAACTTTTTGATTGCTGCTGTTTTTCGTGCCTGGATGGTGGAGTTTAATCAACATCCTGCAATCAATCGTAAACGGGATATGCCGACCGCATTTGTACGCTTTGCGCAAACCATTTTAATGCGGGAGGGGATTGGCAAAACGTTGGATAATTTGGAAAAATTTCAGTCCTATCGCAAGCGTCTGATGATGTCGTCGGGGTTTGCGGTGGCACGCGGAAGAGTGAATTAACGGGGGGAATAGGCCTTCAAAAAACTGTCAACATGAGGTTTTATGTAAGGAGGTCAAGCATGACACAGCCAACCCATGGGCAAACGGGCCCTAAAAGTATTCCTGGCAAGCGCCGCTCAAGTATGAACGCTCTTAAGAGCGGTATTTTTGCCAAAACTCCGGTCCTGCCCTTTGAGGATGAGCGTGCCTATCAGCGCCATGTCAAATCCATATTAAATAGTCTATTGCCGGAGGATGCCTTGCAGGCGTCTTTGGCGCAACAAATTGCCGATAGCCTTTGGCGAGGAACCCGTCAAGAGTTGCGCGCTAGCCTACACCGTGAAGAGATTTTCAAAGCACTGACACCAAAAATCTTAGGGGGCCTGATTGGTCTTGAGCAGGAGCGCGCCAATCATGCGCCCGGTTTTTTACTCACACCCAACTACTACTTAAGCGCAAAAGAAACTAAGCGGGCAAAATCGCTTTTAGCCCATTTTGAGCATTGGCAATCTAATGCCAAAGGGGTAGCTAACTATCAATCGGTATGGCGTAATTATCTGGACTTGTTTACCGATTTTGCCATCTGGCTCAAACCTCAGATCTCACCAGAACTTTTTATGAGTAATGGCCAGGGCCTTAATCTGGCCTGGCAACAAAACCCGAAAAAGCTCGAAGAGTATTTGATTTGCTTTGGACATCTGCTGTGGTACCAGGCCCATTTTGATGGGCTACGGCCCAGTATTCGGACTTGGATGGCCAGCTGGTTTTTTTTGCAAGGGCGACATGCTAAAGAAGTAGATCAATTAGATGAGGTTGTGATTAAGGAGCGGCGCCTGTGTCAATCTTTACTTGATAGTTATTTTAAGATGCGCAAAAGTCAGATAGAGCACATCCTCAATCGCCATCGTTCTTGGTTACTTGAAAAACCGCAAACGATGCAAGGCATTGAAGAGCATGTGCGTAGCACTAGCACTTCGGCCGCGCCTGACAGTAGGCAAGAGGAGAGGGTCTCCCAGTAAAGATAAAGAGCATAAATAAAAAACGAAATACCAATTTTTGTATCGATTTCAGGCACTTAGCTAGTTTAAAGAGGGTCGTTTAATTCCTGAGTTGATGCAAAAAATAGCCTAGCATCACCAATCTGGCGCATTGTCAGATAGTAGTAACGCTCTTTAACAATTTGCAATCTATAGACCCCGCAGCCATTGGGCTGCGGGTAGGTGCTTATCATTGCTTGAATTGGCGCTATGGCACCAAGCTCAGAAAGAGGTATTCAAAAAAGATGATCAAATGCACTACGCCTTGTAAGAGCGTGGTTCTGCCAATCGCCAACGTCAGCGCCCCTATAAAAAAGCTCAAATACATCAGCACCATATTCAGATCGCTAATCCCTAAGCTAAGTGGTAAATTAAAAAAGATCGCAATGGCGGCCACCGTTGGGATGGTTAGTCCAATACTCGCTAGCGCTGAACCTAGCGCCAAGTTCAAACTGCTTTGCAAGCGATTGGCTCTGGCTGCTCGCACGGCCGCATAGCCCTCAGGCATTAATACCAAGAGCGCAATGGCAATACCAACAATCGTCTTAGGTGCTCCAGCAGCATTGACGCCTGCTTCAATGACTGGACTGAGTAACTCTGCCAATCCCACTACCGTTATCAAGGAAAGTAGCAA
>Ga0208496_1000846_pt1 | contig 11180 bp, 12 predicted proteins | sample CryBogmetaGMA2M_FD_184552 | JGI IMG/M metagenome (GOLD analysis project Ga0208496, IMG submission 184552) | Freshwater microbial communities from Crystal Bog, Wisconsin, USA - MA2M (SPAdes) | ecosystem: Environmental > Aquatic > Freshwater > Lake | place: Crystal Bog, Wisconsin, USA | collected... | reverse complement strand
CTATTACTCGACACCATTCACGCTTGGCCTACTGATAGTACTGACATCCATCGTGTGCACGTTTCACAAGCAGGTCGATTTGGTCGCGCACTGATGACCCGCGAAGAGCTCAGTCAAGATGCATTAGGTCACATCATCCGCTATCGTGATATCCACCTTACGTTACGCCAAGCTCTAAGATCTATTCAAAGTAAGAGTCCTCATTTTTCTTGGCAACACATTAGCAAAGAAGTTGAACAGCCAAACGTCAAGGCCAAATGTATTGTGCATGCCGAAGGTGGCTTATTTAAAACTCAAGATTGGGTTGAATCTGGTCGCGACTATGGGCAATCAGCCTTAGTTGGATTGGTTGAAGTAGAAAGTGCCGCCCCCCATCAGGCCTGGGAACGCTTTACATCTGAAGGGCCATTAGCAGTTTTACCAAGTCACTATGGTGCTCATATTTTGAATCTAGTATGGTGCGGATCGCCCCAGTCTTCACAGCACCGCCTGCAATTGAGTGATGCTGATTTTCTAAGCTCATTACAAAGTGAATTTGGTTCGCGTATTGGTCGCTTTCTCAAAATTCAAGATCGTCGCTTGTATGAGCTGGGGCTTAACTATCGTAAAGAAATCACTAAAGATAATGAAGTGTGGATTGGCAATGCTGCACAAACTTTACACCCGGTTGCAGGGCAAGGGTTGAATTTAGGATTACGCGATGCTTACTTACTTGCTGAAAAATTAGTGGGGGTATTTTCAGGGGCAATAGAAAACCAAACTCTGGGGGATATTCAGAGTGCATTAGAAAGTTATGCGCAAAGTCGCAAAGTGGATCGCACTACCACCATTGGCTTGACTGACTTCATGGCTAGAGTATTCACCTCAAATCTCGCCCCCGTTGTTCTAGCCCGTGGATTGGCTTTATCGGCCCTACAATGGCTTCCACCAATTAAGACAGCTTTAGCTCGCCAGATGATGTTTGGTAGGCGCTAAGGGGCTTAAATACAGCTCTTAGTACGCATCCAATTAATTTGCATTGAAATAGATCATCTGCCTAAAAAATAGGCAGATTTGTGCTAAAGTGTCATGCTTCCCGCAAGACTCTACCTACGCCAAATCCATTACATGAAAATCGGTCCTCATCTTCTTGCAAATAGGCTTTTTGTAGCGCCTATGGCTGGTGTTACTGACCGTCCATTTAGGCAGCTTTGCAAGAAATTGGGTGCTGGTTATGCTGTCTCAGAAATGGTGGCCTCTAACGCGCTGCTATGGAAAAGTGAAAAGACGCAACGTCGCGCAAATCATGTCGGCGAATTCAAGCCCATCGCCGTACAAATTGCAGGTGCAGATCCTGCCATGATGGCCGCGGCTGCAAAAATCAACGTGGATCATGGCGCCCAAATTATCGATATCAACATGGGCTGTCCCGCAAAAAAAGTATGTAACGTTGCTGCGGGTTCAGCCTTGCTACGTGACGAACCACTGGTACAAAGAATATTAGAAGCCGTTGTTAATGCGGTGGGCATTGGTCCTGATGCCGTTCCAGTGACATTGAAAATTCGCACGGGCTGGGATCGAGAACATAAAAATGCTATCGAGATTGCACGCCTGGCAGAAAAATCAGGCATCTCTATGCTGACCGTACATGGTCGCACCAAAGCCGATCTGTATCACGGCGAAGCTGAATACGAAACAATTACTGCTGTTAAAAACACTGTGGGCATTCCCATTGTTGCCAATGGCGACATTACTTCCCCAGAAAAAGCAAAAACTATTCTTAAAATCACGGGTGCTGATGCCATCATGATTGGTCGTGCTGCACAGGGTCGTCCATGGATCTTTCGCGAGATTAACCACTACTTGGAGACTGGCAGTAAGTTGCCAACCCCTGAAATTAATGAGATTCAAGACATCATGAATACTCATCTGCTTGATCACTATGAATTTTATGGCGAGCATATTGGCCTGCGTACAGCACGCAAACATATCGGTTGGTATTGCAAGGGTTTACGAGATTCGCATGCCTTCCGTCAGCGCATGAATACTGCTGATGATTGCAAAACTCAATTGCAGATGGTCAATGATTATTTTGATGAGATGAAATCCCACTCCGATCGTTTACTTTTTTTAGAGGCGGCCTAGCTGTTACGAGTTATAGCCTAGTGATTTTCGTTTTTTAGATTTGAATATTTATGACCAATAAGCACCCTATTACTGAATGCATTGAAACCCAACTGCAAGGTTACTTAAATGACCTCAAAGGCACCCCTCCGACTGATATTTACGATATGGTATTGGCCGTAGTTGAAAAACCAATGCTGGAGCTTGTTATGCAACATGCCAAACAAAATCAATCTTTGGCGGCGCAATACCTTGGTATTAATCGCAACACCTTGCACAAAAAACTCGTAGAACACAATTTACTTAAATAAGCAAAACTATGATCCGTACCGCCCTTCTCTCTGTCTCTGATAAAAATGGCATTGTGTCTTTTGCTAAAGCACTCCATGAGCAAGGTATCAGGTTAATTTCTACTGGGGGCACTGCAAAACTCTTGGCGCAGAATAGTCTGCCAGTAGTGGAAGTCTCTTCATTGACTAAATTTCCAGAGATGCTAGATGGGCGCGTAAAGACATTGCACCCGATGGTGCATGGAGGCTTGCTGGCACGCCGAGACTTCCCCGATCATATGGCAGCCCTAAAAGAGCATGGTATTGATACGATCGATATGTTGGTCATTAATCTATACCCTTTTAATGAGACAGTGGCCAAGGAGAAATGTTCATTTGAAGATGCGGTAGAGAACATTGATATCGGTGGACCAGCAATGTTGCGTGCTGCAGCTAAAAATCACCAAGATGTCACAGTACTCATCTCTCCCGAAGATTACGCACCAGTATTAGCTGAGATGAAAGCCAATCAGAATAGTGTTTCTTATAAAACCAATCTGGCCTTAGCTAAGAAAGTATTTGCCCATACCGCTCAGTATGATGGCGCAATTGCCAACTATCTTTCTGCTCTGGGCGATGATTTAGATCATCAGAAGCGCTCTGCTTACCCAGAGACTCTACACCTTGCCTTCGAAAAAGTTCAAGAGATGCGTTACGGTGAGAACCCACATCAATCTGCCGCATTCTACAAAGACATCTTTCCAGTGGATGGGGCTCTTGCAAACTACAAACAATTACAAGGTAAAGAGCTTTCCTATAACAACATTGCTGATGCTGATTCTGCTTGGGAATGCGTAAAGAGCTTTACTGGTAATTCAGGTGGGGTTGCAGCCTGTGTCATTATTAAGCACGCCAATCCTTGTGGTGTAGCCGTAGGTACTACAGCCCTAGAAGCTTATCAAAAAGCGTTTAAGACTGATCCAAGCTCGGCCTTTGGTGGCATCATTGCCTTCAATGTGCCATGTGATGGTGCTGCTGCCCAGGAGATCTCAAAACAATTTGTAGAAGTGCTCATTGCCCCCAAATTTAGCGATGAGGCAAAAGCGATCTTTGCTACAAAACAAAATGTGCGCCTTTTAGAGATTCCATTAGGTACTGCTTTTAATACTTTTGATTTCAAACGTGTTGGTGGTGGCTTACTAGTGCAATCACCTGATGCTAAGAATGTTCTCCATAGCGAAATGCGCGTTGTGAGTCAAAGACAGCCTACTCCAAGTGAGATGAATGACATGATGTTTGCTTGGCGTGTAGCCAAGTTCGTGAAATCAAATGCAATTGTGTATTGCGCTAATGGCATGACTCTAGGTATTGGCGCTGGCCAGATGAGTCGCGTTGACTCAGCACGTATGGCAAGTATTAAAGCTGAAAACGCCGGTCTCAGCCTTAAAGGCTCAGCAGTTGCAAGCGATGCGTTCTTCCCGTTTCGGGATGGCTTGGACGTTGTTGTTAATGGTGGTGCAAGCTGTGCCATTCAACCGGGCGGCAGCATGCGTGATGATGAAATTATTGCAGCAGCCAATGAGCATGGTATTGCCATGATCTTTACTGGCATACGCCACTTCCGTCACTAAAATAATTCGTACCCATGCGTTGGATTGGAATCGACCCAGGTTTACGTACCACCGGTTTTGGTGTCATTGATGTTGATGGCCAGAAACTCACTTATGTAGCGTCAGGAACAATTGAAAGCGGCGATCCAGCCAAAGGATTACCAGAGCGCTTGGGCGCCCTTTACGCTGGCGTCAAAGAAGTACTAGATACCTACAAACCAGAATCTGCTGCGGTTGAAGAAGTTTTCCTCAATGTCAACCCGCGGTCAACTCTCATGCTTGGTCAAGCCAGAGGCGCAGTAATTGCCGCATTAGTGTCTGGAAAACTCCCTGTTGCCGAATATAGCGCTTTAAGAGTTAAGCAAGCGATTGTAGGTACAGGGCGTGCTGCCAAGCCTCAGGTTCAAGAAATGGTAAGGCGTTTACTAAAACTCAATCGTGCTCCAGGGCCAGATGCTTCAGATGCTTTGGGTGTTGCTATTTGCGCCGCTCATCATGCTCAAGTGCCGCAAGCTATTACTGCAGCATTGGCTTCAAAAAAACGTAGTAAATAAAAATGTCTAAGTACATTACAGGTTAAGATCTTTATATGATTGGTCGTATTCAAGGAATCCTCGTTTCAATTCACCCTCCAAGGCTCTTAATTGACTGCCAAGGTATTGGATATGAAATCGATGTGCCAATGAGCACCTTGTACCAGCTCCCTCAAGCTGGGCAGAAAATTACTTTACTAACTCACTTTCAGGTCCGCGAAGATGCGCAGCAGCTCTTTGGCTTTGCCACTGAAACTGAACGTGAAGCGTTTAGACAGCTCATCAAGATCAGCGGCGTCGGTTCGCGTACCGCATTAGCCGTTCTATCTGGTATGAGCGTAAATGAACTGGCTCAAGCGATTGCCCTACAGGAAGCAGGACGCCTCACCCAAGTACCCGGTATTGGCAAGAAAACTGCTGAACGTCTTTGTCTTGAACTCAAAGGCAAGCTGGCCCCGGATCTTGGCATTAGCGCCGGTGGTAAGCCTCAAGCTATTGAAGCAAGTAGCGAGGTATTACAAGCCCTCTTAGCTCTGGGGTATTCAGAAAAAGAGGCACTCCTGGCCCTCAAACAAATTCCTCCAGATACTTCAGTCTCTGATGGTATCCGGATGGGTTTGAAGTATCTATCTAAGCCCTAAGAAGATAAACACCACTACACTTGCAGTATGGCAATTCATACCGACGACCTCAGCGCTATTCCTGAAGATTTACCCGAGGGTAATGACCGTATTGTGAGCGGTGGAGTAGGCAATTCTGAAGCCATCTTTGAGAGAGCCCTGCGCCCTAAACAGCTTGATGAGTATGTTGGCCAAACCAAGGCAAGAGCACAGTTAGAGATTTTTATTAGTGCCACTAGAGCGCGTCAGGAAGCCCTAGACCACGTCCTCCTTTTTGGGCCACCCGGACTTGGCAAAACCACACTGGCACACATCATTGCGCGCGAGCTTGGCGTGAACTTACGTCAAACTAGTGGCCCTGTGCTTGATAGGCCTGGTGATCTCGCTGCATTACTGACCAATTTAGAGGCTAATGATGTGCTCTTTATTGATGAGATTCATCGCCTTTCTCCAGTTGTGGAAGAAATTCTCTATCCCGCCTTAGAAGACTACAGCTTAGACATCATGATTGGTGAAGGTCCTGCAGCACGCAGCGTCAAGATTGATCTCAAACCCTTTACTTTGATCGGTGCAACGACACGTGCTGGCATGCTCACCAATCCACTGCGTGACCGCTTTGGAATTGTGGCAAGACTGGAATTCTACACAACTGAAGAACTCACCAAAATTATCAATCGCTCAGCAAGTCTACTCAAAGCAGATATTGATCCGGAAGGCTCTGTAGAAATTGCCAAGCGTGCTCGTGGTACGCCTCGTATAGCTAATCGCTTACTCAGAAGAGTCCGCGACTATGCAGAAGTCAAAGGCACCGGCACAATTACTAAAGCTATGGCTGATGCCGCATTGAAGATGCTCGATGTTGATCCGAGTGGTTTTGATGTGATGGATAGAAAGTTACTTGAAGCCATCTTGCACAAATTTGATGGTGGTCCGGTTGGAATTGATAACTTGGCTGCAGCAATTGGTGAAGAGCGTGACACCATTGAAGATGTCTTAGAGCCCTATCTCATTCAACAAGGTTATCTACAAAGAACCTCAAGAGGCCGTGTAGCGACTCGTCAGGCTTATGAGCATTTTGGTTTGACACCACCAAGCGGTAATAACAGTTTAGATTTATAAATTAGCTAGCAATCAGATCTGCGTAAGCAATACATTGCCACTGATGATCGATTCTTTTCCAAACACTTAAGCGTGGGGAATACTCTGGCGATAGTTCTTTACCATCGCGATACTCTAAAGCTGCAATCCAGAAACTCACGATGAGATTGTCCTCGGCTTGTGTTACCTTAAAATCTTTTAATTTCACTGGGCCAAGATGCATCTCCTTCATGAGACTCATAGCACTCTCTTTGTCACATGAGCCCTGAGAGCTGACAAACTGACATCCCGGGGCAAGCATCTTTTCTAAAGCCTCCCAGTTTTCATCCTGAATCAACTTTACTGAAAGTCGCTCTAACTCTTCCGCCTCTATTTCAATGCTTTTTTTATCAATCATATCTACTACGTTTTAGGTAAGCGTTACTTTTGCAAATTTACGTTTGCCCACTTGCACAACATACGTTCCAGCCTCAATCTTTTTCTGCTTATCAGTAATAGTTTCGCCGTTAACCTTCACACCATTTTGTTCAATATTGCGCATTGCTTCCGATGTGGATGGAGCTAATCCAGCAGCCTTTAGAAGATTAGCAATCGCCAGCGGTGCGCCGGGCAGACTTACTTCAGGGATATCATCTGGCACACCCCCTTTAGCACGGTGGTTAAAATCTTCTAAGGCTTTTTCTGCAGCCGCTTGCGAATGAAAACGTGCCACGATTTCTTGAGCGAGTAATACTTTGCAATCTTTTGGATTTCTTCCAGCAGCAACCTCTTGTTTCATGAGGTCAATTTCAGACATTGGTCTAAATGAAAGTAATGTGAAGTAATCCCACATCAAATCATCTGAGATACTCAAGAGCTTACCGAACATATCGCCTGCAGACTCGCTGATACCAATGTAATTACCTTTGGACTTACTCATCTTCTCAACACCATCCAGACCAACGAGGAGTGGCATAGTCAAAATACACTGGGGCTCTTGACCATACTCACGCTGGAGCTCACGGCCAACAAGAAGATTAAATTTTTGATCGGTGCCACCAAGTTCTAAATCACTCTTCAAGGCTACAGAGTCATAGCCCTGCATCAGTGGATATAGAAATTCATGAATAGAGATTGGCACACCATTTCGATAGCGCTTCGTAAAATCATCACGCTCGAGCATTCTGGCAACCGTATGTTTTGCTGCAAGTTGAATCATGCCGCGCGCGCCCAAGGGATCACACCATTCGCTGTTGTAGCGCACTTCTGTCTTAGAGGGGTCAAGCACCATGCTCGCCTGACGATAGTAAGTCTCTGCATTCACAGCGATCTCATCTGCAGTCAATGGCGGACGCGTAGCATTTCGACCAGATGGATCACCAATCATGCTGGTGAAATCGCCGATCAAGAAAATCACTGTATGCCCTAAATCTTGCAACTGTCGTAATTTATTCAGAACAACCGTATGGCCTAAGTGAATATCGGGCGCAGTAGGGTCTAAGCCTAACTTAATCCGAAGTGGGGTCTTGGTAGCTTGGCTGCGCGCTAACTTCTGGAGCCAATCAGCCTCTACCAATAGCTCATCACAGCCACGCTTAGTAACTTCAAGGGCTGCAAAGACTTCAGGGGTCAAAGGATATTTTTGTTCTGGTTTAGCCGTCATACTGATTCGGATGCTGATACAGTTATTGAGTATTTAAATTGATAAGCATAATTGTCGCATTCCTGAGAACTAGATGAACAAACCACACTCCTTCTACATTGGCCTTATGTCTGGCACCAGCCTAGATGGGATAGATGCTGTTCTAGCCAAGATTGGGCCCAATGGAGAAACGTGTGCCCAAGCTGCTGTGAGTACCTCCTTTAGTCCTGAGCTTCGCAAAGCCCTCTTTGAACTTCAAAGCCCGGGCCCCAATGAACTCCACCGCGAAAAACAGGCTGGCAATGCTCTGGCCTTAGCCTATGCAGAGGCAGTGCTCCAACTGCTGAAAAAAGCCAATCTACAACCCTCCGATATTGCTGCGATCGGCGCTCATGGTCAAACTATTCGCCACCAGCCCCATCTTGGAGATTTGGCCTATACCCACCAAACTCTTAACCCTGCTTTGTTGGCCGAAAAGACAGGTATTGATGTGATCGCCGACTTTAGAAGTCGTGATCTAGCTGCTGGTGGACATGGGGCACCTTTAGTACCAGCATTTCATGCGCAGCAATTTGCATCACCAGAAAATTTGGCCATTCTGAATATTGGTGGAATCTCCAATCTCACGCTGCTTCCCACAGACGCGAAGGTAACTGGATTTGATTGTGGTCCGGGAAATATGCTGATGGATGCCTGGATACACGAACATCAAGGAAATATCTTTGATGAGAGTGGCAATTGGGCACTGCAAGGTAAAGTGAACGAAGCGCTTCTAAAGAAGATGCTATCTGATCTCTTCTTTGCAAAAGCACCTCCCAAAAGCACAGGTAGAGACGACTTTCATCTTGCTTGGTTACAAGAAAAGATTGGTAATGAAAATTATCTCCCTGAAGATGTACAGGCCACCTTACTACATTTGACCGCGCACTCAGCCCTTGAGGCTTTAGTGCGTCATGCTCCGCAAACCCAAAAATTAATTGTCTGTGGTGGTGGCGCTAGAAATACTGCATTAATGAATTTACTCAAAATCAAAGTGCAGTATTACTTTACAGAACCCTTAGAAATTACTACCAGTGATTCTGTTGGTATTGACCCACAACTCGTTGAGGGCCTGGCCTTTGCATGGCTTGCATGGGCTCATCAAGAAAAACGGCCAGCAAATTTGCCAGCCGTTACGGGAGCGAAGGGTCCCAGAATTCTAGGTGCTTACTACCCTGCTTGAATTCTCTACTTCCTTAAGCGGAGAAAGAGGATCCACAACCACAAGTAGTCGTTGCATTCGGATTCTTGATCACAAATTGTGAGCCGTTGATGTCTTCTTTGTAGTCAATCTCAGCACCAACTAAATATTGGAAGCTCATTGAATCTACCAAAAGAGTTACGCCATTCTTTTCAAAGAGTGTGTCATCTTCATTCACGGCATCGTCAAATGTAAAGCCATATTGAAAACCAGAGCAACCCCCACCTTGTACGAACACACGTAACTTCAATTCAGGATTACCTTCTTCAGCAATTAAGTCAGCCACTTTTGCTGCAGCACTATCCGTAAATACCAATGGGGTTGGTGGCTCAGCCAAATCTTGTGTAGGTTGTATAGTTTCTTGGGTAGCTAGTTGGGTCATGGTTCACTCCTAAATCAAAAGGCAATAGTCATATTCTAGGCTTTTAATGCCTAGCTTGCACAAGTGGCATTAATCCCTAAAAGCCGCCTAATTATGGGGAAACGGCTATTTGGGTCAGGCCAGTCGTCTCGGGCAAGCCGAACATGAGGTTCATACACTGTACGCCTTGGCCTGAGGCACCCTTTACCAGATTATCTTCCACTACCAAAATAACTAAAGTATCGCCACCACCCGGACGATGGATGGCAATGCGAATGCCATTGCTACCCCTAACCGAACGAGTCTCTGGGTGACTGCCAGCTGGCATCACATCGACAAATGGCTCATCTTGATAGAAGCTTTCATACAACTTTTGGTAATCGATATCTTTACCAGCTTCAGTCAAACGCACATATAAGGTTGAATGAATACCCCTAACCATCGGTGTTAAATGCGGCACAAATGTCAATCCAATTTGATCATGGCCAGCAATGGCTTTTAAGCCCTGGACAATTTCTGGAAGGTGACGATGGCCCTTAACGCTGTAAGCCTTAAAGTTATCGCTTGCTTCAGCTAATAGTGTGCCGATCTCCGCTTTGCGTCCAGCACCAGAAGTCCCTGACTTTGAATCAGAGATGATGTGATTGCCATCAATCAACTGCTTACCGCCAGTCGATTTTGGGGAGAGCAATGGCGCAAGGCCAAGCTGAACAGAAGTTGGGTAGCAACCAGCTAAACCGACTACCCGTGCCTTTTTTATTGCTTCACGGTTAATTTCAGGCAAACCATAAACGGCTTCAGCCAAAATATCTGGGCAGCTATGCTCCATGCCATACCACTTCGTAAACTCTTTGGCATCCTTGAGTCTAAAGTCTGCAGCTAAATCCAAAATCTTGACATTGTTAGTAAGCAATTCTTTTGCTTGTGCCATGGCAATGCCATGTGGGGTTGCAAAAAACACCACATCACATTCATTTAATTTAGCCTCATCTGGTGTCGTAAATTTCAGATCAACACGACCACGCAAAGATGGGAACATCTCAGCTACTGGCATACCAGCTTCTGTACGAGATGTGATGGCAACAATCTTTACCTGGGGGTGCTGCGCCAATAAACGTAACAATTCCACCCCGGTATATCCTGTGCCGCCAACAATGCCAACCTTAATCATGTTTTTCTCCAAGATACCTACTACTAGAAGTTTTTAAACAGACTTCACAATACCCCAATTGTAGAAACAAAAAGGGTCGCTTGCGCGACCCTTTCGATAAAACTTAAGCGACCGAAAGAAATTAGCGCTTGCTGAACTGCTTACGACGACGCGCGCCGTGCAGGCCAACCTTCTTACGCTCAACTTCACGAGCATCACGAGTTACCAAACCTGCCTTAGACAGAGCTGGTTTCAAAGTATTGTCGTAGTCGATCAAGGCACGAGTAACGCCATGACGAACTGCACCAGCTTGGCCAGTTTCACCGCCACCAGAAACGTTTACTTTGATATCAAAGGTCGTTAAGTGGGCTGTGAGCGCCAAAGGCTGACGAGCAATCATGCGTGATGTTTCACGAGCAAAATATGCATCGATAGGCTTACCGTTGACAGTAATTTCGCCTTTGCCAGATTTAATAAAGACGCGCGCAACAGAACTCTTGCGGCGACCAGTACCGTAATTCCAATTTCCGTAATTAATAGCCATTTGGTTTCCTTAAATCTCTAACGCTTTTGGC
>Ga0208496_1000844_pt1 | contig 11186 bp, 11 predicted proteins | sample CryBogmetaGMA2M_FD_184552 | JGI IMG/M metagenome (GOLD analysis project Ga0208496, IMG submission 184552) | Freshwater microbial communities from Crystal Bog, Wisconsin, USA - MA2M (SPAdes) | ecosystem: Environmental > Aquatic > Freshwater > Lake | place: Crystal Bog, Wisconsin, USA | collected... | reverse complement strand
GTTGAAAGAAAATCAAAAGGTGCTTTCATCTCATCAATAATCAAATTATTTACTTTTGTTCCTTGATTTTTTAAGACAGCAGTTATGCAGGATCGGATAACACCCTCATCAAGTACTGTGCCAGAAACTTTGCCGAGGGGCGCTGGAACAATTACCAAATCGGTTATCGAGAAATGTTCAGCCAGCGAAGGTGAACCCTTTCGGGTGCCAACGTTGGAGTTTTGCGAAGTGTTACCGGATTTACGCCCAAAAAGTTTAGAAAAAATCCCCATAAGTTTTACTTACTTTCGTTGAGTGCTTCAAGGAAAGCACTGTGAAGCTTTCCGTTACTTGAAACTCCACTGCGGCCATGAGGTCCAGGCGCTCCATCAATATTTGAAAATGAACCGCCAGCTTCCCGCACAATAATGTCGAGAGCGGCCATATCCCAGACTGCCAATACGGGTTCAACAGCAATGTCTGCAGCCCCCTCAGCAACCAACATGTGTGACCAAAAATCTCCAATGCCACGAGTACGCCAAACCTTTTCCTGCAATTCAAGCATTGCTGATTTACGCGATCCCCATCCAACAAGGTCGCTGTACATAAGTTGCGCATCTTCTAGTTTGGAAACTGCAGAGACCTGGATTCTTTGTGGAGATGATCCATTTGCTGAAATAAACGCGCCATGTCCTTCTGCAGCGCTCCATCTACGAGCCAGAGCAGGAGATGAGACAACTCCAGCCACAACTTTGTGATCAGGCGAAACAAGCCCGATTAGGGTTGCCCAAACTGGAATTCCACGGACAAAATTCTTTGTTCCATCGATTGGATCGATAACCCAGTAATACTTTCCGCTCGTGTCGCTTGCCGGATCTGGTGCACCAAATTCTTCACCGATAACCAAATCTTCAGGCCGATCTTTGGAAATAAATTCGCGAATCTTCTTTTCCGTAGCTTTGTCCGCATCCGTTACCGGAGTCGTATCCGGCTTTGTTTCGATAACTAAATCATTTGATTGAAAGCGGCTCAAGGTAATGAGATCTGCAGCATCAGCCATCTTATGGGCGAGTGCTAAATCTGCGAGAAGGTCGCGCGGTTGTGAAGTCACGGGAGAAGGTTATCGCTCGTTGAGCAAGCCGCGTAAATTCACAAGGCGAGCCTTTGTTTCATCGGTAAATTCCCAGTGATTGAGAGCGCAGTCTTCCTCGTCATGAGAGCAATTTCGTGGGCAATGTTCAATCGCCTCGGTGAACTCTCCGAAAGCTCGGATTACTCGATCCCGTTCAACGTGCGCAAGTCCAAAGGAGCGAACACCCGGTGTATCGATAATCCATGTTCCCTTGTCATGTGGAATTGCATCAAGTGAAAGAGCAAGTGCGCTAGATGAAGTGTGACGGCCACGACCAGTGATTGTGTTGACATCTCCGGTTGCCCGGACATCGTTACCAAAAAGTGCGTTAACAAGAGTGGATTTACCGACACCAGAGTGCCCAAGTAAAACTGTTCTCTTTCCTTCAAGTGCTTTCTTTAATTCAGAAAGGTCAGATTCTCTTTGGACTCGAATGGAGGGAACCAGGAGCGTGTCATAGGGCGCCAAGAATTCTGAAGGATTTTGCAGGTCGCACTTTGTCACGATGATAAGAGGCTTAATTCCCTGGTCGAATGCAACGACCAAGGCTCTATCAACAAATCCGTGACGAGGTTCTGGATCAGCGGCTGCAATCACTATTGCGATTTGGTCTACATTTGAAACAATCATTCTTTCAAATTGAGCAGCGTCGTCAACAGTACGAGTGAGTACATTCGATCGGCTTTGAACAGAAACAATTCTGCAGAGAGTTCCCTCGGTTCCCGAAATATCCCCGACGAGTGAAACAAGGTCACCAACGACAACCGATTTTTGGCCAAGTTCGCGAGCCTTCATCGCTGTTACTGGTTTATTGTGCTCAAGAACCAAACATGTGGTCCGTCCACGATCTACCCCTATTACACGACCTTCAATTGCATCAGAGTGGTCGGGGCGATCTTTAGTCCGAGGGCGAGTTCTGCGAGATGGACGAATGCGAACGTCCTCTTCATCATATGAGCGAGAAGTCATCGCAAATACCTAATAGCCCTAATTACCTTAATTATTTTGAATGTACCTGAGAAAGCAGATCAGCCCAAGCGCCTGGAAAATCGGGAAGGGTCTTCTGCGTGGTGGCGATATTCTCTACTTCAATTCCAGGAATTAGAAGTCCAATCATTGCTCCCGCAGTTGCAAGGCGATGATCTTCGTAAGTGTGGAAAGTGCCGCCGTGGAGTGGAGCTGGCGTGATGTGAAGAGCGCTCTCTTCTTCAACAACCGCTCCTCCAAGGGCGTTAACTTCATTTGCAATTGCAGCAAGTCGATCAGTCTCATGAAGGCGCAAGTGTCCGATGCCTCGCAAAGAGGAAGGTGAGTCAGCTAGTACTGCAAGGGCTGCAATTGATGGCGTCAGCTCTCCGACATCGTGCAGGTCAACATCAATCCCGTGAATCTTGCCATCGCTTGTTAACTTCAAATCAAAACCTGTTGAAGATTTTTCGAAAGAAACAGATGCTCCCATGTCAGTGAGAATCGAACGTAGTTGATCCCCAGGTTGGGTTGTCGATTGTGGCCAATCAGTAATAGTTACCGAACCTCCACAAATCATCGCCGCCCCCATGAATGGCGCAGCATTTGAAAGGTCAGGCTCGATTGTTATTTCTCGCCCATGCAGCACAGAGGGAGAAACTCGCCACTCTTTGTTATCAATAATTTCGATTTCGACTCCGAGTTCGCGAAGCATATGAACTGTCATGTCGATATGTGGCATTGAAGGTAACGAGGTTCCAGTGTGTCGAATTGTGATTCCATCCTTTGTTGCAGGAGCCACTAGAAGAAGAGCAGAGATAAATTGGCTGGAAGATGATGCATCTACATCAACGCTTCCACCTTGCAATTGACCGTTTGAATTCATCGTTAATGGAAGTGAGTATCTACCACCATGCTCGATTGAAACGCCAAGAGATTCGAGCGCAGCTATGACCGGACCGAGAGGCCTTTCATGCGAACGAGGATCTCCATCGAAATGCAGAATTCCCTTTGCCATTGCAGCAACAGGAGGAAGAAATCGCATAACTGTTCCTGCATTGCCAACATCAATATGTGCTGGGCCAAAGAGCGGGGCAGGAGTAATGGTGAGATCGCCATTTTCTGCTTCAGCAATTCCGACGCCAAGTGCTTTCAATCCGCCGATCATTAAAGCCGAATCGCGCGAATGAAGGGGCTTGCGCATTAATGTTGGAGAATCTGAAAGCGCGGCAAGGATGAGAGCTCGATTAGTTACAGACTTGGATCCAGGAATTGTGATGCGCGCATCTACGGGAACCAGCCCGCGATACGGCGCACTCCACAAATTCGTCATATAGGGAATCTTAACGCAGTGCCCCTGAGCCTTGATACGCTCAAGCCATGTGTGGCCGCTACGCTCTCAGCAAGCTTCCGGCTGAATTGATAGAAGAATTTGAAATTCATACGGGGAAAACTCTCCCGCTCTTGCCTGCGGATTGGAATATTGCTCCGACAAAGCAAATTTATCTCATTCGCCAAGGATCAGATGATAAACGTGAATTAGCGACGGCCTCATGGGGATTGATCGCCCCATGGAGCAAGACGGTTTCTGATGCGGTGAAGTCGCAATCGATTGCTATTAATGCACGGAGTGAATCAGTCGATGTTAAACCAACATTTAGAAGTGCATTTGTTTCGCGCCGGTGTTTGATTCCTGCCGATGGATATTATGAGTGGGCAACTGAATTAACTGCGCCCTCCAAGCAACCTTTTTATATTTCAAGAAGTGATCAAGAAACAATGCTTTTTGCAGGAATTTGGGATCGCTGGGTTTCGCCCACTGGTGAAGTAAAGGAGAGCGCATCCATCATCACAAGAGAAGCCGTTGATCCTTTGGCTAAAATTCATCATCGGATGCCAACTTTCTTACCGAAAGAGCGGTGGGATTCTTGGCTTGACTCAAGAATTCAAAAATTGGACGAGATTCGAGAGATGATGAATGTAGCTTCGCCTGCCGAAGGGCTTACCGCCTATCCCGTGAGCAAGGCTGTGAATCTTGTGCGCAACAACGGGCCGCAGCTGACAGTTCAGGTGGAACTTGGGGAGCCTGAGACTCTCTTTTAGTGCTCATTGATACCTCGCTCGGCCGTGGCTGGAGGCCATACTGTCAAAACAGCAAGCATGGGAATAATTCCCGGAGGCAACGGGTTCTCTGAATATGGCTGTAGCCTTATTAACGATGAAGAACGATTCGAGCTCTGAAATCGCCCCTGCTCGCAGAGGTGGCGTTGCGCTTTCTGGCAGCACAGAGTCTGTTGTGCAGCGCAAAGAAAGATTTGAGCGAGATGCACTTCAATACACAAACCAACTTTATGCCGCGGCGATGCGATACACAAAGAATCCAAGTGACGCTGAAGATCTGGTTCAAGATACATATGCGAAAGCATTCGTCTCTTTCCATCAATTTGAAGAAGGCACAAATCTCAAAGCGTGGCTATACCGCATTTTGACAACAACATTTATCAACAACTATCGCAAGGATCAACGTCGTCCACTTCAATCCAATGGGGGCGAAGTCGAGGATTGGCAACTGCATGATGCCGCTTCGCATACAAGTGATCAGGGTAAGAGCGCCGAAGATGAAGTCTTAGAAAACATTGCAGATGTTGACATTAAAAATGCACTCGCCGATATGCCTGAAGAGTTTCGCATGGCTGTTTATCTTGCAGATGTCGAAGGTTTCGCATATAAGGAAATAGCGGAAATTGTCGGCGTTCCAGCAGGAACTGTAATGTCTCGACTCCACCGTGGTCGCAAACTGTTGCGCGCATCTCTTGCTGACTATGCAAAGGATCGCGGATTCATTTCTGCCAAGGACTCAGTAGGGGAGGATGAAAAATGAGTTGCGGTAATCCTCACGAAACTCCCTGCCACGATGTCCTTCACTCTCTGATTCTCTTTATCGACGACGAACTTGAAGATCAAAACCAGGTGCATCAAATTGAAATTCATATTCAAGAATGCCCGCCTTGTAACCAGGAACTACAGCACGAACAAGTAGTGCTCTCAAGACTAAAAGAGCTCATGACAAGTTCTTGTAATGAAAAAGCTTCAGACGCCCTTCACGAAAAAATTCTTAGCCAAACCGACGAGCTAGCACAACAAATGCAGGCGCAATTCTTTGGGATGCCTTCCGTGTTCGCTTCACAGGTCTTTACTCAATACAGCCGCACTGAGTTCACCGTTGATGGCATTGAAACTCGCATAGAGATCGAAACGACGGAAATAACACATCATTTCGACTCCGAAGAAGAGTAAATCCCCACCAATTCGGTAATTCCCGAGTAAGTTTTCCGTTATGGATTACGAGGCGGTTCTGGGATGCGTTGGAATGGCATCAATTTCAGTACGTCCTGGCGATACATCTGTTGCAATGGGAATAAACGATCTTTCAGTTGTTTCTTCCATGGCAATCCTCAATGTGATAGAAAGTGCATGTAGTTCAGCAGTGATTGACTTGCTAGAGATTGGTGAGACGACACAAACAGCAAAATTCACTTTGGAAATCATGACAACAGTGACCGCTGGAGAGGAATTACGCGCAAATGCGCGATGCATAGAAATCGATGACAATATCTTTACTTTTGAAGCGGAAGTTACACATTTAAATAGAACAATCGCCACTGCAGAAGTGCAGCGGCGATTGGTAGATCGAGTTTCTTACATGGCCCGGATTGCGGCCGAAAGAATTAATTCCTAAGAAAGCGTTTTTAAATTACTTCTTTGTTGCCCAGAAGATTTCTGAAATCTCTTCAATCTTTCCAAGAAGCTTGTCGGCAATTGCAACATCGTTTGTTCCCTTTGTGCCGCCGGCACCAGCTAATTTTGTCGCTTCGTTGAATAGAACATGAAGCTGTGGGTAGGTTTCAAAGTGATTTGGCTTGAAATAGTCGGTCCAAAGTACCCATAGGTGATGCTTGACCATCTCAGAACGCTCCTCTTTGACAGCAACAGCGCGAGATTTGAAATCAGCGTCGGTCGATGCAGCGTATTTTTCCATTGCAGCCTTAACTGACTGTGCTTCAAGCTTTGCTTGTGCAGGGTCATAGACGCCACATGGAAGATCGCAGTGAGCAAGAGCCACTATTGTCTTTTCAAAAAGCTTCATTTTTCTCTCCTATTGATTTCAGTTTCCTAAGTAGATCTTAATTGACTTGCCACTTGAAGTGAACCTTCACTTGCGAATCCTACATATGTGAGACTACTACTCCTATGACACTCCTGCCCATTCCTACCTGGCTGCCATTTCCTATTAGGCGTGTGAAGATTTCTGGACGCTCGATGCTTCCCACATTGCAAGATGGCACGGTGTTGTATTTTCGTGGGGGAGCAACCCTAAGGAGAGTGGGACAAATCGTTCTGATTGAGCGAGAAAGCTATCCGGGTATTTTCTATATAAAGCGGATCACATCCATCACATCAGAGGGCATCTGGGTTGAAGGTGACAATTTGGAAGAATCAACTGATTCGCGAAAGTGGGGATATTTATCCCCAGAGGAAATCATTGCAGTTGCCTTTCCTCGCCATTAACGCTGGCTGACGGAAACTAGCGCGTAAAGGCTTCCATGATCAGTGCATTTTGCTCTTCTTCATGAAGGTGGTGGCTTCCAGTTGCCGGGCTTGCAGTCGCGCGACGAGAAACTCTGCGAAGCGTACGTCCATTGAATGAGTTTGCAGTCCGAAGTCCAATGTAAGGGTATGGACCTTGGTTTGCTGGCTCATCTTGAACCCAAAGCAAAGTTGCGTTCGGATGCTTACTAGCCTCGTCAGCCATTTCATTAGCTGGGAATGGATACAGGAGTTCAACGCGAACTATTGCTGTCGTCCATTCTCCAAGCTTCTCTCTCTGGGCGAGGAGGTCGTAATAGATCTTTCCTGAACAGAAGATTACGCGAGTTGCATTTTGGACCTTGTCATCAGAAATCACTGGCTGGAAATGTCCAGTCGTGAAATCTTGCAAAGCTGATGCAGCTGCCTTTAAGCGGAGCATCGATTTTGGCTCGAAGACAATGAGAGGCCGTCGTGCACTGTTCTTCATGTGCCAGCGAAGTAAATGGAAATACTGTGCGGGAGAGGAAGGTTGGGCAATGGTCATGTTCTGCTCTGCAGCGAGTGTTAGGAATCGCTCGATGCGAGCTGATGAGTGATCAGGGCCTTGGCCTTCATAGCCGTGCGGCAATAGCATCACAAGACCAGAACGCTCGCCCCACTTTTGAAGCGATGAAGAGACGAATTCGTCCACAATTGTTTGCGCCCCATTCATGAAGTCACCAAATTGCGCTTCCCAAATTGTTAAGGCTTCACTTCGTTCTACTGAATAACCATATTCAAAACCAAGCGCCGCATACTCAGAAAGAAGTGAGTCGAAGATAAAGAACTGATTTTCATCATCGATGAGACCGCGTAGGGGAGTCCACTCACTTCCATTGTTTTGATCAATGATTACGGCATGACGATTAGAGAATGTTCCGCGGCGTACATCTTGTCCGGCCATTCGAATTGGATGACCTTCAAGAAGAATTGAACCAAACGCCAGCATCTCTCCAGTTGCCCAATCCACCGAAGCATCATTGAGCATCTCATTTCTCTTGGCCAACTGAGGCAAGAGTTTTGAATGCATCGTAAATCCTTCAGGTATTGCAATTTGAGTTGCGGCGATGCGACGAAGTGTTGCTTCATCCACAGCTGTAACGATTTCATGGGCCTCTGGAGGCATAGGTTCACGGAAGTTTGGATCTGATTCTGGTTCAACATTATGAACGATGTTGAAGTCGCCATCTAGTTTGGACTGATAATCGCGAAGTACTTCTTCAGCTTCTTCTACGGTGATGTCGCCACGACCGATGAGAGCTTCTGTGTACAACTTACGAGTGCTTCTCTTTTGGTCGATCAGTTTGTACATCTCTGGTTGCGTGAATGCTGGTTCATCACCTTCGTTGTGGCCGCGCCGGCGGTAGCAAACTAAATCAATGATGACATCTTTGTTGAATGCTTGACGATATTCATAGGCAAGTCTTGCGACGCGAACCACAGACTCTGGATCATCACCGTTGACGTGGAAAACAGGTGCCTGAATCATCTTTGCAATATCCGTGCAATATGTTGATGAACGCGAAGCGTGAGGAGAGGTTGTGAATCCAACTTGATTATTGATCACTATGTGAATTGTTCCCCCAACACGATAACCCTTCAATAATGAAAGGCTCAATGTCTCAGAAACAACTCCTTGGCCTGCAAAGGCAGCATCTCCGTGGATCAGAATTGGCATTACGGAATAGCTCTCTTTTGTATTCATTCGGTCTTGCTTTGCGCGAACAATTCCTTCCAACACTGGGTTTACAGCTTCCAGGTGAGATGGGTTCGCAGCCAAGTACACCTTAGTTTGCGACCCTGAAGGCGCCGTGAATGTTCCCTTCGTTCCAAGGTGGTATTTAACGTCGCCAGAACCTTGAACTTGGTTGTCGTGATAGTGGCCTTCGAATTCCTGGAAAATTTGTCCAATAGATTTACCAGCGATGTTTGCAAGCACATTGAGACGACCACGGTGTGGCATACCAATGCAAACTTCGTCGAGTTGATTGTCTGCTGCGCCGGAAATAATTGCATCCAAAAGTGGAATTACTGACTCGCCGCCTTCAAGTGAAAAGCGCTTTTGCCCAACATATTTTGTATGTAAGAAAGTTTCGAATGCTTCAGCGCTATTGAGTTTATAGAGAATTCGCAGTTGTTCCTCGCGTGGAGTTTGCGTTGCACCGGATTCGACATGTTCTTGTATCCACTGACGCTCTTCAGTGCTGTCGATGTACATGTACTCGACGCCAATCGTGCGGCAATACGAGTCACGCAAGCGACCAAGAATCTTGCGGAGAGGCAAGAATGCTTTCCCACCAAATCCGCCTGTGAGAAATTCGCGATCTAGATCCCACAAAGTTAATCCGTGCGTTAATACATCTAAGTCAGGATGATATTTCTGCTCGTACTTGAGGGGATCAATATCTGCCATGAGATGACCGTTTGTGCGATATGAGCGAATGAGCTCTTGAATTCGAGTTTCTTTAGAAATCTGATCTTTTCGTGTTACTTGGATATCTTGGCTCCAACGAATTGGAACGTATGGAATTCGAAGTGCAGCGAAAATTTCGTCGTAGAAATTATCTTCTCCAAGAAGAATCGCGTGAATACGACGGAGGAAATCTCCTGATGTCGCGCCTTGAATAATGCGATGGTCATACGTACTTGTGAGTGTTACAACCTTGCTTATTGCGAGGTTTGCAAGCGTCTCTTCCGAGGCGCCTTGGAATTCAGCAGGGTAATCCATCGCTCCAACGCCAAGAATCAAACCTTGGCCTTGGACTAGGCGAGGTACTGAATGAACAGTTCCGATAGTTCCAGGGTTTGTTAAAGAGACTGTTGTTCCTGCAAAATCATCGACCGTTAGTTGGCCATTACGCGCCTTTCGAACAGTATCTTCATACGATGCCCAAAATTGCCCAAAATCTAATTCTTCACAACCCTTGATTGAGGGAACTAACAATTGGCGCTCACCACTTGGCTTAGCCAAATCAATTGCGATACCAAGGTTGATATGTTCTGGCTTTCCAATTGCAGGCTTGCCATCAACTTGTGTGAAGAAGGCGTTCATCTCTGGCATTTGGCGCATTGCCTTGATCATTGCGTAACCAATGAGATGAGTAAATGAAACTTTTCCACCGCGTGCGCGCTTCAAATGATTATTAATAACAATACGATTATCGATCATTAATTTTGCTGGGACTACGCGAACTGATGTTGCGGTTGGGACTGTTAAAGATGCTTCCATGCTTTGGACAACTCTTGCTGCTACACCCCTTATTGGCTCGGCACTTGATGCGCCTGGTGTCACAAGAGTTGGAATTGGTTTAACAACTGGATCGGCAGGAGTTTGGGCAGGAGTAGTCACAACAGGTGCCACCGTTTCTTGTACATTTTCTTGAACTTTTTCTTGAACTTTTTCTTGAACTTTTACTTGCTCTGATATTTCAGTATTAACAAGTGGAGTACTGACTTGTGCCGGCGCAGGTGTAGTAACAGGCGCAGGTGAATTCCCTGACTTAGCTAATGATTTTGGAACGGGTGGCGTGCCGCCACGAGGAGCATCACTCAGTGGAGGAATCGTTGGAGCAGTTGCTGATTTTGCTTGAGCATAATCGCCAAAAAATTCGTGCCATGCTTTATCAACGGAATTTGGATCAGCTTGGAATCGCTGATACATCTCATCAACTAACCATTCGTTGGCTCCAAAAGAACCACCGAAGTGATTTGAAGGTGTATTACTTCCCGTTGCCGGCACTGGCATTTACTCCTTTACGTCCGGCCAAAGTCTAGGGCGCCTGGCTCCAAGGTTCACAAACGACCGGAATGTGAGAAATGTGGGATGGGTTACTCCGTGTAGCCAAGTAGCGCAGATAGGGCTGTAGCGAAGGCCAGGAGAGCAAGAAGGGCTCCACCCAATACAAACTTCCCAGAAATCATGAAATAGGCAACCCCAAGGGCAATGAGGTTGGCCAAAAGCGCCGGCGCCCGACCGTAAGACTTTCTTTGAGTGAACCCACGGGAGGCGATGAAGAGTCCAATTGCAGCAATTAAGGAGAACGAAATCTCACCGGCAAGTGCTCCTGGGGCGGTTACGGTTTTTATCATGGCAGAAATGGAGAGATACAGGGCAAGCAAGATGAGTAGGGCTGATTCAATGCGAAGAAGGTGGCGCGCACTTTTCCGCGCGAACTCCATTAATGGAGGGAACTTTTCTTCAGAATTACGGGAGTGGTGAATCTCTTCCATGAGAAGAGAATAACGGTTAATTTCAATACATCATGAGCAATCTAGAGTTTTCGAATAATGGACTTATTGATTCACTGACCCACGCGCCAGCTCCGGCAGTTTTTCTTTCTAGCCTCTCAAGAGAGCACGCGGGGGCATCGCGCGATTCTCGCACCTTGTCGATTTTATCGATCAGGCCAACGAACTCTTCAACCTTGACGGAGTTGCAACTAATTTCAATGGCACGAACCATCGTCTCTCACTTGAGGAG
>Ga0208496_1000843_pt1 | contig 11194 bp, 10 predicted proteins | sample CryBogmetaGMA2M_FD_184552 | JGI IMG/M metagenome (GOLD analysis project Ga0208496, IMG submission 184552) | Freshwater microbial communities from Crystal Bog, Wisconsin, USA - MA2M (SPAdes) | ecosystem: Environmental > Aquatic > Freshwater > Lake | place: Crystal Bog, Wisconsin, USA | collected... | reverse complement strand
CAATAGTGGAGCCTTGAGCACCAAACAGCAAGGTATATCCATCTGGTGGCTGGCTAGCGACATAGGTCATACCAATTAAACCGGCAGCACCTGCGCGGTTTTCAATGACAACGCTTTGCTTCCAAATATCACCCAGCTTTTGACCCAGGATTCGAGCCATTAAATCGGAGCTACCGCCCGGTGGGTTGGTAACAAGAATTTTTACTGGCTTACTCGGAAAACTGTCGGCCATGGCGAAATCACTAAGCCATAGGCAAACCAAGAGCGTTAACGCAGGTATGAGCCGCCTCAAATTGCTGTCTCCATTATTTATTTATCCGCTTTTGCGGTGTTTTGAAAACAATAGTTCAAGACTCCCCTTAGGTCAAGGCTTTCGGCCTAGCTCCTGTGGACTGAGGTAGTCTTAATAGGAGTTTCCATGGTCTTTATTTGGTAGTCCACTAAATGAAATTGAACCCACATACTTGTTCGCACAAGTCAATATACCGTTACCCTCAATTAGACTAAACAGGACCTATGAATGATTTAGATTAAGCACTAATATTCACAAATGCACAGCATGTTTAGCTAAGAAGTAGACCTACTTGCTCACAAACAATACGAGAGATGTCATGAGAATTTTGATCTATGGTTCCGGAGCAATCGGCAGCAATTTAGGCGGATTGTTAAGCCAGTCAGGCGAAGATGTAACCATGTTAGCCCGTGGCCCTCAATTAGAAGCGCTTCGTAAGCATGGATTGGTGATGGAGATGGCCGATCAAGCGCCCCAAATCATTCCAGTGAATGCACTTCCTGCCCATGAAATCACAGGTCAATTTGACATTATTTTTGTCACCCTAAAATCAATGCAAATCGAGGCAGCAGCTGAAGATATCATGGCGCGCCTCACTCCCGATGGCGCCTTAGTCATGGTGCAAAATGGACTGCCCTGGTGGTATTTTGAAGGCGTTCCTTCAAAACATGCGGGTAAACCTCTCTCCTGTCTAGACAATCTCGGAAAACTCAAGAAACTGATTCCTCTTGAGCGGATCATCGGAGCTGTCATATTTAAGCCCGTTATCCAGTTAGCGCCTGGCCGCATCCTCATCAGTAATGCGGTACCTCCAAAACTACTCATTGGTGAGGTGAATAATCTCCTCACACCGCGTATTGAAAAAATAGTCACCATAGTAAATAAGGCGGGACTCCCAGCATTTGCATCTACCGATATTCGTCTTGATAAATGGCGCAAGTTAATGATCAATCTTGTCTGGAATCCCTTATGCGCCATCACTCAATCAGCCCCCGGCCATATCGCAGCAAGTCCATTTGCAGCGGATATGGTGCGTAAATTGATCGCAGAAGGCAACGCCGTTTTAGAGAGTCTTGGACTTGATCTCAAGGTTGACCCAGATAAAGAGTTGGAGCGAGTGAAAACCAGTTTTACTCAACAACCCTCTATGCTTCAGGATGTACGCGCTGGTCGATCAATTGAATGTGATGCGATTGTTAACTCGGTCATTGAGATCGCTGATATTACAGGTGTTCAGGTCCCCACTCTCAGAAGCATTGCTGGCATCTTAGAAGTAATCAATCAAACGCTAGTGCGAGAACAAAAAGCGATTGGTCCAATTGAAAGAAGTTAAGCAAATGCCGATTGAAATCAAATTGCGTATTTCCCCATTTCGCTACCAATAGCAGCTTTCACTATTCTGGAGAGCTCCCTTACCGTTGGCAAGTGAGCGTTATCTGTTCTAGATGCCAAGACAAGATCTCGTCTTAAGCCTTTAATGTTAATAGTCATCGCCTTTAACTCATCCTGTTCCAGCTCTTGATAGAAGGCGCTAGCTGGCGTGATAGTAATGCCTTCGCCGCTCTTCACCAATGTCCGTATGGTTTCAATTGACTCAATTTCCGCCGTGACTTTCAGCTTGGACTTTTTGCCCCCATCTAATTTTGTGGTGAGTGCAAGCATTCCTGGCGTCAAGATGAGTGGTAATCCATTTAAATCCTCTAATGACCTGAGCGCTTTTTTGGGGAGCTGCCCGGCAAATCCAACCAAACACAGGGGCTCTGAAATCAAGGGGGTTAAGTGCAACTTATAGGACGGCAATGGATTGGTCAGGATGGCCATATCCAACACCCCTGTTAACAAGAAGTCATTTAAGCGAATACTTCGCCCTTCCATCAGCTTTAAGTTAATCCCGGGGAATTCCTTTAAGGAGTCGGTCACTATTTTAGGCATCAATATGGAAGATATCGTTGGGCTTGCACCAAATACAATGGTGCCCTTAGGCTTTAAACCCAGCCCCGTGATTTCCTGCTTCGCCTGGGCAATCTCACCCACAATTCGATTTGCAAACTCTAACAACTCCCTCCCGGAAGCGGTGAGCTGGACCCCCCTTGAAAAGCGATTGAACAAAATCGTATTTAACTCACTCTCAAGCTGCTTAATATGACGTGTAAGCGCAGGCTGGGCAATCCCAAGCTTAATAGCTGCTGCCGAGATATTCCCTGCCTCAGCAATAGCGACGAAGTAATGAATACTCCTTAATTCCATGTTTTACACCCTTGATTACCATTATCCATAACAATTTGTTATATCTTAAGCTATAAAAAAGGTATTTGTAAGCACCCCATATTCAGTATTTAATAGATGCCATAACAAAAGAGATAAAAAGGTAGGAGGAGACAAATGCATCAGCTACGCCGGCTTTTGGTATTAATGACCGCCCTGGCAACTAGCCAGACCCCTGTTTTTGCGCAGGGTAGCAACAACTACCCCTCAAGGCCCATTTCCATGATCGTGCCAATGTCTGCCGGTGGTACTGCAGATTTGCTGGCACGTAATTTGGCACCACTGCTCACTGAAAAGTTGGGGCAAAGTGTTGTTGTTGATAACCGCGTTGGTGCTAACGGGGCCATTGGAGAAGAAATTTTTTCAAGGGCTAAACCTGATGGTTATACCTTGATGCTGGAATCCACCTCCATTGCAACCAACCCATGGATGAACAATTCAAGTTACGACCCTAGAACTGCATTCATTCCGTCTATTCTGATTGCAGCCGTTCCCTTGGTATTGGTAGTTAATAACAATGTCAATGCGCAAAATGCAAAAGAATTTATCGCTTTAGCGAAAGCAAATCCAGGAAAAATAAATTATGCCTCCTGGGGTAATGGCAGTATTGGTCAATTTGCGGGAGAGATTTTTAAAATATCGACAAAAACAGATATTACCCATGTGCCTTATAAGTCAACGGCACAGGCTTTAAGCGATACGCTTGCAGGCCAAGTGGATGCTATGTTTCCAACTTTGCCATTAGTACTTCAGCAATTGGGAGCAGGGAAAATTCGGGCTTTAGCACTCGCCTCTCCAGTTCGCTCTCCACTTGCCCCCGATATTCCAACAATGGCAGAAGTTGGCGTGCAAGGTGTTGAGGTGGAAACCTGGTTTGGAATTTTTCTTCCTGCAGGCACACCAGATAGCATCGTCAACAAGATCAATCAAACCACTCAGAGCATTATCAATACACCTAGCGTAAAAGCCCAGTTAGAAAAACAGGGCTTTAGATTGATTGGTGGCAGTAGAGCAGATTTTAGTAAGTATTACTTAACAGAAATTGCTCGCTATGGCCGCATTGTCAAAGAAGCAAACCTTAAATCAAGTGACTAAATGAACCCATTACAAATTAGCGCAAATGACTCTGTTGAGAATGTCATCGCCAAAACGAACTCTGCGAGGGCCTGGCTAAATACCGATGGTGAAGATGTCAGCCTAAAAGCCGATGCCATTACACTTAGAATAAGCGCTCATATTCCTGGTGACTCTCCCGCCGTCAAGGATGTTTTCGAACCCGCCTTCAAACGGTTGACTGTGATGACCAAAGGCGCAATTGGCGTCGAAGGTTTTTGGGGCGGCAGCCTTCACAAAGAGCGTGATGGGATTGATGCCTTAGTGAACAATCTCACAGACATGTGTCCTGTATATTCAGCATGGGATGCCAATGCCTTCCCAGCTGCTCAAAGTCTAAGTCTTCCGTTCATTTTTCCTAGTGCAGAAGTTGCCACAGCAGTTTCAGAGGCGCTTTATCACGAATATTTCAAAAAAGATTTTGAAGCCAATAAAATTCTGATGGGTCGTCTAGTGGCGACTAGCGAATACAACCTCTTCAGTCGCGAACCCATTACTTGCTTAAATGATTTATCCGGTAAGAAGATTGCCTGCAGCGATGGAATGGAGCTAGATATTTACAAAGCATTGGGTGCAATACCGGTGGGTTGTAGCACGCCTGAAGCTAAAAAACGGTTTGCAAATCATGAAGTAGCGGCAGTATCCATCTCAGATAGCGCTGCATATACAGCAGGTATCTATAAAGATGCTCTATACCGCACTTCAGCCAACTTGGTTCGAGTCAATCTTGAGTACGGACTCTCGCATCACTTTTGGAATAAATTGAGTCCTGAGCTCAAAGTCATTTTTAACCAATGGCTCAGAGCCTTGGCGCAAGCGGGCGCACAGTTATTTTATGGCCTTGCTGGAGCAGAAGCACGTGTAGGCTTTCAGAGTGCAGGAATTCAATTTATTGATATTTCAGCAGATGAACTGAAGCAATGGCAAGCCAAATTGACCGGAGTCGAAACACAGTTTTCGCAAAAGATACAGGCTCTAGGATACCCAGCAAAAGAAATGATCCAGGCAATTCATGATTCCACCAAACACTACAGCACTTACTCTGCTGATCGACTATTTGATGATGCCTTGAATCATCCATTTACCAACATCACCCCCTTAGATTAATCATTCGATGGACAAGCAAGCAATAGGCATTATCGGATTAGGGTTAATGGGCCAGGCATTTGGGAAACGATTTAAATTTAATGGATTTTCTACGCTTGGTTTTGATATCAACCCAGAGCGTTGCAAGGAATTTGGCGAGGCGCAAACGACTTCCTCGGTGATTGAGCTAAGTAAGCGATGCAAAACACTAGTCTTATGTCTATTTGACAGCCATCAAATCAGAGATGCATTGCTTGGTCCCCAAGGTCTGCTAACAATAAAACAAGATCAAGTACTTAACATCATCTGTACCAGCACCTGTGAACCAGATGAAATCGCGGAGATTGCAATGCAATGCAACTCTCATCCTGTTCAATTCCTGGAAATGCCGATTTCTGGCACTAGCAAACAAGTTGCAGATGGCGATGGCTTAGGTTTAATGGGTGGGGACCAAGGACTGATACAGGATTTAGCCCCCATCCTTGATGCTATGTGCACCAAAAGAATGTATGTAGGTGAAATAGGAAGTGCTAACAAAGCAAAATTAGCAATCAACTTAGTGCTTGGCTTACATCGGGCTGCCTTGGCGGAAGGTTTAGTCTTTGGGAGTCGAATTGGACTAGACCCCAATACCTTGCTCGACCTTCTTATAAATTCTGCGGCAGCTTCCAGCGTGATGAAAGTAAAAGGGCCCATGATGGTTAGGCGCGAGTTTGAAAATCCTCAAAGTAGAGTTGACCAAAGCTTAAAAGATTTTGGGCTGATTCAGAAATTAGCGAATGATAAAAAACAACCGCTACCTTTAGCAACCCAATATATTGAATTACTACAATCCTGCCTTGATCAAGGGGAGGGAAAGCAAGATAACGCCATCATTCTTGAGGCCATACGACGTCGCGGAGAAACATCATGAACCCAAGCAGCATTCGCTATGCGAGCGCATTTTCACTTAAGATCCCATTGATCAAACCCATGTTGATGGCAGGCACTCATATCACCCATGCAGAAACATTGATTGTGAGGATCGAAACTCATCAAGGTCATGTTGGCTGGGGTGAAAATACTGCTGCACCCAGCCATGGAGGGCAAACCTTAGATGCCATGAGTGCAGCTTTTAATCATGGCATTAAAGATAGCCTCATTGGGATTGATGCACAAAATTTATCAGCCATTGGAGCGCTTCTCACGCAACAATTTCCTAAAGGCACAGGCGCCATAGCGGCCGTAGATATGGCACTCTATGACCTTCTAGGAAAGCAGTTGGGCGTCCCCGCCTTCACGCTCATGGGCGGCAAGAGGAGAGATTCAGTATCACCATTGTGGTTGATCGGTACAAAATCTGTTGAGACAGATATTGCGGAAGCAAAAAAATGCCAAGGACAGGGATATCAATTTTTCAAACTGAAGCTAGGCGTGAAGTCGGTGAAAGAGGATATTCAATCTGCATTAGGTATACGAGAGGCATTAGGAAAAGAAATTCAAATTTGCGCAGATGCAAATATGGGTTATTCAACTGAGGATGCTGTTGAATTCCTGGAGGGAACGCGCGAGGCGAAGCTTGCCTTTCTGGAGCAACCTCTAGGCAAGGATAATCTAGCAGGTTTAAAACGCATCTGCGAACTCAACATTGCGCCTATTGGCCTTGATGAATCTATTACCAGCGTTGCCGACATGATTGACTCTAAAAAATATGGGGTTTCAGGGGTTTCACTTAAAACTCTAAAGCTAGGAGGCGTTTCAGGTGTCTTACGAAGCGCCACGGTATGTGATGCCTTTGGTTTACAAATTAATCTCGCTGGAAAAATTGCTGAAAGCTCAGTAGCTTCAGCTGCAGTACTTCAGCTAAGCGCTGCATTAAATGAAGTAAATTGGGGTATTAGCCCTAGCCATCTCTATTTGGCAGAAGATATCGTTGATCAACCAATTACACCAACTCAGGGCGTTTATCTCATCCCCAATCAACCCGGACTTGGTGTTGAGGTGAATGAAGCAAAACTGAAACGCTTTGAAGTATAAAAACTGACTGGAATTAAATATGGTTAACGCTGCATTAATTGGATTTGGCTGGTGGGGTAAAAATTTAGCAAAGGCGGTAGAGGGCGATAGCTCACTCATTCGTTTTTCCAGAATAGTCTCCAAGGATCTTGAGGATGCCTCTGATTATTGCAAGGCTAAACAGATTCAATTGAGTGATGAATATCAAGATGCTTTGGCTGATCCTGAAATTACTGCGCTTGTATTAGCCACGCCACACTCGATGCATGCTGAACAAATTATTGCCGCTGCCAAAGCAGGTAAGCATGTATTTTGTGAAAAGCCCCTAGCCCTCACCTACCAAGATGCGTTAGCTGCAATCAAAGCCTGTGAAGAAAACCGCGTCATTCTGGCGGTGGGGCAAAATAAACGGTTTTGGCCGTCAATGGCCAAACTGCGAGAAGTAGTTGCTAACAGCACTCTAGGAACTCTCATGCATATTGAAGGTCACTATAGCAATGAGCACTCTACAAAATTTTTCTCTGACTGGCGGGATAAGCCCTCAGAATCTCCTGCAGGAGGGCTAACTGGGACGGGTATTCACATCATTGATGCGATGGTCAATCTGGCAGGTAAGGCAACTCAGGTTTCTGCCCATATTGCCAGCTTTAGATCCGGCAAGGATCCACGTGATGCTACTTCTGTCAATGTGCAGTTTGACAATGGCGTAAGCGCTTACTTTGCAATGGTCAGGGCAACGCCATTTTTTTGGCGCGTCCATGCCTTTGGCGATGCAGGATCCGTGGAGGCAATTGGCGAAACTGAATGTATTGTGAGAAAAAATGGTGGTCACGTCGAGCGTTTTTCTTTTGACCCCATTGATTCGATCAAGGCAGAATTAGAGGCATTTGCTACAGCAATTACCTCAAATGGCAAAACACCGTATCCTATTAGCACTACAGAAATGAGTCAAACAATTGGCCTCTTTGAGGCAATTGTGAAATCGGTTAACACGCAATCAACAGTAAAGGTAATGATATGAAACTAGCGCACTATGTCCTTGCACTTCTATCCCTGCTATCACTGCCAGCGATGGCGGATGATCCATACCCTAACAGGCCTATCAATATGATTATTGCCAATCCGCCTGGAGGCGCTTCGGATATCAATGCTCGCATTCTGATTGAACCCTTATCAACCGTCTTGAAGCAACCGGTAGTTGCTGTTAATCGCCCTGGTGCAGGAGGAGCAATTGGATCCGCACAGGTTGCTAACGCCAAGCCTGATGGTTATAACCTACTTCTAGCTCTTTCCTCTGTCATTGTTTCGCCTGAGGCGGAAGTTGTTAGCGGTAGAAAACCGCTGTATGAACTCAATCAATTAGAGCCCATTGCTCTAGTAAGCAGCGATCCGATGATCGTCATTGTGCGTGCCGAGTCCCCATATAAGACATTGGATGACCTTATTAAGGCGGCAAGAGAGAAACCCAACACCATCACATACTCTTCATCAGGGAATTTTGGCCCCATTCATTTATCGGTTGAGCTGCTTGCCTACCAAGCAGGCGTGAAGTTTGCACAAATTCCATTTGGAGGCGGTGGACCATCGATGATTGCCTTACTTGGTGGTCAAGTCGATTTCACAACAGCTGCTCCTTCAGTTGCAGCCCAACAAATTGCTGCAGGTAAAGTTCGCCCTCTTGCAGTTTCTAGCGCCAAGAGATTAGCTGCTTTCCCGGATATTCCAACCTACAAAGATTTGGGTTACAACACCGAATACTATATTTGGGCGGGATTGTATGCACCAGCACCCCTGCCTCAAAACGTGCAACGCACTTTGCGCGCAGCAGTGCAAAAGGCTACATCAAACCCCCAATATATTGAGTCCATGAAAAAAGCGGGCATCCTTCAAGATTATCGCGATGCCCCAGAATTTAAAAAGTTTGCCGATGAAGACGGTCAAAGAATGCTCAAAATTATTCGAGCCATCGGGAAAATAGATTAAAGCTGATTTCCCTCTTACATGAGTAAGAGGGACTTTCATTAGTCTGGTGATGCTCCAGAGTCTTTCACGACTACAGCCCACTTCTTTAGCTCACTCGTAACAAATGCTTTAGCCTCTGCAGGAGATTTGCTAGTAGTAATGCTGGCTCCGCCGTTGACTACTCGCTCAACCACATCAGGCATTGCCAAAACCTTTGTAATGGCATCGAAGAGCTTATTGGTAATATCAGTTGGCGTACCGGTAGGCACCATAATCATTTGCCAAGACCCAGTTTTAAACTCTGGATAACCTAACTCAACAAGAGTAGGCACATTTGGCAAGCCAGGCTGTCTAGTCATACCCGTAACAGCATAGCTTTTCATTTTATTGGCGATCATAAATTGCTTAACTGAAGGTAAGGTATTAAACATGACCTGAGTTTCACCACCAACCAAACCCACCGCTGCAGGACCACCACCCCCCTTATAAGGGATGTGCATCATCTTGGTCCCAGTTAATTTCATAAAGACTTCCATCTCTAGGCGATTGGCACTACCGCCACCAGGAGTTGCAAAATTAAATTTATCTGGATTGGCCCTCAAATAAACCACTAACTGAGAAACATTATTGGGCGGGAAATCGTTATTACCCACTAGAGCACTTGGAACATCTGCCACTTGGGTTACAGGGATAAAATCTCGCAGCGGATTAATGTTGAGATTTGGAAACAAGGCTGGATTAATAGCAATTGTCCCAATATTCCCTAAATAGATGGTGTAACCATCTGGAGCAGACTTGGCTGCAGCCTCCATACCAATATTACCGGCAGCACCTGTGCGATTATCAATAATAATTTGTTGGCCCAAGACTTCACCCAACTTTACGCCCAAGATTCGCCCGATGAAGTCCGATGCACCGCCAGGTGCAAATGGAATAATCATCTTAATTGGTCTATTTGGATAAGGGGTGGACTGAGCACGTACGGATATACTGAGAAAAACGCCCGCCAGCAAAACTGTAAAGGCCAGAAAAGACTTAGAAAAAAGATTTTTGAGCATATGCAAATCCCCTTTAATGAATGGCGCTATCAATAGATATCATCACTCGGCTCAATTGGCAGAGAGATTGGTTTTTTAAGTCTTGCAGACAAATCAAATGCTTTCGTTAGCATTAAATTTCGATGGGCTTGCTCTGCGGTCGCTGCGGGAGTTGGCAGTCCTAAGGCAACACGGTTCAACCATGACTCGGTTTCTTCGCGCATAGGCCCACGTAGTTCACCCAGAGCCATGTCGCCTGGCGGATAGCTACCCATAAAATCCACACGACGTGCTGCATCAGGTGCATAACCTTCGCCCTGAGACTTGCTAGTCGCCAAAACAATATCGCGATGCGTATCATCGATTGTCAACACACCTTCAGTCCCAACAATTCCAACATCTAGACTGTAAACAGCCCCAGGCCAAACCACCGGTAGCGCCCAAGAAATCGTTGACTGATAGATCGTGCCATCTGAAAACGTAATAACCCCAGAAGTTGCATCAATCCCCTTCCATTCAGGCCCCAAAGCCTTATCGATAGAGCGCGCATAAATCTCTACCGGAGTCTTACCCTCCATCATCCACATCACGATATCTAAAGCATGAGTTCCGGAAATTACCATCGGTGATATTTTCTCGGGATGATCGGTACGCTTATAGTTATCAATCGCTACGAGACGATTCATAAACGCTCGCGAGGAAACTAAGGTAACGTCCCCAAGCTGACCTGTACTTACTTTTTCTTTTGCCGCTAACCAACGACGTCGAAAGCGTTGGGTGTATCCAACGACTGCATCCACACCAGAGGCCTTAATCGCTGCCAAGACTCTAGCTGAATCGCCGAGGTCAGTTGCCAGTGGCTTTTCAATCATTAGAGAGTGTTTACGCTCTGCAGCAAGCAGAACTGGATCCACATGCAAATGCTCATCCGTTGAAATAATAGTGGCATTGACTTCTGGTCTATTGAGCAGCTCTCGATAGTCAGAAGTTACAAAATCAGCCTTTAGTTTTTCAGCTACGAACTTGGCGCGTACTGGATCTTTTTCTGCAATGCCTATCCAGCCGACTTGGGCGTGCCGAGCAGCTACTTCACCCCGAAATAAGCCTACTCGACCAGCACCAACAATAGCTAAACCAATATTTTTTGCTTGGCGATCCCTCATCGATTACCCCGCAACCACTTTAAGTTTTTCCTCTGGCAGAGGTAAATAAACCGGATCACCTGTTTCAGCGGAAAGGTCGGCAGCCATGTAGACTTCCATGACGGTACGAGCTTGTTCGCCAGTAACCAAGACTGGTCTATCAAATACCACTGCCTCAATAAAGTAAATCGTTTCTGCAGCCATTGGTCCAGCAAATACGTGATCCACTTTCTCGCCAGGCATAGTGGACATTGGCAATTGCATGCCCTTTTCCATCGTATTGACCACTACATCTTTATGAC
>Ga0208496_1000842_pt1 | contig 11196 bp, 10 predicted proteins | sample CryBogmetaGMA2M_FD_184552 | JGI IMG/M metagenome (GOLD analysis project Ga0208496, IMG submission 184552) | Freshwater microbial communities from Crystal Bog, Wisconsin, USA - MA2M (SPAdes) | ecosystem: Environmental > Aquatic > Freshwater > Lake | place: Crystal Bog, Wisconsin, USA | collected... | reverse complement strand
TCGCTATAGCGAGTACAGCGAAAACTATCAAACCACCTTATCGCAAGAAATGGCGGCCTACCGCTTAAAACAGGGCAAAAAATGGCTGCTATTTTCTAGTAGCGATCCCATTATTCAACAAACTATTGCTAAATTCAGCAGCTTTGAGCTTCGGGTAGCGGGCTCTGGTGAATCACTGGAACGCCTCCTAAATCATGAGGCCGACATTGCGGGATACCACGTTTCTGATCCCGAAAATTCTCGCATCATTCATCAGCGCCTAATTAAAGCGGGTATGCAAGTAGTGCCAGTGATGAAACGAATCCAAGGTTTAATTGTGCAAAAGGGCAACCCTCTGAATCTCACCTCCATCAGTGACTTGACCAATCCAAAAGTCCGTTTTATAAATCGCCAAAGAGGCTCGGGCACCCGCTTATTGCTGGATTCTTTATTGGCTGAAAAAGGCCTTAATCCAGAGAAAATTAAGGGCTATAACAATGAAGAATTTACCCACTCTGCGGTTGCCAGTACGATCTTAGCCAACAAAGCCAATGTTGGCATTTCCGTTAAAAATATTGCGCTAGAAAATAAACTAGGCTTTATTTACCTTAAAGATGAACTATTTTTTTTGGCGATGCGTAAAGAATTAGCTGCCAACAAGGAGATTGGCAAACTGATTAGCAAAATTAGAAATTATGCAGGTATTACCGAAGGTTATAAATCTTTAGGCGCCAAAGTGCAACTACATGACTGGATTTAAATGCTTAAGAAACTGGTGCAAGCGGGAGATTAAATAATAAATTTTGTGGTTTCAGTTTTAATACCTTGTCCTGATTCATGGCAATACCCAAATAAACGGGTTTGCCAGTTAACTCGGGAAGAACCACATTTGGACTAATAAAATCTAAACGAAATAAACAAATTAACCGCGCAATGCTATTCGCCTCAACCATGTCTTTGTTATAGAGTGCATTTAAGATTTCAGTAGAAGTAGCATCTAAACCAACGTGCCAGACCCACTGCGGGTCATTAATCGCCGCCAAAGGGGTTATTTTGACCTCAATTCCTAAAAAATGATCTAGCCACTGCGCGAGTAATTTACTGAAATGCTCAACTGCCGTTTGCCCAAAATTTAACGGTATTGCAAAATCATAATTACTATCCCGTGTCCAATACAAATCGAGATTATCTTCATGCAAGACATCAAGATCGATTGATTTCATTGCTACGGTTGATTGTTTGAGTAAGTCGACAATATTGGCAAATTCTGGGGCCTGGGCATTGCGCTCAATGGTTTCATGATCTGCACTCATCACCAGACCATCTTCTAAAACGCTCATTTTTTGCGGGCGGAAAAATAATTCAGCGACTCTGGCATCCATCGCGCTTGGCTTATCACCCAAGATATGCCGCATAAAAATTTGGACTAACTGATTAACAAACAAAGGCGGTACATCAACCCCATCGCCGACAAATAGACCTAAATAAAATGACTCTAATGAGGGTGCTAAGAGCAATTTAGTGCGATAGCGTAACCAAATTCGGTAATTTTCTTGAATGTCACTATCCGTCATTTCCGCAATTTCAGCTTCGCTAATAGCTGCACGTGGATTTTGCGTTAAACGCTGATGCAACAGCTTTTCTGCCGTACATGATTCAGGTACTAAATTCAGTTCATCGCGAAGTAAATAGGTGCGTAAAAAATCATCGGTCACCAATAATTGATTATCTGTACTGACTTGCAAGGTTTTATAGGCACACTCCGGCCAGTAATTTATTGGTGCATTCACGTCAATAATCTCATGCTGAAAACGCTAAGCATAAAGCATGGCCTGCCACCCCGACGGTAGCAGGATCAAGTTTAAGGGTTTGCTAGCTATTTCTTAGCGGGTGCCGCTGGCGCTGCAGGTGCGGCTGGCGCTGCAGCAGATACTGCAGTGGGTGGTACAAAAGGCGGTGGCTCAACACAGGCAGCTGGAGCTGGCGTACCAGCAACTTTGAATCGATTGGCTAAAGTGTTCTGAACCATACATAATTTGTAGCCACTAACTTTGTCGCCATAGGCTGTTTTCGCTTTAGCTAAATCAGCTGCTGCTTGTTGCTCTGGCGTTAAAGGAGGAAGCATCGCCAGCACAGTACTGGCACTGAATACACAAATGAAAAATGCAATGATTTTTTTCATAGCTCAACCTTTATTTAAATCGTTATACCAAATTTCGTGATGCTCTTTAGCCCAAGTAGCATCAACATAACCTGTTTTCATGCCATCAATTGATCCTTGCATACCAATGGTGCCAATATAGATATGACCAAAAGCCATGGCAGTCATGAGTAAGGCAGCGGTGCTATGAATAATGTCGGCAATTTGCATCGTGCCACGCCAGTATTCAATCGCAATGAAAGGCACGATCATATCTAAAACCCAGCCAGAGGCCGATACCGTTAATCCAAGAATGACCATACCAAACCAAAACCAAATTTTTTCACCGCAATTAAAGAATCCTGCAGGAATATGTTTTCCTGAAAGCATGCCACCGAAACCCGTTAGCCAAGCCATATCTCCCTTTTCAGGGATATTTTTACGCACGAACAAGAAGAAGAAAATGACAATACTCAGCGTAAATAAGGGGCCAGAAAAATTATGGATATTTTTGCAAGCTAGTAAAAATAATCCGTAGGTCACGCCACCCATGAGGGGCATCACAAAGTATTTACCGTACAAAATCATTAGACCAGTGAAAGCGAGGCCCACAAAACTAAATGCCATAGTCCAATGAATAATCCGATCGAGTAAGCTAAAGCGCTTAATTTTGCGACCCGACATGGGTTCATGCAGCTTAATTGAACCTTTGAGAATAAACATGGCCAGGATTCCACCTAATGCTAATGCCAGTAGCCAAGCGCCATATACTGTAATAACCCCATTGCGAATTAAGCGCCACTGTTGTCCAGATTTTTGAATCAATACACCCGCTTGCTTATCGGGAATACTCACAAAATTAACAGCATCACTATTGGCGGTTCGCCAGATCGGCGCATTATTACCAGGTTGATTCTGGTTCGCCTTACGCTCTGCCTCAATCGTTGCATTCGGAGCGCGCCCAACATCCATAATATTGGCTGACTCTACCTTCGGTAAGGCGGCCGCAGCGGGAGCTGCTGCGGGCGCAGCCGGTTGAGCGATGCTAGCTCCTGCAAATAGCGCAAGGCAAAAGCCTGCTGGAATCAGCCAGGTACGAAAAGAAGCGCTTACGGTTTGATTCATGCAAAATCCTTCACGGCTTTGATCATTACTTAATACGGCTGTATTCAGTTTGATTTTGATTGCGCTTATTTATTTCTTGCGTCCAACTCACCTGATTGCCTGGAGTCCAGCCTTTTGCCATAAAGCCATCGTTAGCACCCATATAAGGAGCAACGTCAGGTCGCTTCGACGCCTTGAAGCCCTGCTCTTCATCTTTACAAGCACTCAATAATCCCAGTGCCACAGAAACCAATACAACTAATTTAAGGCTGGCTTTCATGACTTACCTCCTTGTGGTCCGGGGGGTGCTTTAGTCGGTGCAGGAGGTGCTTCTCCTGGTTTGCCATAAGCAGTAGTCCAACCAAATACATTGGCACCAGCATTCTTGCCATTCGTTTGACGTTTGACCACGCGGGCACGGAATATATCTGCAATCACATCGCCATCACCACCAATTAAGGCCTTGGTTGAACACATTTCAGCGCAGATCGGTAACTTACCCTCTGCCAAGCGATTGCGGCCATACTTCTCAAATTCAGCCACACTGCCATTGGCTTCCGGGCCGCCACTACAGAATGTGCACTTATCCATTTTGCCGCGCATGCCAAATAAACCTGAGGTCGGGAATTGAGGCGCACCAAATGGGCAGGCATACGAGCAATAACCACAACCAATGCATATATCTTTATCGTGCAACACGACTCCTTCGTCGGTACGATAGAAGCAGTCGACTGGGCAAACTGCCATACAAGGGGCATCCGAACAATGCATACAGGCAACTGAAATGGATTTTTCAGCGCCAATCACGCCATCGTTAATCGTTACAACCCGACGCCGATTAACACCCCAAGGTACTTCGTTTTCATTCTTACAGGCAGTAACGCAACCGTTGCATTCGATGCACCGTTCTGCGTCACAAATAAACTTCATTCTTGCCATGGGATTCTCCTGAATTTAGCTCGTTTATTTAGGTGCTTAGGCAAATTTTTCAATTTGGCACATCGTGGTTTTAGTTTCTTGCATCATCGTTACGCTGTCATAGCCGTAAGTCGTTGCTGTATTGACCGCCTCACCTAAAACAACTGGGCATGCTCCGGTTGGATAGAATTCGCGCAAATTCTTGCCTTCCCACCATCCAGCAAAATGGAATGGTACGAAAGCAGTATCTGGCCCGACTCGCTCGGTAACCATCGCACGCACTTTAATCTTTGCTCCAGTTGGCGATTTAACCCAAACATAATCCCAATTTTTAATTCCCCGACGGGCTGCAGCACCAGGATTAATTTCCACAAAGTTTTCCTGCTGAAGCTCAGCCAACCATGGATTGGAGCGAGTTTCGTCGCCACCACCCTCGTATTCAACTAAACGCCCAGAAGTTAAAATAATGGGGAACTTTTCATACAGTTTCTCGTTCAAATTCTGCTGTTGCACAGTTAAGAACAAGGTTGGTAAGCGCCAGAAGTTTTTCTTGTCAGCTGAAGTCGGGTACTTAATCATCATATCCGGACGGGTGCTGTACAACGCTTCGCGATGTTGTGGAATGGGGTCTGGAAAATTCCACACCACAGCCCGCGCTTTCGCGTTGCCAAAGGGATGGCAACCATTTTTCATGACGACTCGCTGTATACCACCAGATAAGTCAGTCTTCCAATTTTTACCTTCAGCTAATGCCTGCTCTTCTGGTGTCAATTGACTCCACCAACCTAATTTCTTCACAAAAGCAGCATCAAATTCGGGATAGCCGGTAGTAATGGCCGAACCTTTGGAACAAGAACCATCTTCAGCCAACAGTGATTTACCGTCCTTTTCAACCCCAAAGTTCGCGCGGAAATTACCGCCACCTTCCATCACGCTCTTGCTGGTGTCATATAGATTTGGCGAGCCCGGATGTTTAATTGCCGCAGTACCATAGCAAGGCCATGGCAAGCCAAAGTAATCGCCAGCAGTATCGTAACCACTAACTGGGTCTTTGCCACCGCGAGATTTCAAGGTTTTCGGATCAAACACATTCATCATGCGCATGTGCGCTTTCAGGCGCTCAGGCGTTTGTCCCGTATAACCAATGGTCCAAACAGAACGATTAATTTCGCCCAAAATGGATTCGGGTTCAGGTTCACGCCATGATTTACCAGCGTACTTCGAATCGAGCATTTTGTAATTGACTGAAAGCTCTTTACCAAAACCAAGACGGTCGGCTAACGCTTGCATGATCACGTGATCAGGTACCGACTCAAACAAAGGATCGATAACTTTTTCGCGCCATTGAATCGAACGATTTGAGGCAGTAACAGAACCTTTAGTTTCGAACTGCGTGGTGGCAGGCAATAAATACACTGCGCGATCTTTATTCACTTGACCGCCTGCAGCTGGTGGCATAGCAGCCATTGCTGCGGTAGCACTTGGATAAGGATCCACGACCACCAATAACTCTAACTTATCCATCGCCTTTTTCATATCTAGGCCACGGGTTTGTGAGTTAGGTGCATGGCCCCAATAGAACAATCCTTTGACATTGGTGGCTTGGTCAACCATGTCACTTTTTTCTAGAACTGCATCAATCCAACGCGACACCGTCGTACCCGACTTTTCCATCATATCGGGGGCATAGCGCCCTTTGATCCACTCGTAATCAACACCCCAAACGGTGGCGTAGTGCTTCCATGAGCCAGCAGCTAAGCCATAGTAACCAGGCAATGAATCGGGATTTGGGCCCACATCAGTAGCGCCTTGGACGTTATCGTGACCGCGGAAAATATTTGCTCCGCCACCCGATCTACCAATATTGCCTAACGCTAATTGCAAAATACAAGAGGCCCGTACCATCGCATTACCAATGGTGTGCTGGGTTTGACCCATACACCAAACAATCGTACTAGGACGATTCTTCGCCATCGTTTCAGCAACTTTATAAACTTCAGCTTCAGGTACACCGCAAGCTGCCTCAACATTGGCAGGAGTCCATTTTTCCATCACGTCTTTGCGCACTTCATCCATGCCGTAAACGCGATCATTAATATATTTCTTATCTTCCCAGCCGTTATTAAAGACGTGATACAACACGCCAAATAAGAAAGGAATATCGGTTCCCGAACGGATCCGCACATACTGATCTGACTTAGCAGCGGTGCGGGTATAGCGGGGATCAACCACCATTAATTTGCAACCATTTTCTTTGGCGTGCAACATACTCAACATCGACACGGGATGCGCTTCTGCAGCATTCGAGCCAATATACAGCGCGGCTTTCGAATTCATCATGTCGTTATAACTATTGGTCATAGCACCATAGCCCCAGGTATTTGCTACCCCGGCAACCGTAGTCGAGTGACAAATACGCGCTTGGTGATCGGTGTTATTGGTGCCGAAGAATGAAACCCACTTGCGCAACAGATAAGCTTGCTCGTTATTGTGCTTAGACGAACCAATAAAGAAGAGGGAATCGGGAGTAGATTTAGTGCGCAATGCTTTCATCTTGGCGGTAATTTCATCCAGCGCTTGATCCCAAGAAATCTTTTGGTACTTGCCATCAACCAATTTCATTGGCGAGCGTAAACGGTAGTCTCCATGACCATGTTCTCGTAAAGCAGCGCCCTTTGCGCAATAGGAACCTAAATTAATTGGTGAATCAAACACCGAGTCTTGGCGCACCCAAACCCCATTTTCAACCGTCGCATCGACTGCGCAACCCACTGAGCAATGGGTACAAACAGTCCGCTTCACTTCAATCTTTCCAGCTTTACCATCCAACATTGCTTTGGTTTCAACAGCATTCGCTTTTTGCAATAAATTCAATTGCGATACAGCAAGCCCTGCGCCTACGCCAATTCCTGAGCGGCGTAAAAAAGTCCGTCGATCCATGGTTGGCACAGCCGCTTTTAAACCCCGCGCCAAACTACCGATTAAATGGGTTGAAGTTTTGGGGTTACTGCCAGAAGAAGTTTTACGAACCAGGCTCATGTGCTACTCCAGAAAGAATTCTTATAGATTGATTATGTAAGGATTTAAATTCTTAAATTAAAGTTGTTTCATAGTACTTTTTAATATGGGCAGACAACTGGTATCCATCGGCCTGAGGTGCAATCGCACTGCCGACCTCTTGAATCACTGCCTTCCCTAATGGTGTTTGTGATGCTACTGCCACAGCGCCTGCGGCAACACCAGCCGTGAGAAAAAAAGTTCTGCGGGATGGTTTAGTGGCTGGCTTCGCATCAGCAGCGAAAGTTGATTTGTTCGTCATAGATCGTCCAATCTAATGTAAATGCAAAAATGAACATTACAGAAATATTACAGATTGAGTGTAATACGAATTCACCTTTTATACATGGTCAACTTACTGCAACTGAATCTAGGGTTAACCCTAATTATTCGTTCATTGCACCATATCAAAGCCTTGGGCCTCGATGGCAAAAAATTCCCGGATTAGCTGCGCAACTGGTAAGTAGAAATGCGTATCAGGCGCATTTTCTATGGCATCGCAACAATCCTCATACCAGCTTCGCATGTAGTTATTAAAGAATAATTTTTGATTCGTTAGATTAGAAACTGCCACATCATCGCCGGCGATCAAATAGCGCATCACCTCGCACAAGGCCGCTAGATGGTCCTCAGTCTCTGAAACACTTTCAGAGGCTTCTAAGCCAAAGGTCTGCAGGGCTCTTCTTACCTCGACTAAGGGCTTTTCATTTAAATGTCCAGCCATAAAATAAGAGCCATTCAGAAATACGTTGGGACGGCCTACCCCCACGAAATTCGCATCGTATTCTTTACGCCAATCGGCTGCTTGGCTATTTTTAGTTAGTAATACTAAGTTACGCCACGCACCTGCCAAAACTGAAGAATCATCCGCCTCAGGTAGTGAAGAGGCCATGCGATCTAATAAATCTTGGCTGGGGGGCTGATGTAATAAGGCAGCTAATAAGCCGTAGAGGTCAGCCCTTGCCAGATCTTCAGCTAGGCCAATCTCTCCCACCGTCGCTGGTGTAGCCCCTAATTCATCTAATTCTGCTTTTTGTGGATCTTGGCTCATTAAACATCTTTCATCATATCGACCACCCTGCAGTCACTGCACATTTTCAGGCGATTCTGGGCGGCTCCAGAAAACGCTTCATGTGTGCCTAACCGACCCAACATGAGCTCAACCATTTTTAAGGTGCCAAAAGCCTTGCCACAACTAATGCAATGGTAGGGCAAGGTTTCATTTAAGGTGACCTTTTGTTTGCGTTGTTCCACACTCAATAAGCGGGGCACTAATTGCAACGCTTTTTCGGGACAAGTTTGGACACACAAACCGCATTGCACACATTGCTTTTCTAAAAAGGATAGCTTTGGTTCATCGGGGTTATCTAATAGTGCACCTTCAGGACAGCTGCCTACACAGGACATACACAAAGTGCAGGCCGCTTGATCAATAGCAAGGCCACCGAATAATGAAGGGGTAGGCAAAACTACGCCCTCGGTCGGTAGCGAGGTTTTAGCTTGCTTCTCGAAATAAGTCAGTACAGCCTCTAATGTTTCGCGCTTTTGATTGGCCAAGCCAAATGACGCTGGCGCACCTAAAGTAGGTAAAGCGCCGCGTTTGCGCATTAAACCAAATACTTTGCTGACCGTTTCTAGATCATCGCCGGAATGCGCCTCAATCATGTTGATGCGGGTTTCAGGTGCATTTAGATTTAAGCCATAGGCCTGCAAAATACTATTGCCTAAGGCAATTTGCTGTGCGAGCGCCTGACGATAAGCGGGGTCTTCGTTCCCGGTTAAGAGGAGCTTGACCTCAGCAAAGCCATAACTCAAAGCCCCTAACCACAGATCAATACCAGTTGAGGCAATATTTTCGATGCTCAGGGGCAAGACAAAACTGGGCAAGCCTTCATAGGTCTTCGCTTGTAAATGGGCTGCCCGACCCAAACTCTCGATGAGTTGTAAGCCTGCAGTGTGGCTATGTAAGAGTAAGGTAGGTGCGCTAGCTGCTAAATTGGCACGCGCGATCTCGTTAGCATAGGATTTACTTAGTGCTTTAAGTTGTAAACCTTGGTGCGGAACACTCGGATAGTTGTAGCGCATTGCACCTGATGGACACACAGTAGAGCAAGCACCACAACCCATACATAAATTCGGATTAACCGCTACTTGACCTTGACCATTTTTGAAAACGGATTGTATCGCTGCAGTTGAGCAAACATCGATACAGGCAGAACAGCCAGTAACGCCATTACGACCATGTGCGCAAATTTTTTCGTTGTAGACAAAATACTTTGGCTTTTCAAATTCACCGATAAGGCCCAATAACTTCGTGGCTGCTAACGATTGCTCAAAAGGGTCAGCGCCCGGCGCTAAGTAACCTTGTGGAGTTTGGCTCATTGACATGCCAGTGACGACGCGTAAATCCATAATTAAATCAAACTCGCCGCTACGCAAGGTATCGCTGCGCTCAAACTGAATTGCCCCAATACCCGCGCACGCAGTGACACAAGCACGGTGCGATTTACAGCGGGCTAAATCAATTTGGAAAGAAGCATCTATTGCATCCTCAGGACATGCAGTCACACAAGCGCCACAGCGCGTACACATTTCAGGATCAATGGGATTAATTAAATTCCACTCAACGGTAAATTGCCCTAAAAAGCCATCTAATTTAGATACCACACCGCTATAGGTTGGAAAATCCCGCGTCAATGGCAACGCACCGGCTTCAGTTGCTAAAACACTAATATCGAGAGATGCTCCCAATTTCTCTGCCCATGGTAAAGCTTGCTGCATTGGGCCAATAATCAATAAACGTCCTTGACTTTGAAACTCCACCACGGGAACTGGATCAGCCTGTGGCACCTCGGCTAGAGCCAATAAGGCCAAGATTTTAGGGGTAGATTTTTTCGCCTCCTGGGTCCAGCCTGCTAACTCACGAATATTGACAAAACGCAGCGGGGCACCTAAGGGCTTAGCTGATTGTTCTGCCAATTCACTAAATAAAGCGCGTTCTTGCGTGCAAGCCACAATCATTGGCTCGGGCTTGTCAAGCGCTGACAAAAATTGACCTACCTCTTGGCGACACAAAGAGGTATGCATTGCAACACCCAGTGCTTGCGCATCGAGGGGCATGGTACGGTTGCAATCACAAACTAATAACTTGGTCATGGTTTACTTTTAGGTTTTTAATTGGGGATCAAGTGGTGGTTTACTTGGTTGAATCTCGGTTAACTCTACCTTGGACTCTAATGGCAAGCTAGTAGAGAACTCATTATCAGGACTCTCTGAGGCAATTTTTTCCGTGGCGCTTTCATTAGGCTGTTCCTTTTCTACCTCTTCTGCCTTAAAGAGATTTAACATTTGTGACTGCACCAAGCGCCGCAACATTTCTGGAGGAATGGGATCTGGTTTGGAGTAGTCATCAATATAAATATCTAAACCATCCATGATGTTATAGCGGGGATCAGAAAATAATTTCTTCATGGCTGCGCGCTTGACATCAGGATCTACTCCGCTTTGCATAAAGACCGAAAAATCATCTTGATGGTTAAGCTTTGCAACATCGTCCAAGGTAAGTTGCGGTAATGCTGCTGTTTGCTCTAGAGCGGTATTCTGCTGATCAACATTGAGCTTAGCCTCTGCGACTGCATCGGGGATAGTTTTAAGCGCACTGGAATTAGGCTTAGGAGTTGGTTCAGGTGTTACCTTACCAGCCTTCCGTTGCGACCAGCGACTTAGAAAACCATCTGCCATTATTCCTCCGCAGGGCGCACTGCACCCTTGAATGATGCGGGTTTTTGGCGCCGCTTTGGCTCAGGGCGATACTTTTCATCGACATATTCTTTAAGCCAAGAAATGTGTTCAGCACTCATCAGAATATTATCAACCGCTTCGCCACCATCTAATAAACGTGCTGCTTCGTTATAGCTTACTAAAATCCGATGGGGAATTGCCAGCGCTTCATTAGCCGTTAAAAATGCTTGCGACTGCGGATTGATATACGCTTGCGG
>Ga0208496_1000841_pt1 | contig 11204 bp, 8 predicted proteins | sample CryBogmetaGMA2M_FD_184552 | JGI IMG/M metagenome (GOLD analysis project Ga0208496, IMG submission 184552) | Freshwater microbial communities from Crystal Bog, Wisconsin, USA - MA2M (SPAdes) | ecosystem: Environmental > Aquatic > Freshwater > Lake | place: Crystal Bog, Wisconsin, USA | collected... | reverse complement strand
CCTAAGGGGGTGCCATGAAGTACACACCGCTCGACATCCAGCGCCGGGAGTTTGAGAAGGCCTTCCGGGGCCTCGAGGAAGCAGAGGTGCGGACCTTCCTCCACGAGGTGGCCGGCGAGTGGGAAGAGGTCCTGGCCGAGAACCAGAAGCTGAAGGAAGAGGTGCTGGACAGCCTGAGCCAGGCTCCGCCCAAGGTGCTGTCCACCGGAGGCGGAGCGGTGCTGCGGGAAGCCAACCGGCGCCATTTGCGGGAACGTGGCCGCGTGGTCTACCTCAAGTCAAATCCGGAAGAATTGTTCCGGCGCCTGCGCCATGATTCGAACCGGCCGCTGCTGCAGGTGGCCGATCCGCTGCAAAAGCTCAAGAACCTGTTTGCCGAACGCGACCCGCTATACCGGGAAGTGGCGCACTTTGTGCTGGAGACCGGCAGGCCTTCGGTGTCCACGCTGGTCAACATGATCATGATGCAACTGGAACTGGGCGTGGAACTTGGCAAGTCCTGAGGGCGCCGCTTCTGTGCCTTGTGCCAAAGGCTCTAAACTTGGGCCATGACCTTGCCTCCTTTTCAAACCGTTGCGATCGATCTGGCCGAGCGCAGTTATGACATCCATATCGGTTCTGGCCTGTTGTGCCTGGATGCGATGTTCGACGGATTGCCGCGCGCCACATCGGTGCTGATCGTCAGCAATCAAACCGTTGCGCCGCTGTACGCGGCGACTTTGCAGGCCAGCCTGGGTCAGCGCTACGCCAAGGTGCTGCTCCTGGCCCTGCCGGATGGCGAGGTGCACAAGAATTGGCAGACCCTGAACCTGATTTTTGACGCGCTTTTGCAAAACGGCTGCGACCGCAAGACGCTGCTGGTGGCGCTGGGCGGTGGCGTGGTGGGCGATATGACGGGTTTTGCCGCAGCCAGCTTTATGCGCGGCGTGCCCTTTGTGCAGGTGCCCACGACGCTGTTGGCGCAAGTGGACTCCTCGGTGGGCGGCAAGACCGGCATCAACCATCCGCTGGGCAAGAACATGGTGGGCGCCTTTTACCAGCCGCTGCGGGTGATCTGTGACCTGGATAGCTTGCAGACTCTGCCCATGCGTGAACTCAGCGCAGGACTGGCCGAAGTCATCAAATATGGCCCGATTGCCGACCTTCAGTTCATGGACTGGCTGGAACTCAATATGGACCGGCTGCTGGCGCGCGACGCCGATGCCTTGGCGCATGCGGTGCGGCGCAGCTGCGAGATCAAGGCCTGGGTGGTGGCGCAGGACGAGCGCGAAGGCGGCTTGCGCGCCATTCTGAATTTCGGTCACACCTTTGGCCACGCCATCGAGGCCGGCATGGGCTACGGCGCCTGGCTGCACGGTGAAGGCGTGGCTTGCGGCATGGTGATGGCCGCAAAGTTGTCAGAACGCTTGGGTCTGGTGGATGCCGATTTTGTCGCCCGGTTGAAGGTGCTGATTCTGCGCGCCGGACTGCCGGTGTTGGGACCGGTTCTGGATGCACAAGACAACGCTGGGCGCTATCTGGAACTGATGCGACTGGACAAGAAGTCGGACGCTGGTGAAATCCGGTTTGTGCTGATCGATGGGCCCTCAAAGGCTACCGTGCGGGGCGCACCGGATGCGTTGGTGCGTGAGGTGATTGACGCATGTTGTCGGGTCTAGGCGTCGTGGCGCATCCGGCCAGCGGACTGGCGCCCTACGCTTGCGACCCGGCGCTGACGCGTGGCCGCAGGCTGTTCGAGAGCCTGGCACCTACGCGCACCGACTTTCAGCGCGACCGCGATCGCATCGTGCATTCCACCGCCTTTAGGCGCCTGGTCTACAAGACCCAGGTGTTTCTCAACCACGAGGGCGATCTGTTTCGCACCCGCCTGACGCATTCGCTGGAGGTGGCGCAGCTGGGGCGCAGCATTGCCCGGTCGCTGCGCCTGAATGAAGATCTGGTGGAAGGCATTGCCCTGGCGCATGATCTGGGACACACGCCCTTTGGCCACGCCGGGCAGGACGCGTTGCAGGACTGCATGGCCGAATACGGTGGCTTTGAGCACAACTTGCAAAGCTTGCGCGTGGTGGATCTGCTGGAGGAGCGTTACCCGCTGTTTGACGGATTAAATTTGTGTTTTGAAACCCGCGAAGGCATTCTCAAACATTGCTCACGCACCAACGCCAATTTGCTGGAGGCCGCCGAACATGCGTATGCGGACGCTCAGGGGGGCGTGGGGCGGCGCTTTTTGCTGGGGCAACAGCCGAGCCTGGAGGCGCAGCTTTGCAACCTGGCCGATGAAATCGCCTACAACGCGCACGACATTGACGATGGCATACGCTCAGGTCTGATCAGTATGGAGCAACTGCGCGAAGTGCCCTTGTTCAAGCTGTTTTGCGAACGGGCACTGGCCGAGCATGTGCATTTGCGCCAGCCTGCGCAGGCGCGGCGCCTGATGTACGAGAGCATCCGCCTGATGCTCAGCGAGCAGGTGTTTGACGTGATTGCCGCAACCCGACAGGCCATTGAGCATGCCAAGGTGCAGTCTGTGGAGGATGTGCGCCGCAGCGCTGCGCTGGTGATGTTCAGCGACGATATGCAGCAGCGTTCGGCGCAACTCAAGCATTTTTTGTTTACCCAGCTCTACCGGCACCCGCAGGTGGTGAACACCATGGCGCAGGCCAAACAGGTGGTGCGTGAGCTGTTTGATATCTACTGCGCGGCCCCTCACGAAATGCAGGCTGGTTTCGCGCTGCGCTCGCAGGCCACGCAGAGTTCCACCTGGGATGCCGGACCGGCGCTGCAGCGCAGCGTGGCCGACTATATTGCCGGCATGACGGACCGCTTTGCAACGCGCGAACATATCCGGCTGACCGGACAGAAGCTGATTACGGAGGGCGTATGAGCCTTGAATTGAACCCGCACGATGCCGTGGTGATTGCAGACACGCAGGCCTGGGTGCAGCGCGCCGTGATCGGTTTGAATCTGTGCCCCTTCGCCAAATCGGTAGTGGTCAAGGGCCAGGTGCGTTATGTCGTCAGCCATGCATCGGGCGCCAAGCCCTTGCTGGCCGACCTCAAGCGGGAGCTGTTGGCCCTGGCCGCCGCCGACCCGGTGCTGCTTGACACCACCATGCTGATGGCGCCGGATGGATTCGCCGATTTTCTGGACTTCAACGAACTGCTGGCACGCACCGACAAGTTGCTGATGGATCTGGACCTGGACGGCGTGCTACAGATTGCCAGCCTGCATCCCCGCTACCAGTTCGCCGACACCGATCCGGAGGACATCACCAACTTCACCAACCGGGCGCCTTACCCCACGCTGCACCTGTTGCGCGAAGACAGCGTGGACCGGGCCGTCGCCGCATTTCCCAACGCGGAAGCTATTTTTGAGACCAATATGCAAACCATGCACGATTTAGGGCTGGAGGGTTGGGCTGCCCTGGCGGTGGGCGCCAGCGCCTTGCCGGAAGCCGACACATGATGCGCACCAAACCTAGCCCAAACCGGGACACCACAGCCAAGACGACAACGCCCAATCCGCTTGCCGATGAACTGCGGCCCGGTCAGTCCGTCGAGTTGTTGAAGGAATTGCACATCCTGACGCGCGAGGGCAAGCTGAATCAGGACTCGCGGCGCAAGCTCAAGCAGGTCAACCACCTGTTCCAGTTCATTGAAAAGTTGTTGGACGAATTGCCTGTGAAAGAGGGCGAGCAGATTAGTCTTGCGGACCATGGTGCGGGCAAGTCCTATCTCGGTTTTATTCTCTACGACCTGTACTTTCGGACACGCCCGGCAGGCCACATTTACGGCATTGAAACCCGTGCCGAGCTGGTGGAAAAATCGGTGGCGCTGGCGGCCAAGCTGGGCTTTGCGCGCATGGGCTTTCTGAATCTGAGCGTGGCCGAATCGACCCAAAGCGCCTTGCTGCCGGAGCGTATCGACGTGGTCACGGCGTTGCATGCCTGCGACACCGCCACCGATGATGCGATTGCCTTTGGCCTGCAAAAAAAGGCCAGGGCCTTTGTGCTGGTTCCCTGCTGCCAGGCCGAAGTGGCGCGGCATCTGAACCAGGGCCGGGCGCTGTCGCTAACCCGCACACCCCTGGCGGAACTCTGGCGCCATCCGCTGCATGCCCGCGAGATGGGCAGCCAGATCACCAATGTGCTGCGCTGCCTGTATCTGGAGGCCTGTGGTTACCAGGTGACCGTTACCGAGCTGGTCGGTTGGGAACACAGCATGAAGAACGAGCTGATCCTGGCGCGCTTTACCGGGCAGCGCAAAGACAAGTCCGCGCAGCGACTGAAGGCCATCCTTCAGGAATTCGGTATCGAGTCCCTGCTTGACGTCCGCTTTACACATTTGAAAGACAATGCGGACAACGAAAGCCCGGTCTGAGCCGTTACGGCTAAATTGCCCATTATTTGTATCTGGAGTTAGACATGAAAAAAGTAATTCAACTGGTTCTGCTGTTGTCCACGGTCGGCGTGTTGGGTGCTTGCGCCACCAGCAGCCCTGACGTCATCCAACGCGGTGATGCCCAACGTATGGCCAAGGTGGAAGACGGCGTGGTGCTGTCCATCCGCACGGTGACCGTGGATGGCAGCCAGTCCGGTATCGGCGCTACCGTCGGTGGCGTGGTGGGTGCCATCGGCGGCTATGCCGGCAGCGGAGTTCAGCGCGAGGGCCAGGTGCTGGGTGTGCTGGCCGGTGTGGCCGGTGCTGCAGCGGGCAATGCCATAGAGCGCTTCTCCACCAAGGAGGAAGCGTTTGAAATTTTGGTGCAACTCAAGGGCGGCGAGCGCCGTGCCATCGTGCAGGCCAAGGGTACTGAAATATTGGTGGCCGGTGACCCGGTGATCATCGTCACTACCGGCAACAAGGTGCGGGTCACCAAAGCGCCCAAGTAATCGTTTCTTGAGCGAACAGGCGGGGACGCTACACGGCTTCTATGGCTCGTCTTCCCCGTCTGAGCTTTCCCGGATTGCCGCATCACGTCATTCAGCGTGGGCACAACGGGCAGCCGGTTTTTTTGCGACCCGCCGACTACCAGCTGATGCTGGACCTGTTGCTGGAATATGCGCGCAAGTTTGAGGTGGCGGTGCATGGCTATGTGTTGCTGCCCAACCATTTCCATTTGCTGCTGACGCCTCAGGCGGCCTCGGGCTTACCCCAGATGCTGCAGGCCATGGGCAGGCGTTATGTCCGTTATTTCAATGACGCGCAGGGCCGAACCGGCACCCTGTGGGACGGACGTTACCGCTCCACCGTGCTGCAGCCCGAACTCTACCTATTGCCCTGCATGGTCAGCATGGACCTTCATCCGGTGCGTGCGGGACTGACCGCCACGGCGGTGGAGTGGCCCTGGTCCAGCCACGCGCATTACATTGGTCGCCGCATGGACCGCCTGCTCACGCCCCATGCACAGTTTTGGGGCCTTGGGAACACACCGTTTGCACGCGAGGCCGCTTATGCCGAGCTGGTTCGGGCCGGAATGAGCCCGTCGCAGTTGCAGGCATTGACCGATGCCACGCGCAAGGGTTGGGCCTTGGGCGATCCGGCATTTCTGCAGGAGCTGCAAAAGGAAACGCCGCGGCGCCTCAGCAAGGGGCAGGCCGGCCGCCCGCCACGCGTTTTGCTCCCGCCATAGTGACTGCGCTCTTCATTGAGCAGGGCGGCAGGATTGAAATCTATATGTCCCTAATTTAAGTTGGCCTCGTACTATCCATAAACAATAAGAATCAGACCCTAATTATTGTTCTTGGCATTATTGTTGCATTGCATTAAGCTTCACGTCCACTGTCATTTTCAGGAGCGCGCATGACGACGGCTGCAGAGATCAAACACCTATCCGAACACGGTCTGTATTCCACAGAACAAGAGCACGACGCCTGTGGCGTTGGTTTTGTGGCCCATATTCGGGGCGAAAAAAGCCATTCCATTGTCAAGAATGCGCTCAAGATTCTTGAAAACCTGGACCACCGGGGTGCCGTCGGTGCTGACGCGCTGATGGGCGATGGCGCCGGTATCCTGATCCAGTTGCCCGACGCGCTCTACCGCGAAGAGATGGCAGCGCAGGGCGTGACCCTGCCGGCCCCCGGCGAATACGGCGTGGGCATGATCTTCCTGCCCAAGGAACACGCATCCCGCCTGGCCTGCGAGCAGGAAATGGAACGCGCCATCAAGGCCGAAGGCCAGGTGCTGTTGGGCTGGCGCGACGTTCCGGTGAACCGTGACATGCCGATGTCGCCCACCGTGCGCGCCAAGGAACCTATCCTGCGCCAGGTGTTTATTGGTCGCGGTAACGACGTCATCGTGCAGGACGCGCTGGAGCGCAAGCTGTATGTGATCCGCAAGACTGCCAGCGCCCATATCCAGGCCCTGCATCTCAAGCACAGCAAAGAGTATTACGTGCCCAGCATGTCCAGCCGCACTGTGGTCTACAAGGGCCTGCTGTTGGCTGACCAGGTGGGTGTGTATTTCAAGGATCTGGAGGACGAGCGTTGCGTGTCGGCCCTGGGTCTGGTGCACCAGCGCTTCTCTACCAATACCTTCCCCGAGTGGCCCTTGGCCCACCCCTATCGCTATGTGGCGCACAACGGTGAGATCAACACCGTCAAGGGCAACTACAACTGGATGAAGGCGCGCGAAGGCGTTATGTCTTCGCCCGTGCTGGGCCCGGACCTGCAAAAGCTCTATCCCATCAGCTTTGCCGGTCAAAGCGACACCGCCACCTTCGACAACTGCCTCGAGCTGTTGACCATGGCCGGTTACCCGATCAGCCAGGCCGTGATGATGATGATTCCCGAGCCCTGGGAACAGCACGCCACGATGGACCCGCGTCGCCGTGCCTTCTACGAATACCACGCCGCCATGCTGGAACCCTGGGATGGCCCGGCCTCCATCGTGTTTACCGACGGCCGCCAGATCGGCGCCACGCTGGACCGCAACGGCCTGCGTCCTTCACGCTACTGCATCACCGATGACGATCTGGTGATCATGGGCTCCGAATCCGGCGTTCTGCCGGTGCCGGAAAACAAGATCGTGCGCAAATGGCGGCTGCAGCCCGGCAAGATGTTCCTGATCGATCTGGAACAGGGTCGCATGGTTGACGACGAGGAGCTCAAGTCCAACCTGGCCAACAGCAAGCCCTACAAACAGTGGATCGAAAACCTGCGCATCAAGCTCGACGACGTGACCGTTGCCGAAAAGCGCAAGGACGCGGCCTTTTCCGAAGTGGTGGCAGGTGTGGAGCCCAAGCGCGTCACCGACCAGGTGTCGCTGCTGGATCGCCAGCAGGCCTTTGGCTTTACCCAGGAAGACCTGAAGTTCCTGATCGCCCCCATGGCGACCGCCGGGGAAGAGGCGATTGGCTCCATGGGCAACGACAGCCCGCTGGCCGTGCTGTCCGACAAGAACAAGCCGCTGTACAACTACTTCAAGCAGTTGTTTGCCCAGGTGACCAATCCGCCGATCGACCCGATCCGCGAAGCCATCGTGATGTCGCTGGTGTCCTTTGTCGGCCCCAAGCCGAACCTGCTGGACATCAACCAGGTCAACCCGCCCATGCGTCTGGAAGTGTCCCAGCCGGTGCTGGACTTTGCCGACATGGCCAAGCTGCGCGACATCGAAACCCATACCCAGGGCAAGTTCCGCAGCTACACGCTGGACATAACCTACCCGCTGGCCTGGGGCCATGAGGGTGTGGAGGCCAAGCTGGCTTCGCTGTGCGCCGAAGCCGTGGATGCGATCAAGGGTGGCAAGAACATCCTGATCATCAGCGACCGCAACATCAACGCTACCCAGGTTGCCATTCCGGCCCTGCTGGCCCTGTCCGCCATTCACCAGCACCTGGTGATTGCTGGTCTGCGCACCACCGCCGGTCTGGTGGTCGAAACCGGTACCGCGCGTGAAGTGCACCATTTCGCCGTGCTGGCGGGTTATGGCGCCGAAGCCGTCCATCCCTATTTGGCGATGGAAACCCTGGCCCATATCTCCAAGGACCTGCCGGGCGACCTGAGCTCTGAGAAGGCTATCTACAACTACGTCAAGGCGGTCGGCAAGGGCCTATCCAAGATCATGTCCAAGATGGGTGTCAGCACCTATATGAGCTACTGCGGCGCCCAGCTGTTCGAGGCGATTGGCCTGTCCACTGCCACCGTGGCCAAGTACTTCACCGGCACACCCAGCCGCGTCGAGGGCATTGGCGTGTTCGACATCGCCGAAGAAGCCATCCGTATGCACAACGCCGCCTTTGGCGACAGCCCGGTGCTGGCCAACGCGCTGGAAGCCGGTGGCGAATACGCCTGGCGTGTGCGCGGTGAGGAGCATATGTGGACGCCCGATGCGATTGCCAAGTTGCAGCACAGCACGCGCTCCAACAACTGGAACACGTACAAGGAATACGCCCAGCTCATCAACGACCAATCCAAGCGCCACCTGACGCTGCGCGGATTGTTTGAGTTCAAGCTCGATCCGGCCAAGGCCATCCCCGTCGATGAGGTCGAATCGGCCAAGGAAATCGTCAAGCGTTTTGCCACCGGCGCCATGTCGCTGGGCTCGATTTCGACCGAGGCCCATGCCACGCTGGCTGTCGCCATGAACCGCATCGGCGGAAAGAGCAATACGGGCGAGGGCGGGGAAGATCCGGCGCGTTACCGCAACGAGCTCAAGGGCATCCCGATCAAGCTGGGCGATTCGCTCAAGAGCGTGATTGGTGAGGACGTGGTCGAGGTGGACCTGCCGTTGCAAGCCGGTGATTCACTGCGCTCGCGCATCAAGCAGGTGGCCTCGGGACGCTTTGGCGTCACGGCCGAATACCTGACCAGCGCCGACCAGATCCAGATCAAGATGGCACAGGGCGCCAAGCCGGGCGAGGGCGGTCAACTGCCAGGCGGCAAGGTGTCCGATTACATCGGTCGCCTGCGCCACTCGGTGCCCGGTGTGGGCCTGATTTCGCCCCCGCCACATCACGACATTTACTCGATCGAAGATCTGGCGCAACTGATACACGACTTGAAAAATGTCGCGCCGCATTCCGGCATCAGCGTCAAGTTGGTCGCTGAAATCGGCGTTGGTACGATTGCCGCCGGTGTGGCCAAGTGCAAGGCCGACCATGTGGTGATTGCCGGACACGACGGCGGCACCGGCGCCTCGCCCTGGTCGTCCATCAAGCATTGCGGCAGCCCTTGGGAAATCGGCTTGGCTGAAACCCAGCAGACCCTGGTGCTGAACCGTCTGCGCAGCCGCATCCGCGTGCAGGCCGACGGCCAGATGAAGACCGGTCGCGACGTCGTCATCGGTGCCCTCTTGGGTGCCGACGAATTCGGTTTCGCTACCGCACCGCTGGTGGTGGAGGGCTGCATCATGATGCGCAAGTGCCACCTCAACACCTGCCCGGTCGGCGTGGCCACGCAGGACCCGGTGCTGCGCCAGAAGTTCTCCGGCAAGCCCGAGCATGTGGTCAACTACTTCTTCTTCATCGCCGAAGAAGTGCGCCAGATCATGGCCCAGCTGGGCATTCGCAAATTCGACGACATGATTGGCCGCTCCGATCTGCTAGACACCCGCAAGGGCATAGAGCATTGGAAGGCCAGCGGCCTGGACTTTGGCCGCCTGTTTGCCATGCCGCAAGTGCCGGCCGATGTGCCGCGTTTCCAGACGCTCACCCAGGACCACGGTCTGGAAAAGGCTCTCGACAATGTGCTGATCGCCAAGAGCCGTGCCGCCATCGACAAGGGCGAACGCGTGCAGTTCATGGAAGTGGCGCGCAACGTCAACCGTTCGGTCGGCGCCATGCTGTCCGGCGCAGTGACCAAGGTGCATCCCGAAGGCCTGCCGGATGACAGCATCCGCATCCAGCTCGAAGGCACCGGCGGTCAATCCTTTGGCGCTTTCCTGTGCCGTGGCATCACCATGTACCTGATTGGCGACGCCAACGACTACACCGGCAAGGGCCTGTCGGGCGGGCGCATCGTGGTGCGACCCAGCATCGACTTCCGCGGCGACGCCATCAAGAACACCATCGTCGGCAACACCGTGATGTACGGCGCCACCACCGGTGAGGCCTTTTTTAGCGGCGTGGCCGGTGAGCGCTTTGCGGTGCGTCTGTCGGGCGCCACGGCAGTGGTCGAAGGAACGGGCGACCATGGTTGCGAATACATGACCGGCGGGACCGTGGCCGTGTTGGGCCAGACCGGGCGCAACTTTGCAGCCGGCATGAGCGGCGGCATTGCCTATGTGTTTGACGAAGATGGCAAGTTCGCCACCCGATGCAACACTGCCATGGTCAGCATGGAAAAGGTGCTGACTGCGGCTGAGCAGGAAGCTGCGGTTGACAAGGCGGTCTGGCACCGTGGCGAAAGCGACGAGGCGCAGTTGCGCAAGTTGCTGGAAGACCACAACCGCTGGACCGGCAGCAAGCGCGCCCGCGAACTGTTGGACAACTGGGAAACTTCGCGTCTGAAGTTTGTCAAGGTCTTCCCCAACGAATACAAGCGCGCTCTGGGCGAGATCCATGCACGCAAAGTCGCGGCTGCAGCCAAGGCAGCAGTTCCAGCAGCGTCCAAGCAGGAAGCCGTCGCTGCCAAATAAGGCCACAGCAGTTCAACAAGCTAATGGCCCGGTGCTGGTGCGCCGGGTCGCCAAGGAGTGAATATGGGAAAGATCACGGGATTCATGGAGTTTGAGCGCATCGAAGAGGGCTACAAGCCGGTCTCCGAGCGCCTCAAGAATTACAAAGAATTTGTCATCGGGCTGGACGACGCCCAGGCCAACAAGCAGGCCGCACGCTGCATGGACTGCGGCACACCGTTTTGCAACAACGGCTGCCCGGTCAACAACATCATTCCGGATTTCAACGATCTGGTGTTCCGCAATGACTGGAAGGCCGCCATCGACGTGCTGCACAGCACCAACAACTTCCCCGAGTTCACCGGTCGCATCTGCCCCGCACCCTGCGAGGCGGCCTGCACGCTGAATGTGAACGAGGAAGCGGTGGGCATCAAGTCGATCGAGCACGCCATCATCGACCGCGCCTGGCACGAAGGCTGGGTGGTGCCGCAACTGCCCAAGACCAAGACCGGCAAGAAGGTCGCCGTGGTCGGCTCCGGCCCTGCCGGTATGGCCGCGTCGCAGCAACTGGCGCGCGCCCGGTCACGACGTGACCCTGTTCGAGAAGAACGACCGCATTGGTGGCCTGCTGCGCTACGGCATCCCCGACTT
>Ga0208496_1000839_pt1 | contig 11206 bp, 11 predicted proteins | sample CryBogmetaGMA2M_FD_184552 | JGI IMG/M metagenome (GOLD analysis project Ga0208496, IMG submission 184552) | Freshwater microbial communities from Crystal Bog, Wisconsin, USA - MA2M (SPAdes) | ecosystem: Environmental > Aquatic > Freshwater > Lake | place: Crystal Bog, Wisconsin, USA | collected... | reverse complement strand
ACACCGGGTTTTATCCTGATGTCTTGGTCAGTTGCGATGCCCGCGACCATGCCGCCGATGTTTATTTAAGCCACGCAGTGCTAGTGGTCGAAGTCCTCTCCGACAGCACCGCCGCCTTTGACCGGGGCGACAAGTTCGCCGATTATCGCAAATTGCCCAGCCTGCAAGAATACGTCATTGTGGATATTGATGCGAGACGGGTGGAATGCTTCCGCCGCAATGCCGAAAACCATTGGGTACTGTATGATTATACAGGCGAGGGCGAATGCGAATTTGCCAGCATTGGCTTGTCCTTGCCGCTTGCTGCGGTGTTTGAGGATGTGGAGACTGATGCTGGAACTAGCCAGACCGTTTGAAGACGAAGCGCGACGGGGTTTGTAACCCCGTCGCTTACGTTTTGTGTGTGCAAAATGCCCGTCTAACCACGAAACGTTACGGACGGGATTACAAATCCCGTCCGGCAGCTGAACGGGCTTATTCCGGCCTACGGTCCTATACCGGACGGACTACAATCGCTTAAATTTGCCCGACATTTTCCGCGTAGGTTTCGGAATAAAGCGCAAAGGTGGGGGCAGGCCACCAAGATGAGTTGGCTAGTTTTTTCTATTATCTGTTCTTAAGAAGCTTGAAAAATCCGTTTCTGAAATAGGCCAAACCTCCAAATGAACCAAGCCCACGCCTCCCCGCCCCTCACTCTTTACCAGCAACTTTCGGCCTTGCCTGAAAACCTGACGGGCGAGATCATTGACGGGGAACTTTATGCCCAGCCGCGCCCGTCGGGACGTCATGCATTGACGGAAAGAAGCCTGACCTTGGAACTAGCCGGACCGTTTGACAAAGGTCGTGGGGGGCCCGGTGGCTGGTGGATCATCCCCGAGCCGGAAATCCATTTCATCCGCGACACCGTGGTCGCCGTGCCGGATTTGGCTGGCTGGCGGCGGGAGAGGATGCCGGATATCCCCGAAGGTCACCGATTTGAGGTGGTTCCCGATTGGGTCTGTGAAATCCTGTCGCCCTCCACTCTGCAAAAAGACCGCAGCAAAAAAATGCCCCTATACGCTCAGTTTGGTGTGGCCTACGCTTGGCTGGTCGATCCTTTGGCGCATTTACTGGAAGCCTATACACTGACCGAAGGTGGCTGGCTGTTGATCGCCAAACTAAAGGATGGGGATGCGGTGACCGTCCCTCCATTCGATGCCGTTGGCTTTGCCCTAAGTGATTTGTGGGCATGACACGCTGCCAGTGATTCATTTGAGTCAGGGATGACCGCCCTCACCAGCAATTCTCAGTTTGGGCCAGTAACGATAAATATAATAAACGATTTTAAAAGGGTTGGCCTTTGTCATTGTTCAGCCCGATGCTTGAGTTTGTTGTTCTTTTTCCTTAGCATCATCAAGCGGGGAGTCGATAGGCTTCCGCCCACCCTCGGGCCAAAGCCAGCGTATACCGCGCCCCTTCAGCATACGGCACGCGCCGAGTTCCAGCGTCCCCGGCCAGTTCCGCAGCAGTGGCAAGTCCCACACATGCAGCCCCAGCCAGGGCAGAAAGGGGCTTCTGCGCATGCTGGTGAATATTTCGATGCGGACCGTCGGGGACGGGCTGGGTGTCCGACCGTGAAAACCAGACGTGTCGGCGACAACCAGCGTATTAGCACGGACTGCAAGCGGTTTCGGCATGGCAAAGCCGAGATCCGCAAGCTCCGACTCGCTGACCCTGAAAGACCCGCGGGCATGGTAGCGGTTCGGGTGGCAGGCAGCCGTAAGGCTCTGCCTTTGCTCCCAGTCCAATCGCTCCGGTGTCCGCCGATGGGAAGCCGGCACATAATAGAAAGGACCGTCCTCGGATCCGACATCATGGAGAAAAAACCATGCCTTTGCGGCAGCATGGAAGGTATCCTGGTGGGGTATGGTCTGGGGGTCCTCGCCCAAACTTCCACCACGGGTAAAGATAGCCTGCAACGAGAAAATCGGTCGCCCGCCCGTCGAGGCCGCGTAGCGGATTAAATTGACCACACGGAGGTCGCGCACGAACTGCGCGAGAATGGGGGCGCGGTTTGCCAGTGCACCGGGATCGAGCGGCGCACGACGGGTAACGGTGGAGCCTTGGCACATTTCCAGTGTCTCCCAAGATTGTCCTAGGATTTCCCGTTGCAAACGCTCGAAGCTCTCCATGGGCAGGAAGTCAGGCTTGACCACCAAGCCCGATGCGTCGAATGCCTCGCGGTCGGCCGGATCGAGGTGCGCCGCCATGCGCCTTCGACGCCATGCCGCCATTCGCGCAGCCACAGTGCAACGGTAACGGTGGAGTCCGCGCTCATTGAGCCAGCGGCTACCCAAGATCGGATTGTCCACAAAAGACTTGAAGCCAGTGAAAACTTGCAGCAATGACAGGGGAAGTTTCAGGATTTGCCAAAACTTCATGTCACAACCTCGCTGTTACAATTTCAGCAACTTCCCCATCGGTGAGTGTTACGGGATTGGTCAACATGCTATTGCCACGCGCATTGGCGACAATCCTGTCCACATGCGAGGGTTCCACACCGAACTCCCCCAGCCTTTTCAAACCCAGAGTTTCGGTCCAATCACGCAACAAGGCGATTAAAGCCGCCCACGCCGCCTCGTTATTAGGGAAGGAGTGGCGGCACAACAGCGCGGCGGCCAGCGCATATTTTTCCAATGCGGGGTGGCCCAATGAACGTTCCCGTAATGCCCGGATATTGACAGCCGTCGCCTCGGCCACCAAAGTTCCGCAAGCAAGCCCATGAGGTATCGGATAAAACGCCCCCAACGGGGCAGCCAAGCCATGCACAGAACCCAAGCCGGCTTGCGCCAGCGTAATGCCCGACAACAAAGCGGCATAGGCCATGGAAGCCCGGCCCGCATTGGCCTGTTCGCTTTCACCACCGCGCCAGGCGTTAAAAAATCCTTCGCTGAAAGCTTCCATGCCGCTCTTAGCCAAAGCATCGGTGAACGGATTGGCGCGGACAGAAACAAAAGACTCTAACAACTGTGTGAAGGCATCCATGCCATCCGCAGCAATCAAATCTGGTGGGCACGTGGCCAACAAATCGGGATCGACCACGGCGTATTGTGCAACAAGGGATTCGTGGCGGAATGATTTTTTGAATTCGCCTGTGATGCTCAACACCGAATTCTTAGTAGCTTCGCTTCCCGCACCGGCGGTGGTGGGTACGGCAATAAAGGGAATGGACGGGCCAATGTAAGGGATGTTCCGTCCGACCCCTTCAAGATGGTCCATGACCGAGTTTCCATGGGGAAGCAAGCCAGCAATTGCCTTGGCGGCATCCAACACACTCCCGCCGCCAATGCCCACCACCACCTGAATCCCGCTCCCGATAAATCGGGCGACAGCCTCGTCCACCACTGCCGGGGATGGCTCACCGCTTACCGTCAACTGGTCAAAGCCGACGCCCACTTCGGCCAGACCCTGCATCAACCTTTCCCAATTAGAGGATTGCCTAAAGGAACGGGTGCCGGTCACAACGAGAGCCTGTTGCCCAAACTGACGTAGCAACGCCGGCAGTTGCTTGATCTGCCCTTGACCAAACACGATGGAAGGTAAGCGGCTAATTGAAAAAGGGGAAACGAGCATAGTTATTGCCCTCCCGACTTTGCACGCGCTATCTTGCGCTTGTGCAACCAGATATAGGCCGCGGCCAGCACGACGCAAAAGGCGATCACGTCAATCACCGCCTCGTGCGAATAACGCAAGATCAATTCTTGATTCTCGCCTATGAAGTAGCCGATCCAGGTCAACACGGACACCCAAATCGCAGCACCCAGCAAAGTATAGGCGGTAAACTTGAGATGGTTCATACCAGCCAGCCCCGCTGGCAGGGATATCAAATGCCGGACCACCGGCAATAAGCGCCCGATAAAAGTCGATATTTCCCCGTGTTGATTGAAGTAATTTTCTACTTTCTCAAAGTGTTCCTCGGTAATCCAAACATATTTGCCATATTTCAACAACAGCGGACGCCCCAGATAACGGGCAGCGAAGTAATTGGCATAGGCACCGATCAGGCTACCTAATGTGCCGCTCAAGATCACCCATAGCATATCCATTTTGCCCTGTTGGACTAGAAAACCAGCCGGTGGCATGACCACTTCGCTGGGGATGGGGAATATTGAACTTTCCATCGCCATCAGCAAAAAAATCCCCGTATAGCCCATCGCGCCGATGGTGGAAACCAGCCAATTGATTGCTTCGTGTATCACTTAATAGTTCCTGTGTGTAGTTGAGAGTGTGGGGTGCAGTTAAATGGAACCATTTTTAAATGCGAATGTCTATGTTTACAGAAGATGTGAGCACTTCTTTTTTGGGCAAAAGTAGTCTTGCCGTAGGCTTAACTTTAACTATTGCGTTGATCCATCGCTCAACGTATACTTTACAGTGAGCTTTATAAAAAGCGATAACCCTTTAACAACCACTTCTGGAGGTAGGCGACATGAAATGGGAAACACCTAGCTACACCGATCTGCGTTTTGGCTTCGAAGTCACGATGTATATCTGCAACCGTTGATCCGGTGTTGATTTTAGGGAAACGGGGTTCACACCTTGCCTGTGTGACCCCGTTTTTCTTTATGTGCCGGGTTAAACGGCCCTAGCCATCAACTTGGCCTGCCTACCTAATTCACAAACTTGCCATGAAAATCAGAGTTTTGGGCGCTGGTGCCGGCGGCGGATTTCCGCAATGGAACTGCAACTGCCACAACTGTAAACGCGTTCGCACGGGGGAAATCCGCGCCAGACGCAGAACGCAATCATCCATTGCCGTGAGCAGCGATGGCAGCAACTGGCTTTTGTTCAATGCCTCGCCAGACATTCGCACACAATTGGAAGCCTTCGCTGAAATCCAGCCCAAACATGGCATTCGGGATAGCGGCATCAAAGCAATCTTGCTTATCGACAGTCAAATTGACCACACAACAGGTCTGTTGATGTTACGGGAATCCACTATCCCACTGGAAATTTATTGCACCGAACCGGTCAAGCAGGATCTGTCTTCTGGCTTCCCTCTGTTCGTCATGCTAGAACATTATTGTAAGATTAACCACCATAGCGTTCCGCTCGATGGAAGTGGCTTCTCCATACCATTGATAGACGATCTGCGCATCCACACCCATGCACTGAAAAGTAAGGCACCGCCATATTCTCCCCACCGCCACGACCCCCACCCTGGCGACAATATAGGCGTTGTCATCGAACAAATTTCCATTGGTCAGAAAGTTTATTATGCGCCGGGGTTGGGAGAAATCGAGCCACATGTCGAACAAGCTGCACAAAGCGCCGACTGCGTATTGGTCGATGGAACCTTTTGGCAACATGACGAAATGTCGAGGGCCGGCATTTGCGAGAAGCTTGCTTTGGACATGGGCCATTTGCCCCAATCTGGCAAGGGCGGCATGATTGAGTTCTTGAACTCTAAAGCCGCAAAGCGGAAAATATTGATCCACATCAACAATACCAATCCGATTCTGGATGAAGATTCACCGGAACGGAAAGCGCTGGATGAAGCCGGTATCGAAGTCTCCTTCGACGGCATGGAAATCAACCTGTGAGACAAACGTATGACAACTGAAAATCAAGCTTGGAGCCGTGAAGAATTTGAATCCCAACTGCGGGCAAAAGAAAAGTATTACCATATCCGTCACCCCTACCATTTACTAATGGCTGAAGGCAAGCTGGACAAAGGGCAAATCCAAGGATGGGTGGCAAATCGGTTTTATTACCAAATCAAAATCCCGGTAAAAGATGCAAACATCCTTGCCAATACCCCGGACCGCGAAACCCGTCGTGTGTGGATTCAACGCATCCATGACCACGATGGCTGGGGCGAAGATGACGGTGGCATTGAAGCATGGACCCGCCTAGGCGAAGCAGTCGGCATAGCGCGTGAGGAATTATGGTCTCAAGAACTTGTGTTGCCCGGTGTCAAATTTGCGGTTGACGCTTATGTCAACTTTGCCCGCAATGCGCCTTGGCAGGAAGCGGCCTGCTCCTCATTGACTGAAATGTTTGCCCCAACCATACACAAGCAGCGGCTGGCTGGCTGGCCGGACAAATATCCTTGGATAGAAGCCGAAGGATTGGCGTACTTCCGCAAGCGCGTGACACAGGCAGGCCGAGACGTGGAACACGGGCTATCCATCACCTTGGAACATTTTAAAACCCGCCAGCAGCAAGATCGCGCTCTGGAAATCCTGCAATTCAAGCTCGACATATTGTGGACTATGTTGGATGCCATGTGGCTGGCCTACATAGACCGGAAACCTCCCTATTTCAATGTGTAAGGCGATGCCCATGGACGATTACACCCAACGGTAATGTAAGATGACGCTTGATACGACCAAAACTTTAAGTTTCTCACCCTACCTTCGTTTGCAATGGGAAGAAGCGCAACAAAAACATGTGATCCTCTACCCAGAAGGGATCGTCGAACTTAATGTCCCGTCCACCGAAATACTGAAACTGTGCGACGGGGCACATAACGCAGAAGACATCCTTGTCGAGCTTGAGGAAAAGTTCAAGCAGCCGGGGTTGAAAAACGACATTTACGGATTTCTGGAGGTCGCAATTGAAAATGGCTGGGTCAGTTAACGACAAAATCTCCCCTCCCCGTTGGTTGCTGGCGGAACTGACCTACAGTTGCCCCCTGCAATGCCCTTATTGCGCCAACCCGATAAATTTTGCCAACATCAAAAGCGAGCTTAACACCGAAGATTGGCTGCGCGTACTCAGCGAGGCACGGGCAATGGGCGCGGTGCAACTCGGCTTTTCCGGGGGCGAACCGCTAATCCGCCAAGATTTGACCGAGCTTGTGAGACACGCACGGCAACTCGGTTATTTCAGCAACCTGATAACCTCAGGCTACGGCATGACTGAAGCCAAGATCGTAGAACTGAAAGAAGCCGGACTCGACCACATACAGGTCAGCATCCAATCCCCTGAAAAAACCCTAAACGATGAACTGGCCGGCACTGAATCCTACGACCACAAAAAGGAAGTCGCCCGGCTGGTGAAAAAGAACGGCTACCCGATGGTGTTATGCGTGGTGATCCACCGCAAAAACATACATCAAATGCACGATATTTTGGCAATGGCCAGCGATTTGGGCGCAGACTACCTTGAACTGGCCAATACCCAATACTACGGCTGGGCTCATTTAAACCGTGACCAACTGCTACCGACCAAAGAGCAATTTGTTGAAGCCGAGTCTATCGCGCAAGCCTACAAGGAAAAGGTCAAGGGTAAGATGAAAATCTACTACGTGGTACCAGACTTCTACGAAGACCGTCCGAAAGCCTGCATGAACGGCTGGGGCACCACTTTCCTGACCATCGCCCCGGACGGAACCGCTCTGCCCTGCCACTCCGCCCGCGAATTGCCGGGGCTGGATTGCCCGAATGTCAAGGACATGAACGTCCACGACATCTGGCATCATTCCACTGCCTTCAACCACTTCCGTGGATTTGAGTGGATGAAAGAACCTTGCCGGTCATGCCCCGAGAAAACCAAGGATTTCGGCGGATGCCATTGCCAAGCCTACCTACTCACTGGCGATATGCACAACACAGACCCAGCCTGTAGCTTATCCCCCGACCGGCAGCGGGTATACGATGCGATTTTCCAAGCCCGTCATGATGCCGAATCCTCTAATGCAAAACCTTTGGTTTTCCGAAATCCTAAGAATTCGAAAGCCCTAACCTGAGATCAACTTTCCCGCTGTCTGTCACGACAGACTAGGGGTTGGAGCAATACCATTAAGTTAAGCCGTAATTCCGGCATGGACCGCCGGAATCCAGATTGCAGGGATGCCAACAATCCATGCCATCCATGGAGCCTAGGTTCCGGCGATCCCTGCCGGAACGACGAGTTTTTGCTCAACTTAATGGCAGTGAGGGGCTGGAGGGGTTCTTTACCATGAGTACAAGCCAGTTTGGCATCATCGCAATTATCGCCTATCTTACGGCCGGGGCTGCGCTAATCCATTCCCTGAATACAGACTATATCGCCTCGAAAAACAGCGCCTGGCAACGGCTAAGAGTTTTAGGCCTAGGCTGGCTTGCCGCTGTGCTGCACGGAGCCAGCCTGACCGACATGTGCGACCGCGCAGGAACCGTCAACTTCAGCTTCCTTAGCGTCTCGTCCCTGGCCAGCTTGATTATCGTCGCCATATTACTGCTGGCCGCCTTGACCAAGCCAGTGGACAAGCTCGGCGTGGTTATCTTTCCGTTGAACGCAGCAATCATTTTTTTGAAGCTTGCCGTCCCGGAAGAGGCGCATGCGCTTAAAATCCATTCTTGGCAAATGGATTTGCACATCTTAGTTTCCATGCTTGCTTATAGCTTCCTCAACATAGCAGCATTGCAGGCGCTGCTTTTGGCCTTACAAGACTGGCATCTTCGCAGTCACCGCGCCAAGGGGCTTATACGCTCCCTGCCGCCCCTGCAAACCATGGAAAAACTATTGTTCCAGCTTATTGCCGCTGGCTTTGTGCTACTCGGACTGTCATTGTTAAGCGGGTTTTTGTTCGTGGAAAACCTTTTCGCGCAGCATTTGGTCCACAAGACCGTGCTGTCTATTTTTGCCTGGTTGGTTTTCGGGGTTTTATTGCTAGGGAGAAGCCGCAAAGGCTGGCGGGGTCAAACTGCCATTCGCTGGACCCTAGGAGGCTTCATCTCATTGATGCTCGGCTACTTCGGCAGCAAGATGGTTTTGGAATGGATACTGAACCGGCATTGACCGGCTGAAAAACCTTGTCACACGAAAGCAAATGAGAACCCTCTTACTATTATTATTATTTCAGGGTCCACACAAAGCTTTCGTGCAACAAGCTATCTAACTATCGACTCCTTATTGGCGGTTTTGTTATTTTTTCTATTTCCTGCGAAAATCACTGCCGATGTCCGAACCGCCACTAATTCCAAACTCTTATTTTGCCTTTTGGATCTGCTTTTCCACTTCGGCCTTGATCTGTGCTTGGGCTTCGCCTGCCCCGCTAACTTCCATTTCTCTGGACTTCAGCAACAGCACCAACGCAATCGTTACAACGATAAGACCGGCTATGTAAAGCCAAAAATTGTCTTTTTCCTGTTCCATCGTAAGCTACCTCGATATTTAAAATTGTTTAAAAAAACGCCTCTTTGGACGTTAGCAAAAGGCTTTGTAGGTGTCTTATACACCACCTACCCTGCCAGAGCCAGGCTCAAACCCACAACCCTAGCGAGTGGTTACCATTTTAATTTCGTGAACACTTCATTTCAATAGATTTCGTAATTTTTTTTAATCTAGATCAAAAAATAACTGTCTAACCGATTCAACGGCACTCATTCGACATAAATTTGCCATCTTAACAACATGCTTCGGCCAATGGCAAGGGCATCGTCATACCCGCTAGTAGGAGTAGGATGCCGAAGCAATGCTGTTGAATCAAGCCCTGCAATTCCCTTCCCCACCAGGAGAGGGTTTAGGTGACTGCGATTAAGTTAAGCGTTTAACCGGAACGCCTAGCCCCAGCTTGGCAAGGTCATTTGCGGAGGAATTGTTCGTGATTTTTGTGGAGAACTCATTTCAGTTTTGATGGATTCACTATTAGAAATCACCTTACTCTGCAACGAAGCCGCTTGTGGCTCTGCCAGGAACACAAACCCATCAAATCACTTTGGAGAAGCGGACCTTATCTTCGTCCTGGCTATTCAGGTAAAAGTCGAAAACCATACAAATATTTCGGATCAACAGCCGGCCTGCGGGAAGCACCCGAAGACCGCCCCGCTCAACGGCAAGCAACCCGTCACCTTGCATTTTATCCAACTGCACCATTTCAGCGGCGAAATACTCCCAAAAGTCAATCCCGTAGCGCGTTTCGTAGCTTTGTATTTGTAATTCGAAGTGGCAAATCAGTTGGTTAATGACATCCCGCCGCAAAACATCATCCCAGGTCAATTCCACGCCACGGAAAACCGCCAAATCGCCATTTTCCATGCGCTTTTGGTATTGCTCCAAATCGCGCTCGTTCTGACTATAGCTGTTTCCAATCCTTCCGATGGCACTGACCCCCATCGCCACGATATCGCAGTCGCCATGGGTGGCGTAACCTTGAAAGTTACGCGACAGCTTGCCTTCGCGCTGGGCGACTGCCAATTCATCAAATGGTTTGGCGAAATGGTCCATGCCAATGTAAACATACCCCGCATCGGAGAGCCTCTCGATGGCATGGCGGAATATGCGTAATTTCTCCTCCGGCAAGGGCAAGGCACTTTCGTCAATCTGTCGCTGCGTCTTAAAAAGATGCGGCAAATGCGCATAGTTGAAGACTGAGATACGATCCGGGCTGGCATCAATGACACGGTTCAGCGTCTTATCGAAGCTGTCAACCGACTGGAACGGCAGGCCATAGATGAGGTCCAGGCTGACCGACTTGAATCCCGCGCCACGGGCGGCGCCTATAATCCCCAAGGTCTGTTCTTCGGACTGGATGCGATTGACAGCCTGCTGCACTGTCGGATCAAAATCCTGCACCCCCAGGCTTAACCGGTTAAAGCCAAGATCGCGGAGGAAAACGATCCGCTCGGGATCGACAGTACGGGGATCAATCTCAATCGAGTATTCGCCGTCGTCGATTAGCTGAAAATGCCTGCGGGTTTCTTCCATTAACCGCCCCATCTGTTGCTGGTTCAGGAATGTCGGGGTGCCGCCGCCCCAATGCAATTGTTCAACCTTGCGGCTTTTATCGAACAACCCCCCCTGTTTTTCGATTTCCAAGGAAAGGCAATCGAGATAGCGCACCGTATGCGCCTGGTTTTTAGTCACCACCTTGTTGCAAGCACAATAAAAGCAAACCGTCGCACAAAAAGGAATGTGGAAATACAATGACAAGGGCGCCGGCTTCTGTTCCTCGTTGGTGCCATGGGCGTGTTTATAATAATGGGAAACACCGTAACCATCGTTGAACTGCACGGCGGTAGGGTAGGACGTATAACGTGGACCCTGCCGGTCATAGCGGCGGATCAATTCCCGGTCAAAAACCAATGTCAATTCTGTCATTTAACGTATCCAATCTCGATTCTAATTTGTTGACCGAAGCGCGGCGGGGCTTGCAACCCCGCCGCTTGCAACGAAGCGCGGCGGGGTTTGCAACCCCGCCGCTCACAACGAAGCGCGGCGGGGTTTGCAACCCCGCCGC
>Ga0208496_1000836_pt1 | contig 11213 bp, 8 predicted proteins | sample CryBogmetaGMA2M_FD_184552 | JGI IMG/M metagenome (GOLD analysis project Ga0208496, IMG submission 184552) | Freshwater microbial communities from Crystal Bog, Wisconsin, USA - MA2M (SPAdes) | ecosystem: Environmental > Aquatic > Freshwater > Lake | place: Crystal Bog, Wisconsin, USA | collected... | reverse complement strand
AAACGTTTGGGTCGAGGTTTGTAACCTCGACCCAAACGTTTCGTGCAAGCCTCGACGCGCCCAGCATGGCACGAAACCTCGTGGACGGGATTTGATCGTTCCCGCGCTCTGCATGGGAATGCCTCCGGCGACGCTCCAGCGTCGGAATCGAACCGCAGGAGCGGTAATGGCTGCGTTCCCACGCAGGAGGGTGGGAACAATAAAAAACCTTGCGGACGGGGTTGCAAATCCCGTCCGGCATTGTCAGGTTTGGCAACCGCGAATGATGTGCCTCGTTCCTCGGCACATCCTACGGCGTTGTTGAATTGAAATACATCCTGCGAGAAGCGTAGCTTGCACATACGTCACCTGCTTAGTGTGGATTTACATTGCCAATCGTCTAAATGAATGCCTGCCGCAAAGGCGCAAAATGTTTTACGGTTGTGCGTTTACAAACTTTACATGAGCATCCCTGTCAATTTAATAATTTGTCGATGATATTAAACTAGCAGCTTAGATTTCGTCTATGACTTATGTCACACCTGCTGCATCAATGCCCCCAAATATCATCCAGACTGTTGGCATCAAGGACGCGTTCGCCCCATGCCAGCAGGGTTTTGGCATCGGCGGCGGCAAGACGTTGGCGGGCCGACTCAGGCAGGGGGTGGAACTTACGTTCCAATTGGCGAAGCAACATGGCCGCTTCCCCTTCTACGCGCCCTTCCTCACGCCCTTCTCCGAATACGTCTTGGTAAAACCGGGTTTGATTCAAACTAATGTCGTTAAAGTTGAGCATTTTTTGAATCTCCTCGCGAGTGAATGTGGGTAGTTTATAGACTAGCACGGTTTCCAGCAATTCCAGCCAGTCGATGCCGTCAGCGGGTTGGCTTTCCCAATGGGCTTGGACTTTCTGCACGATGGGGGCGATTTTGGAAATCACCTTACTTCCCACAACCATCTACCTATTGTTGCCTCGCTGGTAAACGCCAACCAACTCGGCTTTGGCGAGAATATGGCCTTGCATGGCCTGTTCAAGTTTGGCCTTGCTGGGTAGGCCCAAATCGGGCAGCACAATGTCCAAGGCATAAAGTTTATGGAAATAGCGATGTTGGCCGATGGGTGGGCAAGGTCCACCGTAGCCGATGCGTTTCCAATCGTTGAGTCCCTGCTTTGTTCCGGCAGGTAGGCTGTCAATTTTAACAGCCTCTAACAATCCGCCGCCGTCTTTGGGCAAGTTGTAAACAACCCAATGCACCCAAGTCATCTTTGGTGCCTTGGGGTCGGGCGCATCCGGGTCGTCGACAATCAATGCCAGACTTTTTGTGCCTACAGGCAGTTCCGACCAAGACAGAGGCGGGGAAACATCGCTGCCGTCGCAGGTGAAACGACTGGGTATTTCCCCGAGTTGGGAAAAGGCGGGGGATTCAATTTTCATGGGCTGAGTCTCTCGCTTGGGTGGTTCGGCGCCATGACTTACGCATGACAGCAAGACTGTAAACAACCATGTGCACGGTAAAGATTGTGTTTTGAAAGACATGGGAATCCCAATTTTATAAAAACGTTAATATCCCTTTAGGGGGGGCAACGTTTTTAGGGTGAAACTGCCTGGGTGTAGGAAAATTCCTTGCCTTGGTTGTCTTTAACCTCGGCCTTCAGTTCGCCTGCCTTGTCAGGGATGAAATAGAACCGAAAGTTCGGGTCGGTGCTAAGGGCAATGTCAGTTTCCGCGCTCAATACGGGTTTGCCATTGAAGCTGATCTTGACCTGATTGACAAAATGAGCGGGCTTTATCATACGGCTGATCTGATCCATTTGCATTCCGCTGATGCTTGGGTGGCTAACCAGCAATTGGGTCTGGTTGGGTTGGTTCAAAGCTAACTTGTCGCCTTCTAGCCTGAACTTCATTTTGCCCATGCGTGCCATTGCAGCGTCGAGGTCAGCTCCGATTGGCGCGGAACAACCGCCGCTGGCCTTGACGTAGGATTTGACCATGCTGAGTTTCCCGTCGTTAGTTTCGGTTATCGCCCGGATGTTAGTGTAAGCATTGAATCGCAACCGAGTGGCGATGTCCGCCTTGCCGCTTTCAGGGGTGAAATGGAAAGTCGCCGCAAACGGCACGGGGTTGTTGTCGATAATCAGCGTGATGGTTTTGATGTAATTGCTAGGTGTCTGAGGAATTTTCGCCGAGATAGAGATAGGCACCAGTGCCGGGTCTTCGGCTCGATAGGGGGCCGTCAGTTCGATGGGGGATGTGCTTTCATCAATGTTGCGGTCACCGAAATATTTTTTCTTCAACACATTGTTCCAAGCGGCGTCTTCTTCACCAACGGCAAGGGCCAAGTTGGCGAATATCAGGCCGGCAATGATAAAGCAAGATGCCTTGAAGATTGGGTAGGTTTTCATTTGTTCATCTCCTGTTCACTGGGTTAAGTGTAAACATTCAGCCCCCAGGAAACACGGACATCCTGCCCGTATAGGACGGACGGAACATCCACGTTCCCAGGGGCAGGTGAACGCTTACGATATGGAAAGCACTGTAAAAGACGGTTTGTTTTAATAGTATATTGGGCGCTTGAGTCAGTCCTCCCACTCCAATTCGGCAAAAGCAGTAGCTATGTTGCGTTTGTGTAAATCGTCAAATAATTGCCAATCACCCCGTGCAGTTTGCCCCACCTCCGCCATGGCCTGCTCGATGGTTTTCCCTTGTTTAATGAACCCGCGAATTTCGTTTCTCAGCATTTCCAAGTAACGTGTCTCGGCTTCCGCCGCCTTGGGCCATTCGCTAGCGACCGGTCCATGGCCAGGAATTGCCAGCTTAGCTTTGATTTGGGTTAATTTTGCCAGTTCCTTCAGCCAACCGGAAAGGCTACCATCAATGGCCGGCAGATGGCCCATGAACAACATGTCTGACAGCCACAAGGTTTGAGTTTTGTCATCAAACACCGTGAGGTCATTGTTGGTATGGGCTGGGCCGTGGGCGGTAAGCGTCAGTTTGCGGCCGCCAAGGTCAAGTTCCATGGTGGAGTCCACAGTTTTATCGGGTGGGATGAAATCCTCTGGCTTAAGCCCCAGCCCTAAGTCACGCCCGGCTCTTTCCAGGTAATAGGCTGCCCGCTCTGCCATGGCTTGAGCTAGCTTGCCATGGCCGACAAAAAAAACGCCTTGCCCTTTGAATGCACTGTTACCGTAAATATGGTCAGGGTGGACATGGGTGTTGATGACATAGCAAACCGGGACTTTGGTTTTCTCCATAATCGAGGCTTTAAGTGCGCGGCCTTGCGCAGGGCTTCCGCCGGAGTCAATGACTGCCACGCAACGCTCTCCGACGATGAAGCCGATGTTGGCGATTTCCCCATGGTTTTGCCTATCCGGCAGCGCATGGATGCCTTGATGCACGTAAACGCCCGGCGCGACTTCTTGCAGACTTAACTGCTCGGCATTCGATTGGGTGAATGCCAAAAAAGTCGAAAGGAATGTCGCTAGAACCAAGAATTTTTCGAACATGCTGATCTTCCAGTTGAGAATTGCTGTTCATTGTCGCTTCCCTCAACGGGATATTCAACCGCTAGACAGGCCATTCTGCTGGAAAATTAGCCGCTAAGAAGGTGTTTTTTACGAAAAGCCTCGAACTAATGGCGATTCATATTGACATTTGCCTTGAAATAATTCAATTTACGCACCTAGACGGTCTTGTATTGAAATTTTCACATCTTCACTTTGGAGATTTCTACAAAAAAATAAGAATCCGTCCTACAGCTTTAGGTTGAAATTGGCATTAATCGAAACGAACTCCGTAAGGGGCTTACGAGGAGAAACATATGAAAAAAACCGTAAATAATTGGCTGGTGGCTACTTCCGTTGCAGCTTTGCTGGCGGCGCCAAGCATTTCCCAAGCCAACGCAGAAGTCGAGACCCTCGCCAAAGATACTAAGAACTGGGCGACTTGGGGCGGCGACTACTATGGTACCCGCTACAGCACCTTGACTGAAATCAACAAAGACACTGCGAAGAACCTCCAACCTGTATGGACCTTTTCCACGGGTGCATTGCGAGGCCATGAGGGCGGCCCCTTGGTCGTCGGTGGACTGATCTACATCCACACTGGCTACCCCCACAAAGTTTACGCACTGAACCAGGACACTCAGAGCGTGGTGTGGGAGTACCAATATGCCGCTGACGCAGGCACCGACCAGACGCAAGTCATCGGTGTAATGTGTTGCGACGTGGTCAACCGCGGTTTGGCTTATGGGGATGGCAAAATCTTCTTGGCTCAAGGCGATGCGACTCTGATTGCACTGGATGCCAAAACCGGCAAATTGGTTTGGAAAGCCAAAAACGGCGACACTAAGAAAGGCGAAACCAACACCAATGCGCCCATCGTTGTCAAAGACAAGGTGATCACCGGTATCTCTGGCGGTGAATACGGCGTGCGCGGCTTCTTGGCGGCATATAACATCAAAGACGGCTCCTTGGCTTGGAAGGCTTACAGCACCGGCCCTGATGCTGAGATGAAGATCGATCCCGACAAGACCACCACGTGGACCGACGGCAAAGTGGCCCCGGTTGGCAAGGATTCTTCCTTGAAGACTTGGCAGGGCGACCAGTGGAAGATCGGCGGCGGCACCACTTGGGGCTGGTATAGCTATGATCCGAAACTGAACTTGGTTTACTACGGTTCGGGCAACCCGTCCACTTGGAACCCGGTGCAGCGTCCAGGCGACAACAAGTGGTCGATGACCATTTGGGCGCGTGACGTAGACACCGGTGCTGCCAAATGGGTCTATCAGATGACTCCCCATGACGAATGGGATTACGATGGCATCAACGAGATGACCCTGATCGACCAAGAGGCCAAGGGTATCGACGGCAAAGTCCACACCAAGCTGTTGACCCACTTTGACCGTAATGGCCTGGGTTACACCTTGGACCGCGAAACCGGCGAACTCTTGGTTGCCCAGAAGTTTGACAAGGCCACCAACTGGACTACCGGTGTCGATCCGAAGTCCGGCGTTCCGGCAGTCAATCCGAAGTACTCCACCCAGACGGGCGGTGAAGACAAAGCCCAAGGTGCAGGTCCCGATGGCAAGCCCGGCACGGCCGATGATGACTTGGTCTGTCCCTCTGCCATGGGTGCAAAAAACCAGCCTCCGGTAGCCTACTCGCCGAAGACTAAGCTGATCTACATCCCCGGCAACCACACCTGCATGACCTACGAGCCGTTCCAGGTTGAGTACACTGCAGGCCAGCCCTACGTCGGCGCGACCTTGAACATCTTCCCTGCGGGGCATGATGTCAAGACTGGCGAGAAAAACAATAGCACCGACATGGGTTCGTTCACGGCATGGGATCCGTCCACTGGTACTATCGCTTGGAACATCAGCGAACCGTTTTCCTTGTGGGGCGGCTTGGTTGCCACAGCGGGTGACGTAGTCATCTACGGCACTTTGGAAGGCTACCTGAAAGTCCGTGATGCCAATACAGGTGCTGAACTCTACCGGTTCAAAACCCCGTCTGGCATCATCGGCAACGTCAGCACTTGGGCACACAACGGCAAGCAGTATGTCGGTGTCCTGTCCGGCCTAGGTGGCTGGGCTGGCGTGGGCGAAGCGGCCGGTTTGGATGAAGACACCGCAGGTTTGGGCGCGGTGGGCGCGTACAAGGGCCTGAAGGCCCACACCAAGCTGGGTGGCGTCTTCACCGTGTTCGCCCTGCCTTCGGCGAAATAATCTGAACGGTAAGCGTTCACCCCCTAAAACTCTCCCGCAGGGCGAGGTAATCTTAGGCAGGGGTGAACGCTTACATCTGAACCAAATTCAGGTTTATTCTGCCTAATCAACGCCCCGGCCGCGCAATCGGCCGGGGCGTTTTTTTGTGAATGTCGTATAATTCGATAGCGGTTCAGATGTTGAGGTGGTGTACCGTTTCAAAGGGATGGATTGGTTTGAGAAAGCGGTGCACCTTGATTTCAAAATCGGCCTATCAATTACAACCCACAATGCTCTGCTCTTAACGTTGCGTCGTTGCGCCGTTGCGTGAGAAAAAAAAACGTTGTCCTGAATTTACGGCCAGCATAGCAGTTCATCAAGGAAGCAAAAGAAAGTCTCACGCAACGGCGCAACGACGCAACGTAAAAGAAGTAGTGATGACGACGTAGAGATGAGGATAGCATTGAGTGTCTAGGCTGTTTGTCGTCCTATCCAGTTTTTCACTACAATGAAATTTTCAAAGGTTTTGGGTTTTCATCCCAGCAGCAATTTATACCTTCCGATCCGGAATGACTAATCACTAACTTGTTCCAGACATGATCGAAAATCAGTACAGAACATTGAGTTCAAAAACTTAAATACAAACCGGTAATAAATGATGACAAGATTACACAAACAACTATTGATTGGCTTGACGACCCTGCTACTTATACCCGCTGCACAAGCCTGGGAGGGAGAAACACTCAAGGTCTGTGCCGACCCGAATAACCCGCCTTATTCCGATCAGAAAAAACAAGGTTTTGAAAACAAGATTGCCGATCTTTTGGGAAAAGAACTGGGCAAGAAAGTTGAATACACTTGGTTTCCGCAGCGCATGGGTTTTATCCGCAATACCCTTAAAGCACAGTTGGCCGATACCGGTGAGTTTAAATGCGATGTGATAATAGGCTATCCTACTGGGGCGGAAATGGCTGCAACGACGAAACCCTATTATCGTTCCACCTACGCATTGGTGATTGTAAAAAAACGTGGCTTTGACGATATAAAATCACCGGAGGATCTGGCTAGTTTATCGGAAGAACGCAAGGGTAAGTTAAAGCTGGCCATGTTTGATGCTTCTCCTGCGACGGATTGGTTGTTAAAGCACAACCTAGTCGGTTATGCCAAACCGTATCAGACAATGACTGGGGATGCCTCTGTCAACACCGCCCAAATGCTGGAAAATGACATGAAGGAAGGTAAGCTGGACATGGCAATCGTTTGGGGTCCAATCGCCGGTTGGTTGCAGTACCACAAGAAAATCCCAGTGGAAATCATTCCAATGCATTCCGCTGACGGCATTAAGTTTGAGTTTCCCATTTCCATGGCGGTCAGGGTGCCTGACGTAGAAAGGAAACAGGAGATTAACAGATTGATAGAGGCAAAGGCTACGGAAATACATAAAATCCTCCTGGATTACCATGTCCCTTTAGTAGACTAGGCAATCTAACCTTATTTTAATAATTGTATCGTTCCCACGCTCTGCGTCACTGCCATTAAGTTAAGCCCCGTAGGAGCGGGCCTTTAGTCCGCGATGGGTGTCTAATCGCGGGCTAAAGCCCGTTCCTACATCATGATGAGCCGCTAACTTAATGGTAGTGACGCGGGAGCGTGAGAACGATAACCCATAAATAATTGGATTTGTAAATGAATCGTCTTATCCATGAACTTCGGAGTCACAAGCAATTATTAGTCTTGTCTCTGTGGGTTTGTTTCATAGGTGTGACAATATGGCAGCATGCGCATCAAAGCCAGCAACCGCCAATTTATGATGCATATACCTACTTTCAGAAGGCCTATAATTTTTGGACAGAATGGCATCAATTAAAGCCATTTAACCCGTTCAACGTTCCGCCTACGCTTCGCCCCCCCGGAACAGTGTTAATGTCGTACCCGTTTGGATTTGATGCTGATTTCCGCCCATTCTATTTTCGTTCGGTATTCCTGCCAATTGTTTTTATTTCCTTAGCGGTTGTTATCAGCGGTTACCATCGTCAACTTGACGTTCAAGACAAGTGGAATCTTTTACTGGTTGCGGTTTTTGTTTCAGTTACGCCCTGTTTGTACTTGTTTGAAGTATCTCAAAATTTTCCCGTCTTTGAATGTTGGGGGATGGTTGATGGTTTTCTTTCTGGTGTCGCGGCTTTGGCGGCATCGGCAATCGTCAGAAGCATTTTCGCTCAATCTTTGGGTTGGTTGGTCTTGGCGGCAGTTTTGTCAAGTTTATGCCTCACCATTAAACCTTCGGGCATGCTTGTAATGATGTTGATTGGTCTGACTTGGTTTGGGTTAAGCTTCGTCAAATTGATGCTGGTTTGGAATGCGAAGGAAAAGAAAAGGATACTGCGATGGATGGCAATGGGCATGATGATCTTAGCAATACCCTACGTAGCCACCTTTGCCGTTTCATTATCATCTGAATATTTGTCCGTGCAAAACTTGGCTTTTGGCAATGCCGTAATCGTCATGATGAAAAATGAATTTGTGTTTTCATGGTCTGAATTGTCAAATGCCATTAAATTGGGTGGGCCAGGTTATGCATTCATAGTGTGGTATGTGGGCATAATGATACTAATCATTCATTCTTTTTGGCGAAGTTTCAAAGATGGAGTATTGTCTGCCAAGGCAGAGCTTGTGGGTTTCACAGTTGCCGCATCCATTGCCTTGTTGTCTGGCATATGGTTCTGGTTGTTCGGATCGGGTGGGATCAGTCAGACACGCTTTGTCATTCCGTTTATATTCATGGCTGTCGTATTTGCCTTACCGGCAATTTTAATGGCTCTGAGAGAAATTCATGGGTGGAAATTGGCACTATTGGCCGGGTTTATGCTCGTTCCTCCGATGAATATGGCAATGTTGTTGCCGCAACGGCATCCCTCTTTGGCATGGCAATTAAAAACGGGTGTGAACTTGACCTCTGGTTCGGCTGAGAATGAACCAGTCTACGACCAAGCAAAGAGTTTTGCCAAGGAAGTAAAAAATGAAGGTCGCAATATCATTATATATTCATTCACACGCCTGCCAGTCGATAGTTTCATTCAATCGACAATTGACTATTGGCGAATAACAACGCCACCGATGCCTAATGTAAAAATATTCCGGCCTGTGGATTGGCAGAGACCTAGTACCTTTCACCTTGATGAGATGTTCGCAGCAGATTATTGGTTGTTTACCCCGATGCACAATCAACAGGCTCAAACGGTGCTAAACAGTTTCTTGCTTGATGATTCCACACCGGGTTTGAACCAAAACGATCCGATGGAGAAAATGATTGCTGGTGGAAAGTTTAACATGTTAATCAATGAGATTAGTCTGTTTGAAGCTTGGGCTTCGCAGCTTACGGCAAAGGAAGGCGTTAGCATCGTTTCAGAAACGCCGACATTGAGGCTCCTGCGCATAAATAACCCGTTTCAATTGGAGTTGGCTACGGAGGGATTCGTTTCAAAGCATAGATGGAGTTCGGCGTTTTTGGCAGCAAATCCTAAGCGTATGCCTTAAGCTTGTGGCTCTTTATTAAAACAAATATCAGGGTATAGTTGAAAGCAATGGTTGATCATCATGAAATTGTTTCTGAGAGCAAAAATATTTCATCAGTTTCATTAAATAGGGTTGAAAATAATGCTGTTTCAGTTCAGCCCTGTGAAAAACGCATAGGTATTTTAATTGTTTCCTATAACGCTGTGACTACCATAGCCAAAGTGTTAAAGCGTATCCCGGCAGATGTATGGAGTAAAGTTGAAGAAATCGTTATATTCGATGATGCCAGTCACGATCATACTTATGAATTGGCAGTTGGCATAAAAACGCTGGCAGAACTTGATAAATTGACAGTCATCAAGAATTCTAGTAATCTTGGCTATGGTGGCAATCAGAAGCTCGGGTATAAGTATTTTATTGATAAAGGATTTGATATCGTTGTGTTGTTACATGGTGATGGACAATATGCACCTGAAATATTATCTGAACTTTATACCCCACTAGTAATGGGTGAGGCAGATGCGGTATTTGGCTCGAGAATAATGAAGAATTATGGTGGTGCAATAAAAGGGGGAATGCCAGTCTATAAATATATAGGTAATAAAGTTCTGACATTTCTGGAAAACAAAGCTTTAAACATGGACTTGACAGAATTCCATAGTGGTTACCGTGCCTATAGTTTGCAGGCTCTTCGGCATATAAATTTTGATTATATGACGGATGTATTCCATTTCGATACACAGATAATTATTAAATTACATCATCAGGGATTTAGAATCATCGAGGTTCCTATCCCAACGTATTATGGTGATGAAATATGCTACGTTGACGGAATGAAATATGCCAAAGATGTATTTTATTCGGTTATTCGCTATAAACGAACAATTAATTCACTGATATGTTATCCAGAATATAAAGAATATTTTATTTGTCTTCCCGTCAATGAAAAAAAATACTCAGAACTTCATTATTTTATGCTATGGATAGGCAAGCAGCAGGATGTATTGGATATAGGTTGTGGTGAAGGTTTTTTTGCTGCAAGGTTGGTTGGTGAGGGAAACCGGGTAGATGGTATTGACATGCTTGAAGAACCTAAACATAGAAGAATCATGGGGAAATACCTTCGGACAGATATTGACCAGGGGCTTGAGCATGCTTTAACAACATTTGCGAGTTGCCGTTATGACCGGGTCATGCTTCGAGACGTTTTAGAGCATGTGCGCAATTCTTTTAAGTTGCTGACTGATTGCCATCAGTTGCTTAATCCGCATGGGCTTTTACTGGTGTCTGTCCCAAATGTCGCTAATATCACGGTTCGCCTTTCTTTGCTTTTTGGACGGTTTGAATATACTGATCGCGGAATTTTGGATAAAACGCACTTAAAGTTTTTTACTCGCAAAAGCGCAAGACAAATGCTTGAACATGCAGGTTATGAAATAGTTACTGAAGCAGTAACCATTATACCAATTGAATCGCTGCTGGGTATTACTGTTACTAACCCTTTAATTGTGGCAATGAATGCGGTTATCGGGTTTTTTACTAAACTAATGCCGAGCTTGCTTGGGTATCAGATTTTATTTTCTGTACGATCACGTCTAAGTGACGCTAGCGTTGAAAAAAACCTAGTTTAAATTTTGATTTTACGAACGTTGGTAAGTAGTAACTGATGTTACGCACGGTTGCACAAACCCAAGACGGTAAATGTCGCCGTTCAACGGCTATAGCTTCCTGGATGGGAAGCAGAGCTTCTCGTACCGCATTCCCAAGCGGAGATCTCGCCGTTATACACAAGTGCCGACAAGCTGGAAAACACCGTCATATCGGCATGGATGCCGATATCCAGGCCATGGACGGTAACCATCCTACAGTGCAGGTGCTTGATTCAGGAGACTTGCCAACCCGTAGTTTCCCGTCCGTGGATTCTAGGGCATCTGTTGTGTCCCGCAGTTTGCCATCCTTGGACGCTGGATTTCGGCATCCATGCCGAAAAGACGGACCCCCAACACTTGTGTA
>Ga0208496_1000834_pt1 | contig 11225 bp, 7 predicted proteins | sample CryBogmetaGMA2M_FD_184552 | JGI IMG/M metagenome (GOLD analysis project Ga0208496, IMG submission 184552) | Freshwater microbial communities from Crystal Bog, Wisconsin, USA - MA2M (SPAdes) | ecosystem: Environmental > Aquatic > Freshwater > Lake | place: Crystal Bog, Wisconsin, USA | collected... | reverse complement strand
GAGAGTGGCTGACATAGAGTATAGGGATTGCCAGTTCATCATGCAGACGCTCCAAATAAGGCAGAATCTCGTTTTTGCGCTTTTGGTCCAAGGCGGCCAAAGGCTCGTCCAACAGTAAAAGTTTAGGGCTAGTGAGCAGTGCGCGGGCGATGCCGACGCGCTGCCGTTCCCCACCGGAAAGGCTTTCAGGCCGACGGGACAGCAGCGATTCAATGCCTAAAAGCGCCAAGGCTTGCTCAAATGCGACTTTGCGTGAGGCCGGGGGCACCCGCTTCTGCCCATATTCAAGGTTTTTGCGCACACTAAGATGGGCAAATAGGCTGGCTTCTTGAAAGACGTAGCCTAAGGATCGCTGATAAGTGGGCATGAACACCCCTATTGAATCGTCCTGCCAAACCTCGTCGTTGACTGACAGGAACCCTTCCGGTGCCCGTTCCAAACCGGCAACGCAACGTAGCACGGTGGTCTTGCCCGAGCCGGAATGACCAAACAGGGCTGTCACCCCTTGGCCCGGCAGGTCCAAATCCACATCTAGCTTAAACCCCGAACGGGCAAGTGAAAAAACGGCACGGATGCCTTCTGTACCCATGGTCCTCTTCTAATCCTTAAGTTCGGTTGGCGGAGTTGTTGAAAGTGTAGAGCGCGAACAGCACTAGGAAAGCGAATGCCACCATGCCACCCGCCAGCCAATGGGCCTCAGTGTATTCCATCGCCTCGACATGGTCGTAAATCTGCACGGACACTACCCGTGTCTTGCCCGGTATATTTCCGCCTATCATCAAGACGATGCCGAATTCCCCGACAGTATGGGCGAAGCCTAGGACGGCGGCGGTGAGAAAGCCGGGTCGGGCCAACGGCACGACGACGGTAAAGAACGTATCCCAAGGGCCGGCCCTCAATGTCGCCGCCGCTTCCATGGGGCGTTCGCCAATAGCCTCAAAGGCGTTTTGCACCGGCTGCACCACAAAAGGCATGGTGTAGAGCACCGATGCCAACAATAGGCCCGGAAAAGTGAAGGGCAGCAACCCCAGGCCTAGTGCTTGGGTGAGATGGCCAATGGGTCCTTGAGGCCCCATGACCACTAGCAAGTAGAAGCCCAGCACCGTGGGTGGAAGCACCAAGGGCAGTGCCACCACGGCACCAACCATCCCTTTTAGCCGTGACCGGGTGCGGGCCAGCCACCAGGCGATGGGGGTGCCGATGATCAGCAGCAGGCAGGTAGTGAGGCTGGCGAGTTTCAGCGTGAGTTTGATAGCCGACAGGTCCACGGTGTTTAAATCGACCATGCCCATTACAAACTAGAGAGTGTAACCGAAGGATTTAATTATGGCCTTGGCCTTGTCGCCATTTAGATACTCCATCAAGGCCGTAGCGGCTGCATTCCCTTTGCCCTTCGCCAGAATCACCGCATCCTGCCGTATTGGCTTGTACAGCTTCTCAGGCACAAACCACGCGGAACCCCCGGTCAACTGACCATCTTTCTGCACCTGCGAAAGGGCCACAAAACCGAGTTCTGCATTGCCGGTGGCGACGAATTGCTGGGTTTGGGCAATATTCTCGCCTTGTACGAACTTGGGCGAGAGCGTATCCAATAGCCCCAAGTTTTTCAATACTTCTATTGCGGCCGCGCCATAGGGTGCCGTTTTGGGGTTGGCCAAGGCCAAGTGCGAGAATTTACCTTCTTTCAGCACCTTGCCTTTATCATCGACGAAAACGGGCTTGGCACTCCACAAGACCAATTTGCCGATGGCGTAAGTGAATCGGCTGCCTGGGACGGTCATGCCTTCCTGTTCCAGCTTGGCCGGGGTGGTGTCGTCGGCGGAGAGCAGAACCTCAAAAGGCGCACCGCTTTGAATCTGTGCGTAGAATTTACCGGTTGCCCCAGCGGACACGACCGCTTTATGCCCTGTGTCCTTTTCAAAGTCGGCGGCGATCTTTTGCATAGGGACGGTGAAATTGGCAGCTACGGCAACTTGGACTTCCCCGGCAAACGCCACGGCCGATGTGCCAAGCAAGTAAAGTGAGACGAGCAACAAACGAATCATGGTATACACCTTTAAGATTAAGCGGAATCGGTCTTTGTATGTAGTAGGAGTGGGCTAGCCTTGCGATAAACTGACCACGATTGCCGAGGTCCAATCATTCGCGGACATGGCCCACTCCTACGCATTGTATGAGTCATTGTTTAAGTAACTCATAAATATAGAAAACGCCGAACGTTATATTTACATAACTATATCACGCGATGAACATGTAACGATAGTCCGACAGAAAAATTCAGCAATTCTCATTTCAAACCGCGCGCTTGCCATGGGTAGGGGTCAAAGGATGTTCAAACGTAAACAGACCAACCTTGAAACTTTCCGCCATGTGCTCCACCCGGGCAATGGCTTGTCCGGCTGCGGCAGGGGGCAGCACCTCGATGGCCGTTTCTCGAAACAGGGCTAGCCAACGGTCGAAATGCTCCGGGCGCAGAGATAAGCGGGTGTGGACTCCATAAGGATGGCCTTGGTAGCGATTTGTCCCTAGTAGTGTTCGGGACCAGAAATCCTCGACGATGCGGTGATGCTCGTCCCAGTCGCTGATGGCTGCTTCAAACACCGGGTGCAGAAGTGCATCGGCCCGTGCCCGTCCGTAGAAGCTGCGCACTAGTTGGGCGATATGCTGTTCGTCAAGGGTGGATTCTTGGTAGTTCATGGTGTTGCCTCTCGTATAGTCTAGTCGTTTAAATAGTGAGTTTGGCGATCACGCTACAATTCTCAAATTGATTGTGATAGGTAGGATATGAATATCAGTATATAACGAATTCAATCGGAGAATCCAATGCAAAGCCGTCACTAAGCCAGCAATTCTCATTTTGGCGTAAATGCTTCTCTCGCAAATACCAGTGCCCACCAATTCACTGTCTCATGAGACAGTTATGAGGCAGCCATTTTAGCGTCATGAGACAGTAATGAGACAATAAAACTGTCTCATAGAAAAGTTATGAAATATATAACTCAATGTATTTTAGGATAAAAATATTTTGGCATCGTGTTTGCATTATTTATGTTCAAGAAGCAGCGGAACGGCAACAGCATTTAAGCGGACGACTGCACTACGAACACTGACACAACGTCGAATAGCATTGATTACATGAGAGGAAAAACACCATGATCCAACATAAAACCGCAACTGCTGGCATTGCCGCCTTTGCCTTGATGCTCATCGCATCGCCTTCACAAGCAGCCGGTGTTAATTTGGTCACTAACGGGTCTTTTGAACAGATGACGAAGGGCGTGGGTCAAATTGGTAGCTGGGGTGTCACGCAAGTCACTGATTGGACGGCGACCGGACCCGGTTACATGACCGTCTTCGCCTCGGGAACCGCAACGACAGGTGTGCCTAACAGTGGCCAGCCGCTCACACTCTGGGGTCCGGGAAATGGTGCGGCGAATGGCCTGCCCGCCACAAGCCCTGATGGTGGCAATTTTCTGGCTACCGATGCCACTTATGGTTACAACAATGCCGATGTCACTCCCCTGCTTAGTCAGACCGTCAATGGCCTGACAGTTGGCGACCAGTACAGCGTTAGTTTTTACTATGCGGGTGCGGAGTGGTATGACTATAGCAGTCCCAACAATCTTACCAATGCATGGAAGGTTAGCTTGGGGGGTCAGACAAAGGAAACCCCCATTCTGTCATACGCAAGCCATGGCTTCAGTGGATGGCAGCAAGCGACGATGACCTTCACTGCATCGAGTGCCAGCGAAGTGCTGAGCTTTCTGGCGACAGATGCTCCAAGTGGTGTACCGCCTATTGCCTTGTTGGACGGCGTTAGCATGACCGACGTTACCCCAACCCCGCTGCCTGCGGCATTGTTTTTCGTCGCCCCGGCCTTGGCGGGTGTGTTCGGGTTTTCGCGCCGGAAGCATAGCAAGGCGTAAATCTAGCCTTTTTTCAAATTCTAAAACCGCCTTTCGAGGCGGTTTTTTATGTATCGTTCTCACGCTGGAGCACTCGCTTTTATACGCAAGTGTTAGGGTACGTCATTTCCTGCCTTCCCAGACTTGTGTATTCAGCTGAGTTTTAAACCCGGCTACACGACTGTCCCGCCGCGTGTCGTGGGGTCATAAGCCCCGTCCATGTTTTTGGCCGCTTCAAACTGCCCAAGCACTGCGTTGGCTTCAGTCCAGTAGGGATTTTGCTGTAACTGGTCGTGAGTGGTGAAGTGGCCGCTGTACAGAAGCGACAAGCGTGACTGCGCCGCCGGGTCAGAATAATCACTCAAGCTTTCCACAACCTGTATCGCGGCAGCACGATTATTGCAGACCAGCAACAGATCGCAACCTGCAGCCAGCGCGGCCTTGGATCGCTCTACATCATTGCCGACGGTGGCGGCGGCGGCCATATCCAGCGCATCACTGATGATAACCCCGGCAAAACCCATGCGACCACGCAATATTTCCTTCAACCAGTGTGGTGAAAAACCTGCCGGGGCTTCGTCCACTGCCGGATAGACGACGTGGGCAGGCATGATGGCTTCCAAGCCCTGACTGACCAGTGCTTGAAAAGGCGCCAAATCTTCCTGCAATAGGGTTTCAAAACTGCGTTCATCGCGTGGCAAGCCCAAGTGGGAGTCGACAGACACACCGCCATGACCGGGGAAATGCTTGCCAACCGAGGCCATGCCAGCCAGCCTTACCCCCTGCATCCACGCCAAGCCCAGTTCTGTCACCGTCAGTACATCGTGGCTGAAAGCCCGGTCGCCGATGGCGCGGCAAATGCCCCGGTCAATATCCAGAACGGGTGCAAAACTGAAATCAATGCCGACGGCTTGCAGTTCGGATGCCATCAACCAGCCCATCAATTTTGCGGCCTTTTGGGCTTTTTCCGGTACTTGTCGGTGTAGGCTTCCATAATAACCCGCTGGTGGCAACCGCTTGAAGCCATCACGGAAACGTTGCACCCGCCCCCCTTCCTGGTCTACAGCAATCAACAAATGGGGTTCCTTTAACGCACGGATGGAGCGCGTCAACGCAGCAAGCTGCTCCGGGTCATGGTAGTTCCGGGCAAACAGAATCACCCCGCCCACCACCGGGTGCGTCAACAGTTCACGGTCTTCGGCAGTCAGTTCAGTGCCTGCCACATCCAGCATGACGGGTCCTAGGGGGATTGGTTCTCTCATTATTAATTAGCGAGTTGGTGAAACATGGGGTGGGTTTTGCTGTTCAAGTTCAATCTTGGCTCATGTCGTTATTGGTGAAGCCGGCCTTGGTCATCGTTCAGCCCGTTTATGCAAGAATTCTCAGTTTGGCCTGATCGACTTTCGGCTTCTGTCGCGGTTAAAAACCGCTCCCACGATGCGTCACCTATTTACCGAGATGAGCATCAATCTTAAACCAAATTATTAACTGATGATACTCATCACAAAAGGCAGACCTAATGTAAGCGTTCACCCCCCTGCCCTTATCCTCACTGCCATTAAGTTAAGCCCCGTAGGAGCGGGCCTTTAGGCCGCGATGGCTGTCTGATCGCTGGCATGGCCCGCTCCTACGGCTTAAATAAAGTAATTTTGTGATATTGAAAACTCTGTAAACGAGACTAATCTGATTATTTAGCTGTAGAACCGTTTACGTTTGAATAACCACTTTCCCCACTGGCAGTAACTGCCGTGACAACGTAATAGAAAGTCTGTCCGGTCACTAGGCCGGAGTCGGTCCATACGGTCGAGGGAGAAAGGGTGGCGCGTAGAGAAAAAGGACCATTGGCACTTGTGCCGCGGTAAACCTTGTTTTGCGTGATGCCTACACTGGACGACTGAATCCAAGCCAAGCTTATCTTCTTAATGCCCGCAGTGGCCACAATCCCAGAAGGTGGGATGGGTGGTCCGGCGGTAGCGGCAGATGCGGTTGCCGCAGCACTTTCTCCCGCAACACTGGTCGCCGTGACTTGATAGTAATATTTTGTGCCATTGCTTAGTCCCGTGTCAGTGAAACTCGTACGCGTGTTACCTGTGGCAACAGACGTAAAAGGACCAGTGCTGGCAGTGGCTCGTTTCACGTTAAAGGCAGCCGCTCCGGCAGGAGCAGTCCAAGCCAGTTGAATCTGCGAGAGGCTGGCAGTGGCACTAAGGCCCGTAGGAATAGTGGGCGGGTTCGATCCGGCACCGGCGGTCCACTTGGGCTGTCCTGATTCGTAGGCACCCTGGTCCGGGGCACTGCCGGAGACGGGATCATTGAACGCAGCAATGCTCACACCATCGCGGGTATAGCTGGGTACTACCGAACCCTTGTCGATGGCTGGGGAGCCGGCGCGCAGGGTGAAGTCGTGGGTGCTGAAACTCGTGAATAGCGGATCGGTTGCCGAACCTACCACTCGATCCCATTGCAGCGTGGATGCGAGGGTCGCCCCCGTGAATGCCCCACTGGCGATACCCTGATACCCGACACCCGATGGCGTATATACATACAAGATGTTGTTCTGGATCACCGTGCCATTATTGACACCAACGTTATTGCCAAAACCAAATGGTCCGTAGGAGGTACTGCTGGTGTTGGCGACGGCAATGGTGTTGTTGTAGGCCAGGGTATTGTTGAGACCTCCGCTGTCGCCCTGCAAATGGATGCCCCACTCCACATTCCATATGACATTGTGGTCGATGATGAAATCTTTCGAATAATCCGTGTAAATACCCGACGAGATAAAACCGCTCACGTCATGGCATAGATTATGGTCGATGCGCAAAAAACTGGCATTTGACGTGGACGCGTAAACACAGCCGCCATCCCAGTCCTGCAACATGGCATTGCCAATGTCGTTGTGATGAATGCGGGTTAATAAGTTAGCGGCACTGGTGTTCTGCAATCCCCGGATAGAAAGACCCGAACGGCCGCTACGCCGCATGGTATTAAATGCGACCTCATGGTCGCGGTTAGCGGCGGCATAGCCCGTGTTGATAAATGCCCCGTCAATCTGGTTGTAGCTGGCATCAAGAATGGTGTTGTTCAATATCTTGTTGCGCAGACCCAATAGAGCCACACCGTTGCCCGCACTGTATTGCAGTGTCGAGTTCTGCAATATTATGTCGCTGCCAGACACCACTACGCCGGCATCTTGTCCCCATTGCAGAAAAAAATGTCCGCTCATGTCGGTAAAATGAGACAGGTATTTCCCGTTTACACCATCAATTAAGATGTGATTGGCGGCCGCCACGCTGCCCGCGCCGCGCCAAGGATAATTAGGCGTGCCGTCGGCATTATAGCCCACGCTGTTGCCGCCGGATGCATTGTCTGTGGTGACGTAACAGGCGAACTGATTGAAGCCCTGAAGGGTAATATAAGATCGGTTGCTTAGGTCAAAGCAATAATCGCGGTGTTTGGCTTCCACTGTATGCAGGGCCGGTGAATCCCCGTTGGGAGTCCACAACAGAAGTCGGCCCGCCGTCTTGTCATGATACCATTCGCCCGGCACGTCCAGCATCTGCGCTTGGTTGTGTAGGTAATAGCGCGAACCCACTGCGTACACGGACGAATTGCCATCCTGCCCCGAGTCGTTGCGGCTGCGTATAGTCAGCCGCGTTCCTGTCTGACCCACCACTGTTCCCGACAGGGCCCAACTCCACCCATTGATATTGGGTTGCACCACGACTTCCGCTCCCACATAGTACCCATTAACGGCGGGTGTCAAGTTGGCATCCTCAAACACCGCAGTGGTCCAGTTAGTGCTTGAGTCGCGGGTCTTGGAAACGAAAATGGTGATGCTAGATTTTGCCGGATAAGAAACGGCAGTGGGGTTGGCAACACTGTTAAAAGCTGTATTGGGCCAGCGGGCCAAGTTCATCATCTGCCCGTCTATGAATACTTGGTCGCTCTGGTTTACCGTCGAGGTAAAAAACGACCCGGGCAGCGATGCGGCATAGATTTTTCCTGATTGCAACGACCATCCTGTGACAAGGTCCGCCCCACTGACGGTCACGCTTTCGCTGTTATAAGCACGAAAGGTCACGGGTGCGCCAACGGAACCCGAATTGGGCGGTACCACCGTTTCCCGATAGACCCCTGCCCTTATTTCCACGACATCCCCGGCAACCGCCGCGTTAGCCGCTCGCTGTATGGTCTTGAAAGGAGCAGCAATGGTACCCGGATTGCTGTCTGCCCCGCTTGGGGCGACAAAGTATGTTGCCGCTTGTGCCGCACCTGTGAAGGTACAAAAGAAGACCATCGTGGTCAAAAATGAATTCCATATCCGAATCAATGATGAATTCATGGCAAGCTCCTAATTTATGAGTGCATTAATACTAGTATACATTTTGTAACGAAGCTAACAGATATTTATTTCGGACGCAATAAAGTCATCTGATTGCGAAGCTGTTTTTTTACTTAACCCTAAATGCCGTCGTTCTGGCATGAATAGCAGCCGGAACCAAAGCAATTCTCGGCTATCAGCTTAAGGCGTGACATGCGTAAGGCTTAACCGTTCGCCCTGAGCTTGTCGAAGGGTGGATGGTTAAGCCGGTCATGGTTCGACAAGCTTTCCACGAACGGCTTTAAACTGCCCCGCCTTAGAGTTGGGAGCCCAATTCTCACGTTGGTTAGAATGCCGCCATCCCGGACGGAAAGAATCGTCAGGATTTTTTTGTCGAATAAACACCCCGAGGCGAGGTGATTGTCTGACTCGTTACATAGGCAATTGGTGATTTAGCAGTCATCAAAATTAATATAAACAATAGGTTACATAAAACATTTCTCTTGGCACACCGGTTGCATTAGTAGTGTTGCGTCAAGCATCACCAACCCAGCGAAGGAGAAAACCATGGCTAAAAGATTACGTCAATGCGCCATCTATGGCAAAGGCGGTATCGGTAAATCCACCACCACCCAGAACCTTGTTGCCGCTTTGGCAGAACAAGGCCAGAAAGTAATGATCGTCGGCTGCGACCCGAAAGCCGACTCGACCCGTCTGATCCTGCATGCTAAGGCACAGAACTCCATCATGCAAATGGCTTCCGATGCCGGCAGCGTGGAGGACTTGGAACTTGAAGATGTATTGAAAGTGGGCTACAGAGACATCAAGTGCGTCGAATCCGGTGGGCCGGAGCCGGGTGTCGGCTGCGCGGGCCGTGGCGTTATCACCGCCATTAACTTTCTGGAAGAAGAGGGCGCTTATGACGAAGACCTAGACTTCGTATTCTACGACGTGCTCGGCGATGTCGTTTGCGGTGGCTTCGCGATGCCCATCCGCGAGAACAAAGCGCAGGAAATCTATATCGTCTGCTCCGGTGAAATGATGGCCATGTATGCGGCCAACAATATTGCCAAGGGCATCGTGAAATACGCGAACTCCGGCGGTGTCCGCCTGGCTGGTTTGATTTGCAATTCCCGCCAGACCGCCCGCGAGGACGAGTTGATTATGGAACTGGCAAGGCAGATGGGTACTCAGATGATCCATTTCGTTCCGCGTGACAATGTCGTACAACGCGCAGAAATCCGCCGTATGACGGTCATCGAGTATGAGCCGCAAGCCAAGCAAGCCCAAGAATACAGGGACTTGGCGATGAAGATCATCAACAACAAGAATTTAGTCATCCCTACGCCCATCACGATGGACCAATTGGAAGACTTGTTGATGGAATTCGGCGTGATGGAAGAAGTTGACGAGAGCATCGTCGGCAAGACGGCCCAGGACGAAGCCTTAGCTGCTTAAACCGTGTTGGGGGCGGGTTAGGAACCCGCCCCTACAAACCATTGAATTCAGGAGGCATTTATGACAGCCATGACTCGCGAGGAAACCGAGGCCCTCATCCAAGAGGTGCTAGAAGTTTATCCCGACAAAGCCAAGAAAGACCGTGCCAAGCATTTGGCGGTTAATGACCAGTCGATTGAAAAATCGAGTAAGTGCATTACGTCCAACCGTAAATCGCTGCCCGGCGTGATGACTATCCGCGGATGCGCCTACGCCGGTTCCAAGGGCGTGGTGTGGGGACCGATCAAAGACATGATCCATATCTCCCACGGCCCGGTGGGTTGTGGTCAATACTCACGAGCCGGTCGTCGCAATTACTACATTGGAACTACTGGCGTAAACACTTTTGTTACGATGAACTTCACGTCGGATTTCCAAGAGAAGGACATCGTTTTCGGCGGCGACAAGAAGCTTGCCAAATTAATCGGTGAAATTGAAACCCTCTTTCCGCTGAACAAAGGCATTTCAGTGCAATCCGAATGCCCCATCGGTCTGATCGGCGACGATATCGAGGCGGTATCCAAAAAGACCGCCAAGGAAATCGGCAAACCAGTCGTGCCGGTGCGTTGCGAGGGTTTCCGCGGCGTGTCTCAATCCTTGGGTCACCATCTTGCCAACGATGCGGTGCGCGATTGGGTATTGGGCAATCGTGACGGCGACAGCAGCTTCGAGACCACACCGTATGACGTGGCGGTAATCGGCGACTATAACATTGGCGGCGATGCTTGGTCTTCCCGCACCCTGTTGGAAGAAATGGGCCTGCGCGTTGTAGCGCAATGGTCTGGCGACGGCACGTTGTCGGAGATTGAATTGACCCCGAAGGTCAAGCTTAATCTGATCCATTGCTATCGTTCGATGAATTACATCGCCCGCCATATGGAAGAGAAGTACTCGATTCCGTGGATGGAGTACAACTTCTTTGGACCCACCAAAATCGCCGATTCATTGCGCAAAATCGCCGCGCAGTTCGACGACAAGATCAAGGAAGGCGCCGAGCGCGTGATCGAACGGTACAAGGCGGAATACGAGGCGGTAATTGCCAAGTACAAGCCACGCTTGGAAGGCAAAAGGGTCATGTTGTTCATCGGTGGCCTGCGTCCGCGCCATGTCATTGGGGCCTACGAAGATTTGGGGATGGAAGTGGTCGGCACCGGCTACGAGTTTGCCCATAACGACGATTACGACCGCACTATGAAGGAAATGGGCAACGCCACCCTGCTTTACGACGACGTGACGGGTTATGAGTTTGAGGAGTTCGTCAAGAAGATCAAGCCCGATCTGATCGGTTCCGGCATCAAGGAAAAGTACATTTTCCAGAAGATGGGCGTACCTTTCCGCCAGATGCATTCTTGGGACTACTCAGGGCCCTATCACGGCTACGACGGCTTCGCCATCTTCGCCCGCGATATGGACATGACCATCAATAATCCTTGCTGGGGCAAGCTCCAGCCACCTTGGAAGAAAGCGGCATCGACTGAAGAACCGGTCCGCGCGGCAGCGGG
>Ga0208496_1000828_pt1 | contig 11261 bp, 11 predicted proteins | sample CryBogmetaGMA2M_FD_184552 | JGI IMG/M metagenome (GOLD analysis project Ga0208496, IMG submission 184552) | Freshwater microbial communities from Crystal Bog, Wisconsin, USA - MA2M (SPAdes) | ecosystem: Environmental > Aquatic > Freshwater > Lake | place: Crystal Bog, Wisconsin, USA | collected... | reverse complement strand
TGGCTATCTTCCGAAATGGAATTATCGCGCCATTCCTCATGCAAGCTAATTTCGGGAAGTTGTTTTTTACCGAATCCTAAGCTTGGCGCAAAATCCGAAATCGCCCGCGAACTGGCTTATCGCCTCTATGTCCTCTGCGAACGCAAAAAGCGCACCGCTGAGGCACTGGCTTACAATGGCTTGGTGCAAAGCTGGCCGGAAATCACGCGATTGGCTAGGGAAACCTCATCCAAGCAAACCAGCACACCGACCACGGGCGATCTTTTCGATGAATGATGACAGATGATTTATGGGATTTAGATTTACTTCGTCGTTCCGGCAGGGATTGCCGGAACCCAGTTGCCATGGAGGGCAGACTAGATTCACCTCCCTGTGTTCTGGATACCGGCAATCCATGCCGGTATGACGGTCTAGTCGAACAATATTGCCGGAGTCTCCAATAATGCAGAACGAACATTTTGACCTTAACGACATCGACCACGAGCCAAGCGACGAACAATTAGCCGCCTTGATGGAATCCGTGGCTGACGCAGCCCGCCAACGGGCAACCAATGCCCGCGATGCGCTGATGACGCAGCTTAGGGCGGAAATCGCCAAGGTGAACGAACAAGTCTTGCATCCATGAACGCGAATCTTATCCATCCTACCATCCCCCGAAATCTCGTCAGTTCTGCCCTTGATTGGCTGACGAATGCCGTACCTAGCGGAACCCAGATCATCGTGTTTGGCTCACATGCACGGCATCAAGCCAAGCCTGACAGCGATTTGGATTTACTGGTGATTGAACCCGAGGTGACAGACCGCATGGCCGAGATGGTGCGCCTGTCTGATTTGCTGGGCCGTCATTTGATTCCCGCCGATGTTGTGGTGATGAGCCGGTCAGTCTTCGAACATCAGCGCACTGTGCCAAACACGCTGGCGTTTCGGGCGGCACAGGAAGGGGAGAGCCATGAAATCACCGGCTGAACCCCATGTGGCTCTGCTTGGTAAAGCCATTGATGATTTATATGTCTTGGAGCGCTTGTTCGTGGACGAACAGGCGGCAGATTGGGTGCTTGGATTCCACGCACAACAAGCGGTCGAGAAAGCTCTCAAGGCAGTATTGGCCCACGCTGGCATCGTTTTCCCAAGGACTCACAACCTTTCAATGCTACTGGAATTGCTAAATCAAGCCGGATTGGCCTTGCCGCCAAATAGCCATGAACTGGCACAGTTGACCCCTTTCGGCGTGGTGGCACGTTACGAGGATGCGCTGGACGATGAACTGACGGTAGATCGAGCCTATGCGCTTCATTCGGCAACAGACACCGTAGCTTGGGCCAAAGCTCAAATTGCAAATTAACATCACCGCTTAACGCTTCCCGCTACAAGGAGTACATTTTATGGCAATGACCAATCATGAACGTGTCGGCAAGGCACTGGAACTGCTGAAGACCGGGCTTGGGCCTTTCGTGGACAGGGAAATTACCAGCGCAGTGAAGGCAGGGGCAGTGACGCGGGAACAATTGAGTAGTTTCGTGGACGATCCGCTATTTGCAAACCGGCCCATCACCGAATGGGATGCTTCGGCCCTATTGAAGCTGATGGCGGAAACTTGGAACGACGTGTTCAAAAAAACCCTAGGCTATTCCGGGCGCACCTTAGTCAGTGAATTACGGGACTGGCGCAACAAATGGGCGCATCAACAAGCCTTTTCCAGCGACGACACCGACCGCGCACTGGATACCGCCGAGCGAATGCTGACGGCGGTATCGGCAACTCAAGCCGATGAAGTGCGCAAGATGAAACAGGAATTGCGGAGGCTGGTGGCCGACGAACTGGCCCGCAGCGAGCGACGCAAAAGCGCCGGCACTGCCATCGAAACGACTGTAGCCAGCACGGTAAAACCTTGGCGCGAAGTAGTGACCCCCCATAAGGACGTGGCGAGCGGACGCTATCAACAAGCCGAGTTTGCCGCCGACCTCTGGCAAGTGCATTTGGGCGAAGGCAGCGACGAGTATAAAAACCCAGCGGAATTCTTCCGCCGCACTTACCTAACCGAGAGTCTTAAAGGTTTGCTGATCAGCGCGGTGCGCCGATTGTCCGGCACGGGCGGCGACCCGGTGGTGCAACTCCAAACCAACTTTGGCGGTGGCAAGACTCATTCCATGCTGGCACTTTACCACTTGTTTTCGGGGGTCAGCCATACGGAATTGCTAGGCATCGACGCCATTATGCAAGAAGCCGGGGCAAGCGGACTTCCCGTCACCCGGCATGTGGTGTTAGTAGGCAATAAGATTTCCCCCGGCAATCCAGTTGTCAAACCTGATGGAACGGTGGTGCGTACTTTATGGGGTGAACTCGCTTGGCAGTTGGGCGGGATGCAAGCTTTCGAGCGGGTACGCGCCGACGACGAGAGAGCCACCAACCCCGGCGACGTGCTGCGGGAACTATTCAACGAGCATGGCCCTTGCCTGATTCTGATTGACGAATGGGTGGCCTATGCCCGACAACTGCATGACCAAAGCGACCTTCCGGCTGGCAGTTTTGAAACCCAATTTAGCTTTGCCCAAGCTTTGAGCGAATCCGCCAAATTGGCGAAGCAATGCCTGTTAGTCGTCAGCTTACCCGCATCCGATACCGCCACATCGGCCCATGCCCAAGGCGACGACGAGGAAGTGGGCGGAGAACGGGGCCGAACCGCGTTGGCTCGGTTGCGCAATGTGGTGGCCCGGTTGGAATCGTCTTGGACTCCAGCCAGCGCCGAGGAAGGCTTTGAGATTGTCAGACGGCGATTGTTTGAGCGGATGACCGATCCAAACCACTTCAAAGACCGTGACGTGGTGGCCCGAACCTTTGCGGAGATGTATCGTACTCAGCAACAGGAATTTCCGCCCGAATGCCGGGATGCCGATTATGAGAAGCGCATCCGGGCCGCTTACCCAATCCACCCGGAAGTGTTCGACCGGCTCTATAAGGATTGGTCAACCTTGGTGAAATTCCAGCGCACCCGTGGCGTGTTGCGCCTGATGGCAGCAGTGATCCACAGCTTGTGGGAAAAAGGCGACCGCAGCCCACTGATTCTACCCGCCAACATCCCCATTGACGACAATCGGGTTAGGGATGAACTGACCCGGTATCTGCCGGACATCTGGAAACCCATCATCGAAAAGGACGTGGACGGACCTAACGCCTTGCCTCTGGCGATTGATGGCGAAGTGCCGAATTTGGGCAAGTTCTCGGCTTGCCGACGAGTGGCGCGAACCATTTACTTAGGCTCTGCACCTATCAGTAGCGCAGCCAACCGGGGACTGGAAGATAGACGGGTCAAACTCGGTTGCGTGGTGCCAGGAGAATCCCCCGCAGTGTTTGGCGATGCACTCCGGCGCATGGCGGCGGCGGCAACCTACCTGTATCAAGATGGTTCCAATTATTGGTATTCCACCCAACCCACCGTGACCAAACTCGCCGATGACCGAGCCGAGCAATTGAAGCGTGACGCGGACAAGGTAGTGATGGAGTTGGATAAACGCTTGCGGGCCGACTTGCGGCAAACGGGCGATTTCAAACGAATACACCCTTTGCCGGGATCAAGCGCCGATGTGCCGGACGATTACGATGCACGGCTGGTGGTGTTGGGTATAGACCATGCCTATAGCAAGGACTCAGGGAATGCCGCCGAAGCCGCCGCGAAAGCCATTTTTGAATCACGCGGCAACAGTCCAAGGCTTTTCCGTAACACGCTGGTATTCCTCGCACCCGACAAAACCCGGTTGCAAGACTTGGACGAAGCCGTCCGCAAATATCTTGCTTGGGAATCAATCTTGGTGGAAAAGGAAACTCTCGATCTATCCCCCCATCAAGTCAAACAAGCAGATACTCAAAAGAAAGCCGCCGATGGCGCAGTGACGGCGCGTCTGCCAGAAACCTACCAATGGCTTCTGGTTCCGGGACAGGAAACGCCACAGTCACCCGTTGAATGGCAAGCCATCCGCCTGACTGGGCAGGATGCACTGGCAGCCAGAGCCAGCAAAAAACTAAAGGGTGCAGACCTGTTGATACCCAGTTACGCAGCCAGTTTGTTGCGCATGGAGATGGATCGTATCCCGCTATGGCGGGGGGATCATGTGGCGATCAAGCAATTGATCGAGGATTTTGCCCGTTATCTCTATCTGCCGCGCCTTCGGGAACCCAGCGTACTGTTGGGGGCAATTGAAACCGGATTGGGTTCGTTGACATGGGAGGCGGATTCTTTTGTTTACGCCGAGAGCTACGACGAAACCGCAAAGCGCTATCGAATGCTGCGCAGCTTTCAGCAAATCACGGTCAGCGCCGACGATACCGGATTATTGGTGAAATCCGAAGTGGCTTGCCGACAATTGGATGCTGAAAAGCCGCTTGTAACACCGCCCGGTGAAAATCCCCCGGTGACACCTACAACACCGGGTATTGGGCCAGAGCCAATTCCACCCATTGATCCAAAACCAAAACCGCCAATCGGAACACCCAAACCCAAACGATTCCACGGGACGGTTGTTTTAGAACCTACACGGGCAGGGCGCGATGCCGGTAAAATTGCCGAAGAAGTCATTGCTCACCTGTCTGGACTGGTCGGCGCATCGGTGCGGGTGACGTTGGAAATTGAGGCGGAAATCCCGGACGGTGCTCCCGATAATGTGGTTCGTACCGTAACCGAAAACAGCCAGACACTAAAATTCACAAGTCATGGGTTTGAATGTGAGTAAAAGTTTAGTTGGAAAATCATACTTACGGTTGACTGCGGATCGACTACTGCTGTGAGTTTTGATTGCGTAAAATTTGCGTAAATCGGTTATGCTTGGTTGGGCATTGTGCGGCATTTGTGCAACGAAAGGCCAGATTAAATGTTAATAAAAACAATGCCATGAAAACAATTACAGCTTTCGGGAGGCAGTGGCCGGAGGTTCGAATCCTCTCACCCCGACCAATTATCAATTACTTACAAGCCGTTTCACGATCAATCCCGCCCAACGTGAAACCTCATCCAAAACCCCAGCGGCATCCTTCAAATTTTCCGGTGCAAGGTGGGCGTAGACACTCACGATTACCTGTATATCTGAATGCCTGAGCAATGCGCTTACCGAATGGATAGGCACACCCTGTTGCACTAGCCAGTTTCCAAAGGTACGTCGCAAATCGTGAGGGTGGACATCATCCAACCCGCACTTGCTAACGACCGACGAGAAGCTATGCTTTATGCTGGATATTCGTTCGCCTTTCTTGTTACAGAGCACCCAAGGTGAATCCGGGCAGTATGTGGACCGAAATCTGGCCCGTGTTGTTAGGGCTTCCTTGGCCGATTGATTTATCGGTACACTTCCTGACTTTTTGTTTTTCTGGTTTTTCGCTCCAAGGTAGATCAAGTTTCTATCAAAATCCACCCGACTCCATTCCAACCCCAATATTTCTCCTGACCGCATACCCGTAAACAAGCCCAACCGTATGAAGTCGACTAAGTGATCGGCTTTAGGCCATCCAGTTGCGGTTGTTATTAACAGATCAGCCTCTTCAAGACTCAGCCAACGTTCACGACCCGGTGGTTCGGCTTGTCGTCGGCCTTGGAATGGGTTAGCCAATGCCCATTCAAGCTCACACCTTGCCCAGTTTATCGCCGCACTAGCCAAACCAATTTCCCGGTTGATGGTGGCGGGTGCAATCCCAACCTTTTTGCGCTCGGCGATGTATTGCCGCACGTCGAAGCCATTGATGGTTGCCAGTTCACGTCCCATGAATACCTTTGCCAATGGCTTAAGTTTTTGGGTGTTTATTTCCACCCAGTTTTTTACAGCGGAGGCAGGTATCCTGCACAGACGCCCCATGGTGACTTGGGGCAACCCGCCTGCTTTCACCAGACGTTGCACGGTTCTGACGGATACGCCCAATTGTCGGGCAGTCTCTTTAAATGTCCATAATAGGGTTTCTGACATTCATACCTACCCAAAAAACTGGATCTGCTTCGAAATGGGGTAAGGCATAACTAGTTGAAGTTTCCCCCGGCACTACGGCCATTTTGCATCAGTTCACTGACCACATTCGTCGCATTGGTGAAGCTGAAGCGAAGATTGTTGACCAGTTTCTCTTGGTTGACCCGCAAAGCGGTTTCAGTGGTTTTGGTTACTTTGGACATCTTGGTTTCCTCAAATAAAGAAGCCTTAGGGAAGCGGATTGCCCCTTGAGGGGCATCATCGGCGAAAGTCAGGAAGCTGACACAGTGGAAAGCATGGTCATTGAGATGATTCGCTAATGCGCCAAAGAAATCAAAAACGAACAGGCAAGGTTTGACAAACTCAAGGAGGACAACGGGATAACCGCCATTCCACGGTACACCCATCCCGGTCAGGTTCAAATCCGCATCGTGTCGCCGCAAGCAGCGCAGTTTGCCGCCTTATTGCGGAACATGGACGCATTGATGATTTCGCTGGACACGCTCTGGCTGTGCGGGGTGATGGGCAACAAGCAGCGTGGGAATGGGGTTTACCAGTGGCAGCAACGATTGCTCAAGCTGGGTCGAAAGATCGTGGACATCGAAAGGCGGGCAAGGGTTTCGGCGGCAAGGCGTGGCAAGGCTGATGAAGTGCGGGAGGCGGCAGGGGAATCCGCAGAAGGGATGATAGACTAGGCTGCTGAACTTTACCCTATGATTTTACTCACAGCCAATCGCGGCTAAAGCTGCTCCTACTAAGAACTGATAGGTGGCAAGGCCATCCGGCTGAAAGTTTGCCATACAGCAAACCATGCTTGCCTTGAATCATGAATGTCACAATTCGTCCAAGCGTCCCAGCCAAAACTCAGCCTGGGTTTGTATCCCGATCAATTCCGCCCCCGTCATTCTAGCCAGTTGGCGGTAGGCCATGCCGATGCGCGGGTTCCTCTCCAACAGGCTGGCATGGCGGCGGTAAAAATCCCAATACAAGGCATTGAACGGGCAAGCCCGCTCGCCAACCCGCGCTTTGCGGTCATAGCGACAACCCCGGCAACTGTCGCCCATGCGGTCGATATAGGCGGCGGTGGAGACATAAGGCTTGGTCGCCATAAACCCACCGTCGGCAAACTGGCTCATGCCCAAGGTGTTGGGCAATTCCACCCATTCAAACGCATCAATGTAAATGCCTAGATACCATTCATGCAAGGCTTGCGGGTTCAGTCCCGCCAGCAGGGCAAAATTGCCCGTCAGCATGAGCCTTTGGATGTGATGGGCATAGGCCATGTCCAAGGATTGGCCGATGGCAAAAGCCAAGCAGCGCATGTTGGTTTTCCCCGTCCAATAACAGGCTGGCAACGGCCTCTCGGCTTTAAAATAATTTGACCGCGCATAACCCGGCATCTTCGCCCAGTATACCCCGCGCACATATTCACGCCAGCCCAAGATTTGGCGGATGAAACCCTCGACGGCGGCAAGCGGAGCCTGACCCGCACGGTAAGCGGACTCGGCGGCGGCAACGACCTCTTGCGGCGACAGCAGCTTGACATTCAGCGCGAAGGATAGCAGGGAATGGAACAGCCTAGGGGCCTTAGTATTGATGGCATCTTGGAACAGGCCAAAATAAGGCAGGGAATATTCGATAAAATCAGTTAATTGAGCCAGTGCCTCCTCCCGACTGACCGGCCAGCGCAACGCATCGGCCTGCGGGTTGCCGAAGCTACACACCCCCGCCGACTGAATCTCCTCCCACAAGGTGCGGCAGTCGTGGTCGGGCCTGTGGTCGGGCGGCTGCGGCGGTGTGCCGGGCCATGCCTTGCGGTTTTCCAAGTCATAATTCCATTGCCCGCCGACTGGGTTGCCCTTCCCTTCCAGCAATACGCCATGCTTGACGCGCATGGCGCGGTAAAAACTCTCCATCAGCCAGCGCGATTTACCTTGGAACAATAGCCCCGCCTCGTCGCGGGAGGTGTGGAAATGTTCGCTGTCCACGGCGGTGGCGGGAATCGGGAGGCTGGCGGCGTATTCGTGCAGTTGCCGGTCCAAACGCCATTCATCCGGCTGCTGCCATTGCAAGCCAGTGGCCTGATAACGGGCAATCAGCCCGTCCAGATTGGTGGGGAGGCTATGGCGGTTGTCTTCGTCGCCGATGCGGCAATAATCCACGCGATGCCCGGCCTGTTTGAGTTCTTCGGCAAAATTGCGCATGGCCGAGAAAATGGCGAGGATTTTTTGCGCATGATGCAGGACGTAATCGGTTTCCTGCCGCACCTCCATGAACACATAAACGACATCGGCGCGGGTTTCGGCAAACCACGAATGACGGCGGTTCAGTTGATCGCCCAAGATAAGCCGCAACACGGTCATGGTTTGCCCCGTTGATTGCGGCAGCTTTGCGAGCAGTATTTCACCTCGCCCCATACCTTCGCCCAACGCTTGCGCCAAACCATCGGCAAGCCGCAGACCGCGCAATGTTTGACGGGTAGTTCCGATTTTTTACGCACTGAAATAATGCCTCATCGACAAACAGAGGGGAAGGGAAGAAAAGGACGGGCCAGCGTTCTTTTCATAAATTCTTTATCCTAGCAAAAACCATCCATCCAAGAAACACACAAAGAAGAAACTCATGAACCGGTAACGATCCACCTTTCCCCGGCAGGATGGGACGGTCGTTGTAGTCGGTGATGCCTTTGCATTCCACCCCGCCCAAATCCACATTCAATTGAAAGCCCTTGCTACGCGCGCCGGTCTTGCTCATTGTCTGCGTCAGGTTGACGGTGGCTTGGACAGAGAGTTCAACCTTGGTAACGAAAGCCCCGGCCTTAACTTCCCATCTGGACCGCACGGCACGTTTCAACAGGCAGGGAAATGCCACCCAACCCGGAACATGCTTCTCCACTGCTGCCCTTGTTGATTGATGTCTCCGGTCTGGCTTGGGATGGCGGTTTGCGGGCGGCATGGGAACAGACTTTAGAAGGGATGCCAGAAGAATGGATGCCGCTGCTGGGCGACGCGCTGGCACCAGCCTCAGCCGGTCAATTCCCTATCCAAATCGACCCGCACAAGCGCCCACCGAAAAAACGACTGCTGCTGGTATTGGATCAGATCGACGGCTATTTCCTTGCCCACCCCGATGCATTCGTGGGCAAAGACGGCGTCGTCGCCGAGCCCCAGCAAGTGCTGTCCGCCAACCGCGATTGGAAAATGCTGGTGGATAAAGTCATCGGCAAACAGCTACATCTGCTGCTGGTCTGCCGAGCCGATGCCGCCATGCTCAGGGCGCTGAATTTCACTGGCCCCAAATCATGCCAGCTGCAACGGATCGAAACCAACCGGATGGGCCAATTGCTGGACGAAATCACCCGGCCCGACGCGCAAGGCGAGGTGGTGGAATACCCCGAGGCCGGTTGGCTGCAACTCAAAGACCGTCTGTTGGTTGACTTGGCCGACGAGCACAGCCAATTCCTGCCGGTGCGGTTGTCGCTGGCTTTGGATGCGCTAAGGATTTGGTCAAATATAACTTTCCGAAAGAAGCCAAATGTAGGCCGGAATAAGACCGCCCCGGCGGGCGTTTCCGGCAAAGACACGCCGACCGAACCTGACGGGGTTATGCTGGACGACAAACTCGATGGCACGGGCGGCATCGACTTCAATGACCGGGAACAGGTTTTCGGCCATGTCCATCAAGTAGTGCGCCAGCCTGTCCATCGCGTAACCAGCACCTTTTAGCGTACCGCCTTCCATCCCGGTTTCGGAAAATGATTTTTGAAACGGCGTTGCCGCCACTCCAGCCGGACCGGTCAATGCCAGCACTTGGGTCTGGTTGCGCCTGAAGGCATCGGAGAAGCCGCGCAGGAAACCCGCCAACAGCGCATTGCCTAGCAACTGGCCTTGCTTGCTGACCACCCGACCGCGTATGCCGACCTTGCCGTCTTCGCCAACGGCGTAAGCGTCGATAGGCACTTCGATAACACCGGTCCCTTCTTCATCAGGGCAAGGTCAATACCGCATTTTTTACCGACTGTGAGGAGGGCTTATGTCTTAATCCCTTCTTCATCAGGGCAAGGTCAATACGAATGGGAAATGCAAACTCCATATTGAGATGTGGTCTTAATCCCTTCTTCATCAGGGCAAGGTCAATACCAATACCATCCATCGGTTTCCGCCCGAACTCAAAACGTCTTAATCCCTTCTTCATCAGGGCAAGGTCAATACGTTATGGAAATGCATCAGGAAAATGCAGCGTTTAGTCTTAATCCCTTCTTCATCAGGGCAAGGTCAATACCCATAAATACCCAAATATTCTTGAGGTGGCAGAACTGTCTTAATCCCTTCTTCATCAGGGCAAGGTCAATACTATATACGCCCCTGATATAATACTCGCAACGGTCTTAATCCCTTCTTCATCAGGGCAAGGTCAATACGCAGCACTGGCTGGCGACGGGGGGGTCGCTTGGCGGTCTTAATCCCTTCTTCATCAGGGCAAGGTCAATACAGACTAAATCCGATGTCGAACATTTTGAACCCGTCTTAATCCCTTCTTCATCAGGGCAAGGTCAATACTTATAATCATCGTTAACAACTTGCCGCTTTAAGGTCTTAATCCCTTCTTCATCAGGGCAAGGTCAATACCGGAAGCGGAGCAATCAGCACTCGCTGAATTGCTGTCTTAATCCCTTCTTCATCAGGGCAAGGTCAATACAAAACTATCCTTTAATATGCATCAAAGTTGGAAAGGTCTTAATCCCTTCTTCATCAGGGCAAGGTCAATACCCAATATTGACGATATTGGTAATTTTGTTCTAAGTCTTAATCCCTTCTTCATCAGGGCAAGGTCAATACTTATCCCCCTCCCGCCACCAATGTAAACAATAAGTCTTAATCCCTTCTTCATCAGGGCAAGGTCAATACTTAGTTACAGCGTTTCGGGTTCAACTGGTGCTAGTCTTAATCCCTTCTTCATCAGGGCAAGGTCAATACGCTCAGCAGGCGGAGTGGCTGAGAATCTTGCAGAGTCTTAATCCCTTCTTCATCAGGGCAAGGTCAATACAAATAATTTATCTTCAGCATCTTTAACAAAACTGTCTTAATCCCTTCTTCATCAGGGCAAGGTCAATACGATCATGCGCTGCTATCTAGTCAAAGGCCCTGGTGCGTCTTAATCCCTTCTTCATCAGGGCAAGGTCAATACCCATCGTGCCTGTGTATGGCAAGCGTTGGTTCAGTCTTAATCCCTTCTTCATCAGGGCAAGGTCAATACTTAGGAGTGTTTTGGAACAGCAGTCTATATGTCTTAATCCCTTCTTCATCAGGGCAAGGTCAA
>Ga0208496_1000827_pt1 | contig 11263 bp, 16 predicted proteins | sample CryBogmetaGMA2M_FD_184552 | JGI IMG/M metagenome (GOLD analysis project Ga0208496, IMG submission 184552) | Freshwater microbial communities from Crystal Bog, Wisconsin, USA - MA2M (SPAdes) | ecosystem: Environmental > Aquatic > Freshwater > Lake | place: Crystal Bog, Wisconsin, USA | collected... | reverse complement strand
CCCCATTAATCAATGCCCCGCTTAAAACTTATAATGCTCATTAATCATGAATAAAAAATTCTCTCTCGCTGATGGCATGGAGCACCACAAAGCTGGTAATTTTAAATTGGCAGACGAGATCTACTTGTCCCTTCAAAATTTAGATCCATATAACGTCAAGCTACTCTGTTTGAGGGGGCTGGTTGCGCAGTCAGTAAATCAACCCGATAAAGCCATTGAATTATTTCAAAAAGCAAATATTTTGCAGCCCGATGACTTTAATATTCAATTGCAATTGGGAATTACTTATAGCCAGATGGGGGAGATCAATCTCTCTAATCCGTTTTATGAGAAAGCTATGGCTCTGGCACCAAATGCAATAGAGCCACTGGTCAACTATGGAAATAATTTATGTAAGCTTAAATTATTTGATAAAGCTTTTAGTGCATATCAAAAAGCAATGATATTAGAGCCAACATCTTCCAGATTAAATTACAACATTGGCACACTTTTTCTAAACAAAATGGACCCCGATGGCGCAATTAAATGGCTAGAAGCGGCTGTTACCCTAGACCCAATATATACAAGCGCATGGAATAGTTTGGGTGCTGCTTTAACAGAAACCGACGATTTGCATAGAGCCCTAGTGGCTTATCAGAAAGCAAGCTCACTAGATTCTGAATTTATTGAGCCCCTATTCAATCAGCATGCGATTTATATAGACCTAGGAATGGCGGACCAAGTAATTGATGCCCTTCAAAAAGCCATTGCCATTGACGAGAATAACAATACATTAAAGTTTTTTTTAGGAATAGCCTATCAATATTATGGCGAGGATGCCAAGAGTGCAGCGTTAATAGATTCAATCTCTAAAAATGCTGATATCTATCCAGAAATAAGCTCTTGGAATTATTTACAAAATGAGTTTTTTTCTAATCCCAAATTAGTGGGGACAAATACAAAAACTATTCAGATTGCTATAGATGCGGCAAAGTTAGATGGCTTAAATTTAGAATTTGGAGTTTACAACGGTAAATCCATTCGGAGAATTGCATTACTGATAAACGAGGACATTCATGGGTTTGATAGCTTTGAAGGACTTCCAGAAAGCTGGAATGATGAACCTCAAGGAAGCTATAGCACAGAGGGCTGCCTTCCAGAAGTTCCCAAAAATGTAGTGCTTCATAAGGGCTGGTTTAATGAAACGCTGCCTGGTTTTATAAGGGAATTTAAAGCCCCTATTCGTTTTCTACACATTGACTGTGATCTATATAGCTCTACGAAAACAATATTGGATCTTTTGGCTCCGAAAATAGTTTCGGGAACAGTCATCGTATTTGATGAATTTATAGGCTATAAATCTTGGGATAGGGATGAATTTAAAGCCTTTAAAGAGGCTGCACAACTTTATGGATGGAAGTATGAGCTCTTGACCTTCAGCTTTGTTACTAAGCAAGTTGCCCTAATCATTAAATAAGCTGCTTATAAGTCAGAGTGAAAAAGAAAATAGTCCAACAAATCGACTATTTGGATTCTTAGAGACCCAGGGTATAGAAATCCTACTTTTTAGATTTATATTTTTGTATAGCTTCTTTTAAGTCTGAGTATTCCTCGCAACCAAAAAAACAAACCTTATCTAATCTCGCCAATAAGGCCTCGGCCCCAGGTAGGTCTTTGTTAGTTAACTTTAGCATACCGTAATATTCAAGAGCACCACGATGATTGGGGTCTATTTTCAATGCAGCTTGATAGTACTTTTCAGCCCCAGCTAAGTCGGGTGGTTGTTTCTTGCGAAGACTATACCCCATCAAATTATTCCAATCAGCTGAACTTGTTTCATTGGCGGCCTGCAATTGCTTTACTGCCTGATCATATTTTTCAGATTTAATACTTGCCCTTGCTTCAGTCAACCATACTGGGTCTGACTTGATCGGGGCAGTATCTGCGGCCCAAGTAGCTCCCATTAAGGACAGCAGCATAAAAAACGCAACAGATAGGTATTTCATAAGGCCCTCTAGGTAAAATTGTCCGTAGTATTATGGCTAAGGACTTGGGTAGATTGTGTGGGAAAGATATTCTCCGTTTTTATTCACCCTGACTAACACCATGTCGCCCACGCCAACTACCTTCCCAGTGTAAGCCTGAATATTGACATGGTGCGTTACCAGAATGAGTGGTGCTTTAGATTGCTTGGCCAACTCACTTTTAATGAACGCCTCCAATTCTTTGGTTTGCCGCTTTTCTAGACTCATATTGTCAAAAAATGAGCTAAGTGAAGGTTCTATTTTTATCGGGCCTTTATTAAGAAGGTTTGCTGTATCCAAACATCTGCACCACGGACTACTAAACACGTCTGCCTTTTGAATGCCTTGGCTACTTAACCATGTCCCTATTGCCTTGGCTTGCTTTTTGCCGTAATCACCCAAGTTACGCTGGCTGGAACACTGACTAATGACATACCCAGCAGGATCTCCGTAGCCAGGAGCATCGGCATGTCTCATCAGCAATACATGCTGGCCATCCTGTAAATCATTTGCCAAGGAAGCTAGCGCTTGCTGAGCGATAAAAAGACCGCTCAGCAAAAAAAGATATGTCGCAATTATTCGGTTAAAACGAGTCATAAAATTTCGCTATTTTGTATGTCAGCTACCAAATCCTAATCGATAACTCATAATCCTGCCAGACCAACAGAGATTGGTAGTGCGCGATCAATACAGCCAATGTTAGATTTCAAAACATCCTATTTGTTAATTTTTTGTTTTTGCTTTATCAAGACTATTTTTATAAGCACTACGCTATGTGATCTAGATCAAAAAAGATCTCTAAAACCATGTCTCGAAGGCTTGCTAATGCCAGGCTATCGGCCTACTATGAAGCAGTTAGGTTGACTTCAAATTCTATAAGAAAGGGCAACATCATGAAAATACTGCTACCAATAGATGGTTCTAAGTCATCTCTTAATGCCGCAAAGTATGTGGCGAAGATGGCTAAAAATTCTCGTAGCCCAACTACTGTGACTTTAGTGAGCGTCCATGATGATGCGGGGCTAGGACATGTCAAACAATTCGTTGCTAAAAGTGTTATTGATGATTACTTGCGGGAAGTAAGTGAAAAAGAGCTAAAGGCCGCACAAAAAGTTCTTAATGCTGCATGCGTTAAACACAATATGGTGATCAAGCGTGGGCACATTGCTGATGAGATTATTTCTCTTGCCAATAAAGATAAGGTGGATTTAATTGTGATGGGCACAAAAGGGCGAAGTGGCTTTGTAGATATTTTGATGGGCTCAGTAGCACAGCGCATTAGTAGCTCAGCAAAACAACCTGTGTTACTTATTAAATAACTCGCTGTGGTGACTAAGTCTAAGATTGATGATCGGGCTTTAAGCCGCCTAGCTCCTCAATCTCTCGTGCCATCTCTAGGCTATTAGAATCTCCCACATTCTCCCTTAGATCATCAATAACACCTTGGCGATCTCTGGCAGGACGATTTTGACTAATCTTCCACTTCGCTTCAATTTTTTCAACTAATAATTCGACCCCCACTATGTTTGCCAACATAGTATCGATGTAATCTTTTGGGGCGTCTGAAACAGCCCAAGGATCTTTTCTGCTGGACTCCATTTTCTCCGTTAAGGTCTTCACAATTTGATGTTTATCTTTTTCATCCTGAATCGCAGATAGCGTGCCATTAATGTGAACACTTAAATAGTTATAAGTAGGAACAACTTTATGGGTTTCTTTCTTCGTGGGGTATGAAGAAGGGCTGATATAAGCTTCATATCCAGAGAAGACTAGTAATACTTTTTGCTTTTTCTCACCAACTTTCCATATTGGATTTGCTTTAGCAGTATGTGCAATTAATTTACTCCCGATGGCTATATCTCCATTGGGCATCATGAAAGGGAGGTGGTTTCCAATCAGATCTCCATCAACATTAGCAACCATCAGCCCAAGAGGATGAGTCTTAATAAATTGAGAAATCTTCTTTAGATCAGTCTCAAGAAAGTGTGAAGGAATATACATCTAACAATTAAAGCATATATTGATTAGATCAAACCCGAATCTAAACACCATGACCATTAATATAAGTTTCTAGAAACTTGATTTGACTTCCTTGAAGCTCAATGATGCTTTTTACTAGATCTCCAACAGAAATCACTCCAACGACTTTATTTTTTTCTAGTACAGGTAGGTGCCTAATGTGCTTGTGCACCATTATTGCCATACACTCTTCTAATGAGTTAGATGGCATTACAGTAAGAGGGTTTGCCGTCATTATTTTTGAAACGGTTACTTGTTTTGGATTATGGTGCGGCAACAGCACTTTTATAGCGCAATCTCCCTGTGAAACAATCCCCACTAAAACTCCATTATCAACAACCAAAATAGCCCTTACTCGATGATCGCGCATCAGCGTCAAGACATTTTCTACGGTGTCAGCTGATCGTACAGAAAAAATAGTACCCGCTTTTTGGTCAATAATTTGCTTTACTGTTGTCATAAAAATCAATTCATAAAATTAAAATGTAATAGGATCTTTGATATTTGATTATTTTTCAGGTAAGGACAATTATGACAATTATATTCTGAGACGCTATTCCAACTAATACAAGCCCAGATGCCGAACCAAATAAAAGACTGTGCGAAGGTAGTTTTGAACTTACTTGGTGACTAGGGACCAATTCGACGAGGACTGAGGATATTTAATCCTATTTCTAGTAAGCTGATGGCTTTCCATGTGAGCATCTAAATGAATATTAATTCCGATTTTACTCAGAAGGTGGTGATTAATACTTCAGACTTAGATTGGAGCCCGTCCCCTATACCAGGCATCAAAAGAAAATATCTTGATCGGATTGGCGATGAGCTTGCAAAGGCAAGCTCACTGGTTAAATACAGCCCCGCCTCAACTTTCACCGAACATATTCATGGTGGCGGAGAAGAAATACTCGTTCTTGAGGGCACGTTTTCTGATGAGAATGGTGACTATCCGGCCGGCACCTACATTCGTAATCCACCCAATAGCAAACATACTCCACTCTCAAAGGAGGGTTGTGTCTTATTTGTAAAGCTCAGGCAATTTAATGCCCAAGATGATTCAATGGTTAGAATAGATACAACTACGGCCACATGGCATCCTGGCCTAGTTCCAGGCCTATCCGTAATGCCACTTCATGAATTTGATGGCGTTGGAACAGCCTTAGTTCACTGGGCGCCAAATACCATTTTTAATCCTCACGTTCATCCGGGCGGGGAAGAAATATTTGTTCTGAAGGGCATATTTCATGATGAGCATGGATCTTATCCCGCCGGAACATGGATAAGAAGTCCTAGATATAGTAAGCATTCGCCTTTCACCAAATCAGAGGGCGCACTCATCTATGTAAAAACTGGCCATCTTTATCAATAAACATCTTTCTAGAAGACCACAAAAATTATCTAGCGTATTTAATTAGTTCTGCATAATCCTCTTCAAATATCTCACCAATTTCTTTATAAATCAACTTATTGTTAGCATCAAGAATCAGCAGCACAGGTACTCCACGAATTTTTCCAATAGCCTGATTAAGTTCCGGGGTCATCATTGCCGCTGGAAAGCTATAGTGGTTTTGCTTCATGTATTCTTTGGCAACGGCCGGGGTTTTATCAATGGAAATAGTCACAATATTTATTGATCCGGGTGTAATGCGTTTAGAGAAGCTCTCTAGATAATTATTCTGACGTTTACAAAATGGGCACCAAGAGGCCCATAATTGAATAAGTGTATTTTTTGTATTGTTTTTGGGGATCTCAAAATAAGCGCCATCTAAAGTTTGGAATCTTTCTATTGGCAATGTTTGACCAATCTCAATTGCCAATACTAGGCTCGGCAAAGTGACGCTAAATATAAAAATTAATGCGGCAAAAAGTGATTTGATTGGCTTTAGCATTTAGGGGGCATTCAATTAGGGGGACAATCGTTTGGGGCCTGACTCTAGCCCTAGATGGTTAAAGGTAAATCAACAATAAAGGCGGCGCCCCCACCAACAGCATCTTGGTAATGAATAGTGCCGCCATATCTTGTAACGATGTGCTTACATAGCCATAAGCCCAAACCCATACCCGTTTGCTTGGTGGTGCTCAATAATTCGAATAGCTGGGGCTTAAATTCAGCTGGCACACCAGGCCCATTGTCGGCAAGACTTAGCTGAGCTGATTTGTCGACCCTAATGGCCTCTATAGAAATTCTGCGAGCCAATCCGCCAGAATTAGCTAAGGATTGAATAGCGTTATTGGCCAAGTTCAAGATGACTTGTTCAATTTCAGAAGAATTGGCCTGAATCACTAAGTCCTCATCAACCTTTAGCTGAATTTGAATATTCTTTGACTTGAGCTCTGGTCCAACAATCTCCAATACCCTGGCAATCAAATCGCCTAATAGAACTTCTTGGGCATTTGATTCGCCCTCTATAAATATCGACCTAAGTGACTTAACAATCGTGGCCGCCCTCTTATTATCTTCTTCTAAAGAATCTAAGATTTCTTTACCCAGCTCGGGATTGAGAGCTCCTTTTTCTAATTTCATTTTAAGAAATTGAATGTTGAGATTGGAGGCGCCAAGCGGCTGGTTGAGTTCATGAGCAATAGAGGCTGATAGCGCGCCAGTGGCCGCAGTCTTATTGGCCTTTAGCAGTCCATAGATCAGGCGCTCTTTTTCTTTTAAGAGTCCGATTATTTTTTCATTTTCGCTAGCAACTTGAATGTTTTCAATGCTTAGTTTTTCCAGCCAATAACCAAGGACTGCCACATAAGAGAGGATTGAGATGCCCAGCCACGCCCACCTAATTGAAGCGCTAATTACGCCCTCTTGATATAAGTTAGGGGTAGATAATCCACCATCAATGTACAAAGCTACAAACCTAGCAACGGTAAGGGCTAGTTCGATAACAATGGTGTAAATCAAAAACCTGAGTTGGGTAGAGCCAATTCCCCTAAGATGGCTTAGCTCTCTTAGCTCCCAAATAAAACAAGAGGCTCCTATAAGGCTAATCAACCCAACCCTTTCTATAAATAACCCTTTTTGTCTTAAGTATTCAAATAAACCAGCGAAAGCCAATAACCCTGCAAGAACAAGAATATTCACATTTTTTGAAACTGGGAAATTAAGAGAGCGGCAAAATAATCCAAAGTAAATAAAGCTTGCAATAAAACATGTGTTTGCTAATGTAAGCAAGGATAAGGATATTATTGGCGCTACTGCGAAGAGCGTAAATGAAGTAGCAGTAAGTGTAAGAGCGGTGAGCCAAAGCTTTTCGGATTGGCTAGCTTTGCCCGACGTTAATATAAACCTTGAGCCATAAAGTAATCCCCATAGGATTAGAGCAAAAACAAGGAAGAATATTTCGTTTGCGTATTTCATTAATTTGAATATTACTACTCTTATAAAATCATATCCTTTCAGTGATGGTTGCCTAAATTAAGGCGGGAATGAAAAACCATTCATAAAATATTTGACCCGCACCAAAATAATAGGCATTCTGCTAGCAAGAAACCTCCTTCTTTGGCTTAATAATCTTTAAGTGCCTTGCCCGAGATTTTGAATAAACAAAGCGCAGGGTGAGTGCATCATTAAATACTTCTTACCCTGCAAATAAATAAATTCTATAAACGTGGAGTAGCTATGAATAAAGTAATCGCTGCAGTATTACTAGGGGGCGGTATTTTTCTGTCTAATCTTGTTTTAGCAGAAGACTTAACTGTCTATCTAAAGGAAACAACTATTAAAAAGTTTGATTTGGGCGAAAAAGGAGATTCAGTCCCAGATCTTATTACCCGTTCAGGTAATTTGTTTTTTAAATTAGATGGGCCTGCTGTAGGTACATACTATACAAAATCAATGGTTACTCATATAGATGCCAATAATTTTAATGTGCGCGAATTCGTGGTGGAATTTAATTTACCAGACGGAGAAATTTTGACTATGGATTACGCTAAAGTTGAGCATGGAAAAGTAGCTGGCAAAGGATTTAAACATAGAGGGGTAGTCCTAGGTGGCACTGGAATCTATTCAGGAATTCGTGGTTCTTATGACCACTCTTATGAAGCAGATAAGGCATCTACGTTTATTTTTCATATCCAGAAATAGCTATAAAGAACGGCTCTTCTTAGGCGCTCCTAATGGCTTTGGGAACATTTAGCTATTGCCCCTCAGACCAGCCTATCCGATCTAAATCAAAACCACCTAGAGGTGGTTTTGATGTTTTTTGGTGGCCTGGTGCGAGATCGATTGGGGCCTAAGATGCTCATCCTTTATTGGCCTTTAGTTAACTTGGCTCTTCCATGAATAAAAAGTTTCTTGCCAACAAAGTTCGCCATTAAAGAAATAATAGCTGTGAAAATTCCAGTCACAATTGCTTCCGTTGTGTAGCTACCAAAGTGTGTTGGGTGTATCAATAAGTCAGCAATAAAGCACATACCGCCAGTAATTCCAGCCACAAGATATTTATTGCTAAACCATCGATGAGTAAATTGCGAGAGGATAAGAACACCAATGCCAGTGATAAATCCTGTCTCTGCAGCCTTTTGCAGATGGCCCATGGTTGCCAACCAAATATTGCCCTGGACCATAACCAAAAGGCAGGCAGGGGTTGCTTCGCAAAATGGGGTTAAAAATATCTTCATTCTTTGACTCAGCATTTTGAACCCTCATCAATACAATGAACCACCGTAACATGCTCAACCAAAATGCACAACTAAAAACCATCTCGAGGTGGTTTTGGCGTTTCTTGGTGACCTGGAACGAATTCGACCATGCCTAGGTTGCCTAATCCACGGCGACCACGAAATCAATTTCTACTGGGGCATTCTTCGGTAATTGAAATACGCCAACTGATGTTCTTGAGTGAATACCGGCATCACCAAAGATTGAATACAGGACTTCAGAAGCACCATCTGAAACTTCGCTTTGCTGGGTGAAGTTTGCGGAAGACTGAACATAAACGGAAATTCGCAAGATTTTTTGAACTCGATCTAATGAACCCAAATGCTTTAGCAATAGAGCAATGGCTCGCATTACACAAATCTTTGCCGCCGTCTGCCCCGCCTCAAGCGTGACATCGGCACCCAAGGCGCCCTGAATAACCACATCATTACTAACGCGGGGGATTTGACCGCTAATATAGATAGTGTCTTGATGCTGAACCAAGGGGCTGTAATTTCCTCCAACTTTGATTTCTCCATCAAAGCTATAACCAAGCTCTTTAGATATTTTCTGAAAGCGTTCTTCTCTTGTCATATAAGAAACATTCTAAGACAAACACACAAATGAAAAAACCACCCGAAGGTGGTTTTGGTGAATCTTGGTGGCCCGGGGCAGAATCGACCAGGGCCGAGGATGCTTGATCCTTGTTAATATCTACAAGAATCCATTTTTGTTAATCTACTGGGGGCTCAAATGCGTCATTTTCAAAAATTCATATTAGCTTCAGCGCTGACCTTAATAGCCTCACTATCTTTTGCTCAATCTGCCCCAAACATAGAAAAAATTAAATCACTTATTGAAGGTTCATACAACCTTGTGGAATGGGTAGATGGGGATACGCAGCTTTCCCCACCGGCAGTCTCGGCAAGGTTCATCATTAAGGATGGCATCGTTACTTGGATTGCCAATAAGTCAGTTGGGGGTGATCAATTAAGTTTTTCAGGTATTGGCGCATATAAGATCACGCCAACAACCTTTTCCTACGGCTATAGCACCTACGCGGTTGCGAGCAGGACTAATGGGGTTTCTGAAGTCAAACTACAAGAGGCCGGCTCTCCAGATATGATCTTGCCAAAAATGCGGGCATTTGATCTTATCAATATGGGTAAAGATATTAAAGCCATTAACGGTGAAAGATTCTGGCTATTCTCCGAAGATGGCATGATTTATTCTGATCCAATCAGCAAAAACAAACGGGTCTATAAAAGAGTGGTTTCTGAAAAGAATTAAAAAAGAAAATAGCCCAAAGAGTGGGCTATTGCGATTCTTGGTGACTCGGAGCGAAATCGACCCGAGCCAAGGCTGCTTAATCCTAACCTCTCAATAAGCAACCTAATGAATGCGGCGGATTATTTCAGATCCCTCAGGGCGATCAAGAGAGGATGTCCAGCAGGAAAATTCACATCCTCAACGGCTACAGCTATTTCAGGTAATTTTTTGGCTACTTCTTCACTGCCCTGAAAAACCATAGTCCACTTACTAAAGCTTCTATGTTCAATTGGCTTTGACCCTATGAGGTGTATGTTTTTATGCCTAGTATCTTTTTGAATTTTTTCCCATAAAGCTTCAATCTGGGTACTTGGCCCTTCAATGACTTGACCAAAGCGGTTATTTTCAAAAATCAAGGCGCCTGTAACCCCCGCGCTCGTATTTCTCAAATAGGAGTGATAAAGCAAACGCATCAAGCCCAGAAAAGACATTTCTTGGGCAGGCTCGCTCACATAAGTTAATTCGATCAAATGGGTCATATCCTTCTAACATAAAGAAATATCTCAATCAACGCAGGCATCACTAATAATCCCTCAATTCCTCACGATAAATAGTGCCAAATAAAAAACCACCAGAAGATGGTTTTGGTGTCTCAAGGCTAAGGATGTTTAATCTTTTGGGGCGTATTGCATCTCACCATTGCCAAATGACCAGTTTTCCTTATTCACCTCAATCAAATTGATCACAATGTCTTGAGGCCTAACTTTGAGCCTTTCAACCAAAATCTCACAAATAGCTTTGTAGAACTTTTTCTTCATCTCTGTGTTCCTGCCTTCATTTAAAGTCACTTGGATAAAGATAATGTCTTCCGAATACTCAATGCCTAAATAACTTTTAGGCATAACCAGCTCCTGACTTTCGTGCTTAGTAATGACTTGAAACTTATCATCTTTAGGCACATTAATGTGCCCCGTCATCACTTCATAAACAATCTCGCCCACTTGCTGGGCAAAACCTTCTGGATGTTTTTTACTTAAATCAATTCTGACAAATGGCATAAAGCCTCCTTATTTGCTTTTATCTTATCTAAATCTGAAAAATCTTGTATGCCATTCAATTCTGCCAGCCCATACAAAAAACCACCCGAAGGTGGTTTTAGTGTTTCTTGGTGGCCCGGGGCGGAATCGACCAAGACCTCAGGAGATTCTCATCCTACCGCTAGACTACTTCCAGCTAAGGTTCAATTTCTTATGCGAAGCGGCGCAATCTCTCAAATAAAGATTAATGAGGCTTTGGTAAGGAATACCAACTTCTTCTGAAACAGATTTGAAGT
>Ga0208496_1000825_pt1 | contig 11277 bp, 10 predicted proteins | sample CryBogmetaGMA2M_FD_184552 | JGI IMG/M metagenome (GOLD analysis project Ga0208496, IMG submission 184552) | Freshwater microbial communities from Crystal Bog, Wisconsin, USA - MA2M (SPAdes) | ecosystem: Environmental > Aquatic > Freshwater > Lake | place: Crystal Bog, Wisconsin, USA | collected... | reverse complement strand
TAGTCTCGAACGAGTTCATTCCACACCGGGAATTTTGACACAGCACCAAGATCCTTTAGGGTCTTTTGAAGCTTTTGAGTAGACATGCGCGAATTCATAGGTCGCGGAGCTGGTAAGGGGTACTCAGTAGCTGGAATTGCTTTGATGTCAGCCACCTCCAACATTAGACTTAACCCAGATGCCCTTGCAATCTTTACCACCTCACACGCTAAACCATGCCATGTGGTTTCTCCTGCAGGGACAGCGTGATAAATACCGGAAGGAAGATCTCTAAGGCTTCCGTTTTTTCCCAAAGATAAGTCGAATAAGAAATCAATACTCAGTGCCGCTAGCCACTGAGCACTTGTAGGCACACCAAATTGATCGTTAATCACTTTTAACTCAGGGCGATCTTTTGCCAAACGCAAAATAGTACGAATAAAGTTAGCGCCATCGCCATACACCCAACTGGTTCTAAAGATCACATAGTGCGCATTGGCATTATTGGATTTAGAGAATGCATCGATGATCAAACGCTCTCCTTCAGCCTTGCTCTTGCCATAGACGCCTAGAGGACGAACGGCGCGATCTTCCGAATAAAAATCTGATCCCTCGCCGTCAAATACATAATCCGTTGAGTAATGTATTAGGCTTATGTTGTGAGTCACGGCATATTTAGCCATTAACTCAGGGGCTAGCGCGTTGATAGCAAAAGCAAGTTCATATTCTAGCTCTGCCTTATCTACCGCCGTATAGGCAGCAGTATTAATGATCAGATTCGGCTGAAAATCGTTAAGGATTTTTCTAAGGACATTTAAATCAGACAGGTCGCACTCTTGTCTGCCAATGTAACGGACTTGAATAGCAAGATTTTGACTTCCAAACAGACAATCAAACTCTTTCTGAAATGCCCTTCCCAACTGACCGTCTTTGCCGGTTACTAAGATTCTCATCTTTAGCTATATTGCTTTGTAAGCCAATCACGATAGGAACCGCTTACTACGCCCTCCACCCACTGCGGATTATCTAAGTACCATTGAATAGTCTTACGAATACCAGTTTCAAAAGTCTCTGCAGGCTTCCAACCTAGTTCACGCTCTATCTTGCTAGCATCAATGGCATAGCGCTGATCGTGACCAGGGCGATCTTTAACAAAAGTAATCTGATCTACATAAGGCTTGCCATCAGCCCGAGGTTTTAGCTGATCGAGTATCGAGCAAATTGCTTTCACAACATCGAGATTGGCTTTCTCATTCCAGCCGCCAATGTTGTAAGTCTCACCCAGCTTACCTTTTGCCAATACCTCACGTATCGCCGTGCAATGATCACCAACGTAAAGCCAATCGCGCACTTGCTGCCCATCACCGTAAATCGGCAATGGCTTGCCATTAATAGCATTCAGAATGACTAAGGGAATGAGCTTCTCAGGAAAGTGGTAAGGTCCATAATTATTCGAGCAGTTTGTTGTGACTACTGGGAATCCATAGGTATGAAACCAGGCGCGTACCAGATGATCGGACGCAGCCTTAGATGCTGAATAAGGACTATTAGGCTCATAAGCATTCTTTTCTGTGAACGCGGGATCAGTCGCAGACAAGGACCCATAAACCTCATCAGTGGAGACATGATGAAAGCGAAATTGCTTTTTAGCATCCCCATCGAGTGTGCCCCAGTATTCTCGCGCGCACTCTAATAAGTTAAATGTGCCCACAATATTCGTTTGCACAAAGTCTGACGGCCCATGAATCGAACGGTCTACATGACTTTCAGCAGCAAAATTGACAATAGCGCGAGGTTGATGCTCTTTAAAAAGGGCGGAAACCAACTCTTGATCTCCAATATCACCATGGATAAATAAATGCCGAGAATTATTCTTCAGGGGGGCCAAAGTAGCCAAATTACCCGCATAGGTTAACTTATCAAGATTGACAATGCCTTCTGCGTCTGGACTGGATAACCAGTCCAGGACAAAATTACCGCCGATAAATCCAGCGCCACCAGTCACTAATATCATTGTCAGATGCCTGTTTATTAAGGTTTATCATGCAAATTATGCCTCAAGCGCCCACCACCATTAACGAACTTATCTCGGTCTGCTGCCTAAAGGATCTAGAGGCCTGGGCCATTACATCGTATTTCATGGTCGAGAATATTTCGGCGCAAAGATATCAAGTTATCGTCCCAGATCATGAAATGGCTGCCTTTAAAAAGGTCTCTCCGTCGCAATTTGAGGTTATTGGCGAATCTAGGTATACCAAGCAATTTCGAGAGCAACTGCTCAGCCTATTGCCAGCAAGTAAAAAAGATCAATTCGGGTGGTATTTGCAGCAATTCATCAAGCTGATGGCCGCTAAAGATAATGATCCAAATGATATCGTGTTGATTTGGGATGCAGATACAGCACCAATTGCAAAAATGAAATTCATTTCTTCCGAAGGTAAATTACAGTTTTACAAGAGCACCGAGCATCATGAGCCCTATTTTGAAACGATTCGAAAATTGTTAGCCCTTGATAAAAAGGTCTCATTCTCCTTTATCGCCCAATGCTTTCCATTAAAAGTTATTTGGCTCAACGAACTTTGCAATCAACTTGAAGAAAAATTCCAAATGCCCTGGCTCGATGCCATCATGAGTCAAATTGACTTTAATGAGGGAAATGGCTTTAGTGAATATGAAACCCTGGGAACCTTCATTTCACATCACCATACTGATGAAGTTACTTACAGTGATAGGCCATGGTGGAGACTTGGGAATACACTCTTAAATCATGTCGCCTTTCTTAATAAAAAAAAGGCAATGGAATTATCAGAACAGTATGACTTTATTAGTTTTGAAAAATGGGAAAGAGCAAAACCCTACTTTTTTAAGGTCACTCTTCCTTATTTTTTTGAAATCTATATTCCCTCACAACTTAAAAGAATTTTCGCTTAGCAATGTTTGAATTTTTTCACGAGTCCAATATCAAGCGCGCTATTAAGAATGTATTTCTGAAGCGTCAAACCAATGTCGTTTTACTAGAGCCTCATTTTGGCCTGGGAGATAATTTAATCTGCATTGGCTTAATTCGCTCGATTGCTGAACAGAATCCTAAGGTACGTTACTACCTTGCATGTCTCCCCCCCTACTTTCACTCTATTACCTGGATGTTTCAAGACTCGGATAATATTTTTCCAGTAGCCGTCACGCGTGGTCGAGAAGCCCGCCAGCTAGCAGGCTTTCTGAATGCAAGCCATCAAACCATTGGCATCTACAACATAGACTTAAAACGATTCGATGCCTGCTTTTATGAACAATATGATTTACCTTTTGAATATCGCTGGTCAAAATCCCAAGTACCACCAGGACCAAAATCCGATGCACTATTCGAGGAGCTCAATCCAACAGAAGAGCCCTACATGCTAGTTTGTCGGACTGAATCCGGTAATGCAATATTTGATTTGAAGATTAATAATCCTCATAACTACAAAGTGATTGAAATCTTTCCAGCAACTCATAACGTTTACGACTGGACGAAGTTGGTTCAGAATGCAAGTGAAATTCATACGATCGACACCGCATTTCTTCATTTTGTAGAAAATGTTTTATACGGCAGGGATGCCAAACCTCTCTATTACCATCTGGCAAAAAAGAAGTTGAAAAGTGACTTTACGAGAAAGCTTCCCTGGCAATTAGTTGAGTACCCAGACTAATTCATTTTGATTATGAAAACTATCCGAATTGCCACGCAAGGCACGCCTCACGATTACCAAGAAAGTCTGTTGCCAATCGTGATTAAACATCTAGGTTACAAAATCAATTGGGTCGCGCCATCTAAAGCGGACCTCTTCATTCTGGGACCGTTCATAGATCACACTCAAAAGAAATTCTCTTGGTGGCCTAAGCCTCTGAGGCCAGTTGCAACTTCGATTAGTAATTCAATCTCGAAACTCACTACATCTAGGCAATACCAGCCGCTAAAACTCTTCCATACCCAAGAAAACGTTCGCCATGATTTCATAGATGCCGACTACTCCATTTCATTTGATCTTGGGGTGCAGTCAAATAATCATTTCAGACTTCCTTACTGGATGGAAATGATTGATTGGTCACATGAAGGCATACAAGGCAATATCAACCCTCGATATGGTGAGTTGCTTGCACTTAAGAATTTAACCTCACCCCTGGGCGATAGATACCTCAAAAGAGGGGGATCTTGTGCCCTCCTATCCTCCCACTTAAGAGAGCCAAGAGCATCCCTATTTAGAGCGCTTGAAAAGGTCATCCCAATCGAAGGGTTTGGAGCACATTTCAATAAAGAAATTAAAAATCATCATTCCAGTGGATTTCTGAAAAAAGATATCTTGGACAGATTTTCCTTTAATCTTTGTCCTGAGAATGGGCTCTATCCAGGCTACTACACTGAAAAAATTCCAGAGGCATTTAATTCTGGATGCCTACCGATCACTTGGGCAGACGAAAATATTAGTACTGATTTTAATACCAAGGCCCTTATCAATATGCATTCCTTGGCAAGTCAAGGGTATGAGGCGATCAGCGAACTACTTTTAGACAAAAAAATTATTGGGGCTTATGCAAATGAGGCCCTACTGAGCAATCAGCCTTATATTGATCCCTTTAAGCAATTTCTCAGTGAGCGACTCAAAGATTTGGTTAGCTAGCCCCTACTGCTTTGCGTTTTATAGTCATTTGATCATTGAAGGCAACCCAATCAATACCTGGCGAAAGTGCAGTATCTATGTGGGTTGTTAATCCAGGGATAGGAGTCCATAGGCGCACTCCTTTTTTATACAATTTCCTAAAAAGCTGGCGATCAAATACTGTAAATTTATGAGCGATGGGCTCAACCTTTGGGCGCATTGCCTCGCTAATCGCAAAAGTACAGGTAGTTGATTCGGCAGTTCGCCAGTGGCGGTTGCTAGCGACATCAAAATGAATTAATTCTTTGCCGTATGTGAGATCGTCATCTCGAACATAACGATCCTCATGGTCATAGCCAGTAACCAAGCCTAAAGTTGGTACTGCAAGAGCAATCAACTTAATTGAATCTGGTAAGTGAAGGTAATCATCTTCGACAAAATAAATATCACCAGGAATACCCTTGGCAGCCTCGTAGGTGGCAATCAAACTGTCCTCGTTACTGCAAACGTTTATCTTAATGACCTTAAATTGATCTGGAATAGCTTGCAGCAAGACCCCCTCAGGACCATCGTGGATAAAGGTTACACTAGCGATATAGTCCTTTGAGAATTCAACTGACTCTAGAAAAGATTGTAGGCAATTTAACTTTGAGAACCAAAGCAGGCGCTTTGCCCTAAATGGCGGCGCCATTTCTACTTCACAAAGTCGGTACACTATATTAATCATTCGTTGTTGCCTGCTTATCATTCAGAATAGATATATTCTACATTTTCACGATTAACTCAGACACTTTATATGAGCTCCTTGTTTAACAGCCTCAGAACCATCCATCGTAAGGTGCGAAAAAAGATTAGGTCAACACTTAAACCGGAAATATCGCAAGGAAAAGTGCGGGCCTTTATCAAGCAAAAGGAGAGTGCATCTAAGCCAGAAAAATTTTGGGCTAATAATCCTCTAATTGCCATAGTAGTCCCTTGCTATGGTCACGCCCCCTTCCTTGCGGAAATGTTTGAAAGCATTAAGCAGCAAACAAGACAGGCTGATCAAGTTATTTTTGTAATTGACAATTCCCCGGACAATAGTCTTGAGATCCTTATGGGGCTGATTCAAGAATTTCAGACTCACACGCATACCGAGCTACTCATTCTTCAGAACGAGCAAAACTTAGGGCAAGCAGCTAGTCTCAATAAAGGCATTGAGCACTCCAAAGCAGATGTCATCATGATTCTCAATGATGACGATTATCTTCTGCATGATTGTATTGAGGTAACACTTGAGCTCCTTGCAAAATACCCAGAGGCAGCACTACTTGGCGGTCACTCACTTCATTTTGGTGGCAGCTCACTAAAAGATACCCCAAAGCTCATTAGCTCTTTTTGCCCTGCTGAAAAAATGGAGATTGATTTTCGGTCGCCAGAGCAAGTAATTTTATATAGGAACTATAACGATATCAACATGACGCATTCAGGAAGTAGTTTTTATAAGTCAGCATGGGAGGCTATTGGCGGATACTATCCAGACAAAGCAAAACGACTAGTTCACTTTTCAGACAGGGATTTTCAATTACGAATGAACGCCCTGTTTCCAGTTGCCCTCAGCAATATCACCCCGCTGAGTTGCTGGAGGAATGATAGTAGCGTCGATCAGGGCGTAAACTCTTAGTTCCGCAAATACTCAATCAAATCTGGGGCCGCCATCAACGCTCCATCTCGGCTCATATGCCTATCATCCCAATAATGAGATGTTGACCCTTCAATGACTTTGCAATCCCCGCTAGGACAAAGCTTTTCATAGGGGTATACAAAAATCAGGTTTTTGGGTTTTGTCAGTTTTTTTGATTCAACAATAAAACTTTCATTTGCTTTGTGCTGCTCGTCAAATCGCGGACACACTTTCTTTCTAGCTGGAATGTAGTAATTGGCGATCTCACAATCTAAATCAACATCAGGTATCGACCCAACGATGGCAACTTTTTTGGGAGACAGGCCTGCCACCATAAAAGCATGCTCCATTGCAGATTTCTCTACATCGCTACGCATATATCCCCATCGCTGAGCATGCACTACAGCATGTAGATTTTTCTGACGTAACTTACGAACCTCACCCCACATCAGCTGGCAAAGAGGGTCCTTGTCAGCCCCCTCAACCTTTGACTGGAGGCAATCGCCATACCCCAAGAAAATAAATCGATATTTAGCGCCAAGCTCTTGATTGAGCGCGCTAGTTAAATGACCGGCATGACTATCTCCATAAATCAGAATGATTTCATCTGAATTGGGGTTTCCAAAAGTACATGGATATAACACACCATCCTTTACAACATTATCGCACCCTGTTAGTTGATTTTCTCTATGCAATTCTGGCACGTTAAAGCGAGCCGATAAACCATTTGCCTCTTTAACAAAATATCCAGCAATACCTATACCCAGTACCGCTGCAATTAACAGATAAAGTCCAATGCCGCCATTTACAGAATGACGTATAGGCTTCTCAATAAATAGGAAAGTTATCCGAGCCAGAATGACAGCCACAGCTAGGGCCAGAAGAGCCTCAGGCACAGATAGGCTGGCCCCTAAATAAATCCTGGCAAGAGACAGAATTGGCCAATGCCACAGATAGAGCGGATAACTAATCAAACCCACCCAAATCATTGCCTTAGATCGAAGCAAGGTACGATTAATGATCCCATCAGGACCTGAAAATATTAGCAAGGTCGAGCCTACTACTGGAATGAGGGCCCACCAACCTGGAAATGCTAGGGCTTTATTAAATAGCAGGGCTGATCCAAGCACCAAAATAAGTCCTGCGATTGAAGCTATATCTTTCAACTTTGACCCAACTACACCAAAAATTCGTTGAGGGTGCAAAGTCACATAGGCCAACATAGCCCCAATCAATAGCTCCCAAAATCGTGTCTGAGGCGCATAAAAAGCGCCAATGGGATCGATGCCTATTTTTGAAATATTGAGGCCAAATGAGCTTATTGCGACTACCGCAGTCACCATCAATAGATTCGCCCTAAGTCTCCATGAAGCCCAAAGCAATAGCGGCCAGAAAATATAAAACTGTTCTTCGACCGCGAGCGACCACAGATGCAGTAAGGGCTTTTTATCTGCAGCAATATCAAAGTAGCCACTTTGGCGCCAAAAAATAAAGTTGGATATAAATCCAGCGCCAGCTGCAATCTGTTGATTGAGGGTCTCGTACTCTCTTGGCGTTAAAAAGAACCAGCCAAAAATGAAGGCACTTGCCAGAACTGCAAACAACGCTGGGAAGATTCTTCGGATACGGCGGAGATAAAAATCTTTAAAGCTAAAAGAACCATTCTGAAGATTAGAGTAAATGATTGTGGATATCAAATATCCAGAAATTACAAAAAATACGTCAACACCTACAAACCCTCCACGCACGACTTGAGGAAATGCATGAAAAAATAGGACGGATAGAATGGCAACCGCTCTAAGCCCATCGATATCTGGACGATACTTTGGGTGGATCTGGTAGCTACTCGAGGTGGAGCTACTCATGCGCCCGGGGATATTCTTATTCAAATCTTTTGCAGTACAGCCACCAACGATGGCTCAATACGGACTTGATCTAATATTTTAAATGCCCCATTAAACCCATACATCTTTGCCCAGCGGAGCTGGTCATCAAAATATAGCGAGAATGTTTCATCAGTCAAAATATTGATATGGGTGGGATCCCTAAATGCAGCGCCATAAGGATAAATAGGCGTACTAGAGAAAAAAATGCCGCCTGGCTTAAGCACCCTATAAATCTCATTCATTAGATTTACAAATGGCAATTGTCTTTGGGGCAAATAAACCACCCTTGGTATATGCTCCAAAAAATCATACGCCGTGATGTAGTCAAAATATTCAGACTCAAAAGGGATGGGCTCCAAAACAAGATCTGCTGACTTAATGCCTAATGCTAAATCATCCCTAACATCAAGCCCAAACGATGTATTAGCAGAGAAAGGGTTTCGAGGTTTAACTCCACACCCTAAATCTAATGCTCTTGTATCACCATTAAAACCTGGGGGTTTGGAATACTTCCGATACAAAGACTCGGCACTTGATAAAACCGGTAAGTTGATATGTGTTTGATGAGATTCAGCCAATAGAGATAAAACCCGATACATATTACGTATTTTTTTAAAAATGCTCATTTCCTAGTCTCAGCTTAATTTAAATATTGGTTTATTTTGGAAACCAAGGTGATGGGCTCATTTTTCTATCCATAAACCGATATATAGAGCGCATCAACTTCTGAAGTCCTTTAACAGGCCGCCTACCTGGTCGATCTGTAATCGTGGATTTTGTATGAGCTAACTCTACGGGATAGGGTTTAGCAGCCAAGCATCTGATGCCATGCTTTTTAAAATGCTCAAGATAGTGATCTACTGGCTCATAGATATCAGAAGTATTTTCAAGCAGGGTTTGCGCAGCACGAGGGTTCAATAAATATGCTGCTGTGCCACATGGCTCCCCTAGATTTTGAACTAAGTTGTAAGAATCGCGATGGGTTAACACTTGATCTTCAGTTTTATAGATACCAGACAGCCTGACTAAATCCCACTCTGGGGAAATTTCCATTAAGTCACCAAGAACTGCCTCAAAACGTGGGCTCAATACAAAATCGTCCTCAAAAACCAAGGTGATTTTTTGGCGGTCTAAGCAAGAATCCCATGCCTTGATGTGAGATAAATAACAACCAACTTCGCCCGGCGTCAGCTCGTATCCCTGCAATCTGTTTACCTTAGATGGCTTATATGACTCTGGCATGGCGGGAAGTGCATAACCATCAACTGCATTCAAAAAACTCCATGCGATGGAGGTTTTATTGAGCTGCTCTTCAACCCTCTTTCTTCTTTCAGTGGATCGCTCCAAAGAAATAACAAACACTTGGATGGAAGTATTGGATTGCATTCTGACCCTATAGATAACTACTTAAGTACTTCAGAAATCGTTTGAACTTTCTCAGAGTACGTGAAGCAAACGATTTAGCTGGCACACCATAATCAAGGCCAGAGTTCCAATTGGATTGGTAAATAACCCCGAGGTAATTTTTTCTGAGTTTTTTCTCAAGCTCACCTAACCTTTGGAGCAAATAAAACTGCCAATCGTAGTAGTAAATGCGAAATAGCTGTTCAATTGGATATAAAGGGATGGCCTTGAAATTCAATAAGGCTTCCAGATAGAGCAGTGTCTCCGGATGCTTAGCCGTTGAGATATCCCAAAAAGTGAAGTCCTTAGGCTGTAAATATTGCTCATCTAGCGAACGCCATACTTTCGCAGACCAAATAAAAGGTGGGCAGGGACAATAGTAATTCGGACCCATTCTGCCGAATAAAGCCTTCACTGTATCGCCTTCTTCAGATAAGTTCCTCTCTACAGCCTCATATCCACGATTAATTGAAAGCTGGAAAAATTCTTTGTTCTGATAAATGACGGTATAAGGATTTCCGTCAGCAGCTAAAAAATCTGAGCGGTGAAATAGTTTAATAAAAAGACAGTCGGAATCTAAGCAGACATAATTTTCAGAGATGCCTAAGCGCCAAAACTCTGATTTAATTGCCTGCTGTGCCAAACCGCCAGATCTTGTTTTTTCGATTCCGGGAGCAACCCTAGGATTGGCTGCTACGATAGATTCATCAGAAATCCAGTGATAAGCATCGTCAATCCCTAGAACAGCTACTAAATCTTCATACTGCTCTTGGGGTGTAGAAATGTAAAAAGAAATCTGATCTTCGTTATATTGTTTGATTGACGCCAGCAAGCGTTTTAGCCGAAGAAAATCTCGGCGATACGACTTGCAATATAGAACGAGATCTTTCAAATGCTTTCCTAAAGATTTTCTTGAATTTCAGAAAGTATTTTATACGCCGCTTGGTCAACCCCAATTGGAACCCCAACTGGAATCATTAAACACTTTTGCTGCCAGTCCAGCCAAATCCTCTCTAATGCCATCGAAATTCCCTCAAGATCCCCTTCGTGACTTAGATAAGCGCTTCTCTCTTCGAGCATTTGATCCAACTGCGGATTTCGATGCGTTATCCCCCAGATCGGGCGTCCCGCCCAAAGATACTCATAAAACTTGGAGGGGATATATTCCGCACACCACTCGTCATTCCCATGGAGCAAAATCAAAACATCAGCCGTTTGCATCTTAACTACTACTCGCTCTCGGCCAGATATGCCAGTTGCCGGATCTTTTTCTAAGCGACCATGAGCTAACAATACATCCTGAAAATTGAACAGCTTAATTGCCTCAAGCGTCAATGAATCTAGGGGTGCACCATAAGCATGCACTCGAATATATTCTCGCGCTTGAGGATATTTTTTCAGTAGAGTGGCCAATGCATTGAGGATCGTTGATAAAGAACGATCATTGGCCAAGGAGCCAAAATGGCATAAATTCAGTTTGTCAGAATAGCCATGGACCTGAGTCATTTCCAGTCCGCCAGGTGGCTTGGCACCAGGTAGCACCATAAATCCATGGGCGTTAGCCTTGGTATTTAAATTGGAATTACGCACTTTGGAGTAATGCAATGCCCCATCAGTAAACCACCACACCAAGTCAGCATTTTTACAGATTTGTTTTTCTAAATATTGTCGGAATTGAGCATCCCGATTTTTAGGTTTTTCAAAACCC
>Ga0208496_1000814_pt1 | contig 11352 bp, 15 predicted proteins | sample CryBogmetaGMA2M_FD_184552 | JGI IMG/M metagenome (GOLD analysis project Ga0208496, IMG submission 184552) | Freshwater microbial communities from Crystal Bog, Wisconsin, USA - MA2M (SPAdes) | ecosystem: Environmental > Aquatic > Freshwater > Lake | place: Crystal Bog, Wisconsin, USA | collected... | reverse complement strand
TTTGCTAACTTCGAATTCTGGTGGGTTGGGCTTTGAATGAAAGGGTACACCTTTTAGCCATAATTTCAAGGCCTGCCAGTGGATGCGAAATATCACCCCAAGACTCATTAAAGGAAAGCGCAGAAAAGCTAACCAGAGCTTGCTCTGACTTAAAGGGTGACTGATTCCGCTGATACTAGTGTTGATCACTGCGGAGCCTTCTTCATGTAGCTCGATTCTGCAAACAGAATGAATACCGCTACTACTGTCTTGAGGAAATAGGAAGCGAAAATGGTAATCGCCACGCACCTCACAAAATGGGGATACATAGAATACTTTTTTACTATTGAGCGTTTCACCGGAACGCAAAACATCACCGGAGCTTTTATATAGGAGGTAACAGTGCCGCTCCCCAAAGGTGTTGTTCACTTCAGCCAATACTGCTTGTACTTGGCCATTGGCTCGTGTGCACATCCAAAAACTAACGGGATTAAATACATACCCCATCACTCTTGGAAAAGTTTGTAGCCAAATTTCTCCATCAATATTGGGAATTGCATTTTCTTGCAAAATATTCTCAATCCACTTCAGACTGTCTTCTAGTCCAAGGCCGTGATCTTTATCAAAGAATGAAAATAAGCCAAGGCGATTATCTTTTAAGCCGTGTTGACTTAATAGCTGTGGATTGCGACGCCTTGCGCGCATTGGGATAGAGATGGTGAATACACCATAGCCAAAAGCATTTTTAGCGGGCCGAAGTCGCTGATGCTTCACAAGCCCAAAGTTAATCTTTGGAGAATTCATTTATTGGGCGTCTTGTTTAGGAAGGGTTTTCTGCGGAGAACGAACGCTCTCTATTAAGGCTTCTGCTACTAACTCACCCGAACGTAAGCCATCTTCATGAAAGCCAAAGCCAGTCCAAGCACCGCAATACCAGATAGAGGATGCGCCTTGAATGAGGGATAGTTCTTTTTGCGCTTGGATGGCGCTCATATCAAATACGGGATGCGAATAATGAATTTCTTGATGAATCTGCTTGGGATCTGGCTCCGAAGTAGGGTTTAGGCTAACGATAATTGGAATATCTTTGAGCTGGTCAGGGAGTGGCTGTAGGCGATTGATAAGGTAGTTAACGCTGACGTGCTGTTTTGACGACAATTTCATACCTGATTTAGCAGTGTAGTTCCAGGCTGCCCAACAGCGTTTTTCATTAGGCAAAAAACGGACATCAGTATGGAGAATTGCGCGATTCTTTTGATACGGAATCGCTGCCAAAATATTTCTGGCCTGTTGATTAATTCCATGAACCAGGTCAAGTGTTTGGTCACTATGGCAAGCCATGACAACTTCGTCAAAAAATACTGAGCCGGATTGACTAATGAGCTCAACTTGAGATGAACCATCTTGAGAGGTATTAATACGCTGTACACCCTCGCGCACAATCTTTACTTGATGAGTGTCTAAGGCTGCCACAATGCGCTTAACGTATTCACGCGAACCACCTTTAATAGTGAGCCATTGGGGACGGTTTTGGATCTGTAATAAACCATGGTTGTGACAGAAGCGGACCATTGTCTGAATCGGAAATTCCAGCATTTGCTCTACTGAACAGGACCAGATTGCACCGATCATTGGCAAGAAATAGTTTTCTCTGAAGCTTTGACTCAGGCGGTTACGGTCTAAGAAGTGAGCAATGGTTTCATTGGGCTCTTTATAAAGATGGCCCGCATCAATTTGCTGCTTCGCTAGCTTGGTGGCAAGGCGATTGAAACGCAAAATGTCGTAAGCCATTCGCCAAAAAGAGGGTGATAGTAGATTAGACCTCTGGCCAAAGAATGAGTTGATATCGTTTCCAGCCCATTCAATATTTTTGCTACCTTGTTTTTTTTCTGAAGCATCAATTGATACTGAGAATGACATTTCAGAGGGGGCTATAGGCGCTTGAATTTCTTCCAGTAGCCGGACTAGGCGTGGATAGGTTTTGCGATTAAAAACCAAAAATCCAGTATCCACCCCGTGCGTAATTTTCTGCCCATTAACCAGGCAGCTCAAATCCACCGTATTACTATGACCGCCAATATGATCACCCGCCTCGAATAGAGAAATGTCAAATTCTGGATGTTGTCGCAATGCATAGGCACAGCCAAGCCCAGATATACCAGCCCCAATAATGGCAATACGTTTTTTTGTCACTGGGATTTTTCTCCCAAGAGCTTTTCAATCTCACCAGTGAGGCTGCTACTAGTTGGTTTGGTCATGCTGCCATAGGAATCCACAACATTGCCATTGCGGTCAAGCAGATATTTATAAAAGTTCCACTTTGGTGTTGTACCCGTTTTTGCGATTAACATCTTAAAGAGGGGGTTGGGGTTATTGCCCGAGACGGAGCTCTTTGCAAACATCGGGAATTTCACGTCATAAGTATTTTTACAAAAGTCAGCAATTTCTTTATTGCTCCCGGGCTCTTGTTGACCAAAGTCATTCGAAGGGAAACCCAAAACTACGAAGCCCTGATCTTTGTATTTGGCATAGATCTTCTCAAGTCCCTCATATTGGCTAGTGAAGCCACAAAAGCTGGCGGTATTCACAACAAGGACTACTTTGCCCTGATATTGGCAAAGATTTTGCGGTGCCTCATCCTGCAGGCGGGGGAAGGTTTGGGATAGCAGAGGGCTGCAGCTAGGCGCAGCATTTGCCACTTGGGCGCCCGATAGAAAGGCAAGTAGGGTAAAAACCCAAGAAATTGTTAGGCGGGATGTCTCGTGGGGCATGAAGCGCCTTCTTTTATTGGATCGTTAGTGCATCAAGTCTAAGACATTCTGCGTAATATCGCTGGACTGTACCCAATGCCATTAATATTGAGCTATGAATTCTTTGCCCCCACCTTCTTTCGAATCTAAAGTTTGCCCTTTGGACCAGCTTGCAGCTCGTCTTGCAAAGCTTCCTAGGCCATTGGTATTTACTAATGGGGTATTTGATATCTTGCATCGAGGGCATGCCAGCTATTTAGCTCAAGCGCGTACTCTCGGTGGAAGCTTGGTGGTAGGAGTCAATTCAGATGCCTCAGTAAAAATGCTGGGCAAAGGCGATGACAGGCCGATCAACTCAGAGGCCGATCGCCAAGCCTTATTGGCTGCTCTTGAGAGTGTTGATATGGCAGTACTTTTTACGGAGCAAACCCCAGTCAACTTGATTGAGAAAATTCGCCCGGATATTTATGTCAAAGGCGGCGATTATGAAATTGATAGCTTGGCAGAAACGGATTTAGTAAAAAGCTGGGGAGGCAAAGCAGTTGCCATTCCTTTTCTTTATGAGCGTTCTACTACAAGCCTGCTGGGTAAGATCCGCTCTTAAAGATTCTGCAGTAACCAGGCCCAAATGCCTCGAAGGACTAAACCCTCAGTAGGCTCAATGACGATTGAATCTGGTTTAGGAGATTGACGCATCTCATTTACCAGAATGTTGGCGTTACCCCCATCAACCCAAACCCGTTCGATCGGGTGATTCATCTCTTTTGCCAATTGAATGGCATATTGAATGGCGCCAACTTGAGCAGCATCACACCCACCAATAATGGCATCGTTGGTAGATAAACCAAAGCCTTGATTGAGATCACCGCGGACAGCAAGAGGTAGTTGTGCAGTATTTCCCTCTAGACTTCTTTGCATCAACTCAAGTCCAGGCAATATCCATCCACCATAGTGAACACCATTTGACCCAAGCAAATCGATGGTAGTGGCAGTTCCAGCATTAATGATTAAGGTGTTGGTGCTTGATAGGGCGCGCGCGCCAATGACGGCAGCCCAGCGGTCTGCACCAAGCTTGCTGGGATCTTGGTATAGGGTGCGAATGCTGGTGTATTCAGTATTGCCGCTGAGTTGTTTCCAAGAAATATCACTCCATTGTGGAAAAAGGGATTTGAGATTTTCAATGGCTTCTTTGCCAGCCACACAACTAAAACCAATGGCATCTGGCTTGGGCAGAGTTTTGGCAATGTAATCGGCTAGCTCCGCTCTATGTTCGGAGGATGCTAGAGATTTGCTGCTAATAGATCCAGAGTAGGCCCACAACTTTTTTTGTCGGTCTGATGGTTGTTGTGATGAGTCAACGGCAGCCCATTTGAGGCGCGTATTGCCAACGTCGAACAATAAGTAAAGACTCATGATTGAACTCTTAAAGAAACATCGCCAGCATGAATGGCAATCGTATTGTTTTCTTGTTGCAATAGTAGTGCGCCAGTGTGATCTATGCCTGATGCAATACCATAGATGGGCTCTTTGCCTGCGCCAGAGATGCATACCGCTTGATCTTTATAAGCATCCCACTTTTTCCATTGATCTTCAAAAAGGTCAAAGCCATGGCAATCAAATTCGTTGAGATGATGCTCTAGAGCAGAAACGATTTTTAGCCAAAGATATTCCATATCAGGAAGTTTAGATGGGGCTTGCAGTACTTGATCAAGTGAACCAATCTTTAACCCATTGAGATCACTTAAGTTTGCTTCAATTGCATGTGCATTGCGCAAGTTAATCCCGATACCAATAATCATCCAAGTAGGCTCACTTGATTTTGCTTGACCGCCTTCTATCAAAATGCCACCAAGCTTGGTTCCGTTCAAGAGTAGATCATTGGGCCACTTTAGTCTTATGCCTTTTTGATGTAACGCTTCTTCACCCAGTCCACATGCTTGTGCGATTCCAGAAATTACCGCTAATCCCACTAATAGGCTGAGACCAGTAAGTTGAGCTGGGCTTCTTTTAAATGGAAAGGCTAATGAGAAGCAGAGGGAGTCTTCTGGGTTAGCGAGCCATGCTCGCCCAGCCCTACCTTTACCCGCAGTTTGATTGTGGGCGATGCGGGCAATGGGGTCGATTAGCTGCCCAGCGCGCCAGCGCTCCAAAAGATCGTCATTGGTAGATTGGGTTTCGGCAATACGCTCAAGGATGCAATTAGCAGTCATTTCGCCATTGTAGAAAGGTCTGACCTAGAATTGTGGGATGGATCAAAAAGATCAGCGCCCTCACAAGTTTGTTTGGCCCCTTCAAGCCATGCCGCTTGCCCGCGCTATGAGTCTGAGCTATGCGCTATTGATCATTTATGTCAGTCTGAATCCCTTTGATTTTGATTTTCGTAATGGGATATCAGCCTGGGCCTGGTTAGATGCCCCTTTACCTCGTTTTATTACGCTATTTGATGTTTCAGTGAATATTCTGGCCTATATTCCATTCGGATTCTTATTGGTTTTCGCTGCCTATCCCCGTTGGCGTAATTTTGTAGCTTTGAGCATAGCCATTGGGCTTAGCGCTTTATTGGCATTTAGTGTGGAAACTTTGCAATCTTGGTTGCCAACTCGCATTCCGAGCTCAATGGACTGGTGGGCCAATGTATTTGGGGGTTTCTTGGGCGGTTTGTTGGCCATTCCACTGGGTCCGCAATGGTTGTCAGGCAGCGCTATTCGTCGTCGTTTTGACCAGTGGTTTGGCTTGAATTGGGCCGCGTGCACTCTTTTCTTGCTGTTCCCCTGGTCGCAAATCTACCCTCAAAGTTCCTGGCTTGGTACGGGTGTATGGGGGCATGCCATTTTTGGTTCAATTGATTGGGGAACGCTGGTGATTAATCAAGTGGTACAAGAGACATTGATTACTGCGCTTTGTTGGCTTGGAGTGGCCTTACTGCTTTCATTGGGCTTAAGGGCAAAAGCACCGCAATGGCGGATCTTAAATGGGCTACTCTGTATGACTGTAGTGATGAAGACTTTCTTTACTGCTCTTCAGTTTGGCGGGGAATTTAGTTTGATATGGTTGACCGCTGGAGCCTTATGGGGAATGGTGCTGGCCAGCATCTCATTGCGGTGGGCCTTAAGATTAGGGCAAAGACCCAAGTTTTGGCTGGCGCTATTTTGTTTGATAGTTGCCACTATTGCGATCAATGTACTGCCGGATAACCCCTATTTCATTATGAATTTGCGCCATTGGCACCAAGGCCGCTTATTACACTTCAACGAGTTAATGCAATGGGTTTCAGTGGTATGGTTACCTATTGCATTGATTTGGATGATCCAAAACAATGCCGCAGAAATTAAACCCAAGCATTGATGAATATAATTTTTTATGAGCTTTTCACATCACTTATTTTTTTGTTTAAATCAGCGCAGCAATGGTGAAGATTGTTGTGATCGTCATAACGCATTTGCATTATTTGAATATGCAAAAAGCAGAGTTAAAGAACTTGGTCTTGCTGGGCCCGGCAAGATTCGCGTTAACAAGGCAGGGTGTTTAGATCGCTGTGCAGATGGCCCAGTAATGGTGATTTATCCAGAAGGTATTTGGTATACCCTGGTAGATCAAGAGGATGTAGAAGAAATTATTCAATCCCATTTAATTGCAGGACGTCCAGTAGAGCGTCTGCAGTTGGCATAGCGTTTTATTGTTGAAAGTTTTCTCATGAATAGCCGTACCAAAGTAATTCAGATTAATGGCGTTGTTGGCTTAATGGAAATGTCCATTGACCTTCCTGATGAATTAAAAAATGACCCTTCATTTGCAGTTCGTGGTTTAGCTTTAGTTGCGCATCCACACCCGCTCATGGGCGGCACAATGGATAACAAAGTGGCCCAGACTATGGCCCGCGCTTTTAATCAACTGGGTTACGTGAGTGTGCGCCCTAATTTTCGTGGTGTGGGCGGCACTGCAGGCGTTCATGATGATGGCGTTGGGGAATTGGAAGATTTATTGCATGTCACGGACTGGATGCGGACTCCAACTAGCTGGGCTCAATTTGAGGCAACCCTAAATCAATCTTGGGTTTCTGGTGTGAACACTTTGCCGCTGGTAGTCTCCGGTTTTTCATTTGGAAGTTTTGTTGGCAGCCATTTGGTACAAAAGCTTTTGGACTCGGGGCGCCCTGCTGAACGCTTGGTGATGGTTGGCAGTGCTGCCGGCAAGTGGACTTTAGCTCCAGTGCCTCTGGATACCATTCTCATTCATGGAGAAGTAGACGAGACGATTCCTTTGATCGATGTGCTTGATTGGGCGCGCCCACAAGAGCTCACTGTGCAAGTAGTGCCTGGCGCCGATCACTTTTTCCATCGCCGCTTACATTGCATTCGCAACATCATTACTAGTGCATGGCTTGGTATGCCAGATCATCGCAAACAATAAGAGACTCTAAAAATCATGGCTGAAGAAAAATCACTGATTGAATATCCATCCCAATTTCCCATCAAGGTGATGGGTAAAGCCACCCCAGAGTATTTGCCAGCAATTATTCATATTGCCAAGCAATTTGATCCAACGTTTGATGAGAGTAAGGTTGAACAAAGGCCATCTAAGGATGGCAATTATTTAGGAATTACTTTACCAATTACCGCTACTAGTCGTGAGCAGTTAGATGAGCTGTATAGAACCTTATCTACACACCCCTTAGTGAGCATTGTTCTTTAATTACTCGATGTCCATTTTGGTAAAACATCTCGGTTTGGCGGATTACGCTACAACGTATGAGGCGATGCAAGCTTTTACCAAAGAGCGCAACAGTTCAACCTCGGATGAGATTTGGGTTTTAGAGCACCCACCCGTCTTTACCTTGGGGCTTGCAGGTGATGCAGATAATTTGCATTCACCAAGCAATCATATTCCGCTGGTGCAGGTTGATCGTGGTGGTGAGATAACTTATCACGGCCCTGGTCAGATCGTTGTCTATCTCCTTCTGGATCTCAAGCGCCTTGGGATTTTTGTAAAAGAATTAGTTTCGCGTATCGAGCAAGCACTGATTGATACCTTGGCAGATTTTGGGATTCAAGCTGAGAGACGCCCTGGGGCGCCCGGGATTTATGTGGCTCAGCAGTCTGGGATTCCGCTGGAATGGATTGGTGCAAAGGTGGCTGCTTTGGGCTTGAAAGTCTCTAAAAGCTGCTCTTATCATGGTCTAGCCCTGAATGTAGCTACTGATTTAGAAGCCTTTGGGCGGATCCACCCTTGTGGATATGAGGGTTTAAAAACGGTTGATATGCAAAGTCTTGGGATCAAGGACAATATAGACACTATCAGCCAAAGGCTTTTGGAGAATTTACAAAAGCAACTGTTGCCATCATGACTATAAATAAACCCAATCCCGAAAAGCCTATTGAGGCACGCCAAGACTTGAGTTACGACGCATCTCGGAAACAAAAGTCGAGTGAAAAAACTGCACGTATTCCAATCAAGATTATTCCCTTGGTAGAGGTTTTAAAGAAGCCAGATTGGATTCGGGTGAAAGCAGCATCCGGAAACTCTCGCTTTAATGAGATCAAAAAAATCTTACGGGAAAACGAGCTTGTTACGGTTTGTGAGGAAGCAAGTTGTCCCAATATTGGTGAGTGCTTTGGTAAAGGCACTGCCACATTCATGATCATGGGGGATAAGTGCACCCGGCGCTGCCCATTTTGCGATGTTGGGCATGGTAGACCAGATCCACTTGATCTAAAAGAGCCTGCTAACTTAGCTCGCACGATTGCAGCATTGAAATTAAATTATGTAGTGATTACTAGCGTAGATCGTGATGATTTAAGGGATGGCGGCGCAATGCATTATGTCGATTGTATTTCGCAATCACGCGCACTTTCCCCAAATACCCGTATTGAAGTATTGGTGCCTGATTTCCGTGGACGTTTAGATAAAGCATTGGATATTTTTTCCGAGTATGCACCTAGTGGTCTGCCAGATGTAATGAACCATAACTTAGAAACGGTTCCCCGTTTGTACAAAGAAGCAAGACCTGGCGCTGATTACTTGCACTCTTTAAAGTTGTTAAAAGATTTCAAAACACGCTTCCCTCATATTCCAACCAAAAGTGGTTTGATGGTTGGGCTTGGTGAAACCGATGAGGAAATATTGGATGTCATGCGCGATATGCGTGAGCACAATATTGACATGCTTACCATTGGTCAGTATCTCGCCCCATCAGGCCATCACCTCCCAGTGCGGCGCTATGTACATCCAGATGTTTTCAAGATGTTTGAAGAAGAGGCTTATGCCATGGGCTTTTCACACGCTGCAGTAGGTGCGATGGTTCGCTCTAGCTACCATGCTGATGAACAGGCTCACGGAGCGGGAGTTGTTTAAAGGTTTTGCAAAAGCAGGTACCTTTCTAGCAGCTGTCATTTTTCTAGTAGCCTGTAGTCCAAAATTAGACTGGCGCACTGTTCAGTCCCCTCAGGAAAGGTATACCGCTTTATTTCCAGGGAAGCCAGATAAATTGGAGCGCCGCATTCCATATCAGGACCAAGAGTTACTGCAAACTCTTGAGGCTGTAAAAATAGACAATGATATTTATTCCATCAGCGCTATTCAGATCCCCATCAACCAGATCGGATCACTTTCAAAGCTGCTTTTACAGTTACAAAATAACGTATTAGAAAGAGCTAAAGCAGGGGACGGAATAGTGGAGGAAGAGAGCTCTACATATCAAACTGCTGAACGTCAGCGCTTACCAACGCAAGACTACTTCATCACATTAAAGTTGGATGGAAAAGTACAGCAATTGATGCGGGTCCGTTGGATCACGCGTCCGATGAATGATGGCGGTATATGGGTGTATCAAGTATCGGTTTTGCATGCAAATGCAAATACCGATAATGCAAAAATATTTTTATCTAAAGAAGAGTACGCAAACTTTTTTAATGACTTCTATCCAGAATAAATTCCAATACCTAAATCGGTCTTAGTGAGATTTTTCTAAAGCAGCCACTTTGGCTTCTAGCGCCTCTAATTTTTCTCTAGTTTTAGCAAGCACCTTGGTTTGCAATTCAAATTCTTCGCGCGTCACCAGGTCCATTTTCTGAAAACCTTGATTCATCATCGCGCGAACATTTTTCTCAATCTCTTGCGCTGGTGAATTTCGAATCGCATCCCCCACTTTGTTTTGCATATCATTTGCGATACGTTGAATTTGTTCGAGGATCTCGCCTGGTTTTTGCATGATTGGGATTCGCAGTTCTATCGGTAGTTGCTTAAAAGATACAGATTACTATTTTAAGTTGTATGGCCAAAAGTCCCAAAAAGACCCCTAAAACCATAAATACACCCTAATTTCCCCCAATTAGTGCAATCATATGCACTAAATAGGTGCATTGGCATTATTAAGGGGAATGCTGCCAATTCCTGATTTCGGGCGCGCTTCATGATCACTCCATGCATTAAGTATTCAACCTATTTTTAATTACAACCAGTAAGGAGTAACACATGAAATCTTTGCACAAGAAAGCCCTATCAGCTGCTGCTGTAGCTTTATTGAGCGGCGTAGCGATGCAATCTGCATATGCTGCTGACGAACCAGCTGCGGCACCAGAGCCAAGTCCAGTGACAGCGAACGTGACAGTAACAAACGACTATCGCTATCGTGGTATTACTCAGTCCAACTACCAACCAGCTATTCAGGGTGGCTTTGATTACGCCCATGAAAGCGGTCTCTATATCGGTAACTGGAACAGCACAATCAACTGGATTTCCAATGCTACCAACAATGGTATCAAGGCGCCGATTGAAATGGACTTCTATGGCGGTTTCAAGAAAGAGTTAATCGGCGAAGGTTTTGCTTCTGACTTTGGCGTATTGCAGTACTACTATGCCCAAAGGGGTGGTAACTACAACGGTAGTATGTTGAATCCGAATACTACTGAATTGTATGCAGCACAAAATTTCACATTTGGTCCAGTAACCGGTTTTGTTAAGGTGAACTACGCTGTGACTAATATCTTCGGCATTCCAAATAGTTCAGGCTCTGTTTATCCTGACCTCACCGTAAACTATGACACTGGCATTTGGGGCATTACTTTGAATGGACATGTTGGTTATCAATATGTAGCTGGACAACCCGGAAATTCAGGTGGCGTTAACCAATCGCAACAAAATATTAGCTATTCCGATCTTAAATTAGGAGCAACTAAAGACTTTGGCGGTGGCTTATCTCTGTCTGCCGCTTATGTGGCTACTAACGCCAATCCTGTCTGGTGGAATACATATACAGGAACTAATTCGGCACCAAACGGATCTGCTGGTCGTGCAGGCGCAGTAGTTTCTCTTACCAAAGTATTTTAATTATTTCCTCTAATCGGAGAAACACATGAAATTAATTACTGCAATCATCAAGCCCTTCAAGCTTGACGAAGTGCGCGAAGCTCTCTCGGAAGTGGGAGTTTCGGGCATCACCGTCACTGAAGTTAAAGGCTTTGGCCGTCAAAAGGGTCACACCGAGTTGTATCGCGGTGCTGAGTATGTTGTGGACTTTTTACCTAAAGTAAAAATTGAAGCTGCTGTTGAAGATGGCATCTTGGAGCGTGCGATTGAAGCAATTGAAAAATCAGCACGTACTGGCAAGATTGGTGATGGCAAGATT